>Ga0247735_1000556_pt1 | contig 14541 bp, 12 predicted proteins | sample UWRJL178409R2_FD_180934 | JGI IMG/M metagenome (GOLD analysis project Ga0247735, IMG submission 180934) | Plant litter microbial communities from Arlington Agricultural Research Station in Wisconsin, United States - UWRJ-L178-409R-2 | ecosystem: Environmental > Terrestrial > Plant litter >... | reverse complement strand
TCACCTGCACGCGGCGGCCAGCCGCATCGATGATGTCGTAGCTCTTGGCAGAGTTGGCAGCGAGTTGGCCGCCGTACGCCTTCCACACGATGTGCTCAGCAATGTCACCAAGCGGCGGGTTGCGCGTACGGACCAACCCCCGCGACAGAAGCTCGTCAATGATTGACACGTACGCGGCGAGCAGTTCGCGAACCGTCATCGTGCGTGGGTCGAAGGTCGCCATGACGCAACGCTAGCGCCGAACGTCCCTGAGATTGTGGAGCAGCGGGTACCGTCCGCCCCATGCCCCCACGTCACGTCTTCACCGGCCGTATAGCCGGCCTAGGCACAACCTCAGGCGTGCGCTTAGTAATAGGAATGTGGGCAACGACCCCGTTCGGCCCCTTCGCCGACGTCATGCTCGAAGAGCCCGGCGGTCACCGCATCCTGCTAGCCCCGACCGACGAGATCGCGGACTTCATCGCCACGACCTACACCTTCGACGAAGTCCAAGTCGCGCCAGTGACCTTCCGCCGAACCACCGCCGGCGTCACCCTCTCGGCCCCACGCCTCTCCCTCACCTTCGGCGTCGGCAGCATCTCCCCGCTGGGCCGCCTGCTCCGCATAGTCCCGCCGGCCTTCGCCACCAACACCACCTGGCTCCGCGCCATCGACCCGATAGCCCGCGTCCTCGTTCCCGGTGTCCGGACCGCCGGCTCCGCCAACGCCGGCCGCCGTGAGTTCTACGGCGTGACCCGAGCCCGCACGATCACGGATGCCGCGGCCACCTGGCAAGACGGCAACCTGGGCTCCCTGGCTCCCCTCTGGCCCCCAGTCCGCTTCGGCTTCTCCAGCGCGCCGTCTACTCCGCAAATCGTGGACGTCACAACGACAATCGTCGGTTGAGTAGCGCCCGAGGAACGAGGACGCGTATCGAAACCCCCAGCGCCCATCCCGCTAAACTCAACAAGTCAGCCTCTGTAGCTCAATGGAAGAGCAGTTCCGTCCTAAGGAAACGGTTGGGGGTTCGAGTCCCTCCAGGGGCACGCCTGTCAGTGACTTTCTTGAGCACTCGGCATCATGAAAAGCCCTGGTCAGAGCCGATTTTGCTGGTTTGCAACAGTGATCGCCGACGAGCCGAGGTGGTGCGCAATAGTGGATCCCGTCGTAGTAGCGGCCCAATAGCCGACACGCAGGAACTCCGCTCCAGGAGTCGCAGAATGGTCGTGTGCGCGACGTCGTAGCGCCGAGCGAGCTGCCTTGCGCTGTGGCCCCGCCGATGTAGTGCCCGGATGATGTTCTTGTCCTTGGAGGACAGGACGGCTCGGGATTCCTGGGTCTGAACGCCCGCTTCGCGAAGTCGGGCGCGCACGGTCTGGACGTGGATCCCGAACGTTGCCGCGATTTCCTCCTAGGTGGCGCCGTTGCAGTAGGCGAAGACGATCTGCAGCTGCGCGAGGAGCCGTTGCGTGTAGGAGGGGCTCTCCGTTCCCTTGGAGTTCGAAACTGCGCTGACTAGTTTGGTTCCCCGCGGCGTTGGAGAAGGTGCGGTAGTTGCTGATGGGGGAGCTGGGCGCCCGTTCTGCTCGGTCGAGACCACAGGCCCTTTCGCTCAAGCGCTTCCATGAGGCTGAGCACCCGCGCTGTCTCGGGAGAATTTGGACTGTACATTCGGGCAGCATCTATCCCGAGCGATTGGTGGGCCGTGCAATCACGTCTGTCACCGGCATTTCTGCATTTGGTCGGCGAGTACACCTGGGCCCGGCTTGACGACGCGACCGCCTCTGCGGTGCCAAGCCGTTCGACGCCGAAGATTGAGCGAAGGCGGTTCGGGAAAGGCTGTCTAGTCCTGAGGACGTACGGGACGTAGAGGGTCCAGTCCCTGATTTCGGCTCATGATGTATCGCATAGGTACAAAAGTCTTACAAACAGACATGATGTATGAAATCATGATACAGTGTATGCATGAGCGAAAGCCCGATCGAAATCACCATTACCGGCAAGCTGTCGTACTCCGACGAGATCACGATCAGCCAGGCTGCCCAAATCATCGCGTTCCTCAACTCGGCTGACGGCGCGGGTGCGCGCCCGGGCGAGTCGCGGCTTGACGGCAGCACCGCCAAGAAGACCAGCGCCAAGAAGGTCGACAGCCCCCGCGATGCGCTTGAGGTTTCCGGCGCCCAGACCAACCCTGAGAAGATAGTTGCTCTCGGCGCCTACGTTCTTCAGGACGGTGGGGACACCTTCAAGGCTGAAGACGTAAAGGCGCAGTTCCGCCGGGCCCGTGAGACTGCACCGGGGAACTTCCCGCGTGACCTCAGCGCAGCCATTAGCTTCGGCTGGATCGCGGAGGACGATGAGGCTCCTGGCGAGTTCTACCTGAACGGCAAGATCGACGGCATCTTCGACGGGGATTTCGTGTTCCCGAAGGGCGGTACCGCGGGTAGCGGGCGCAGTCGCATGGGGAAGAAATCCACGCCGCGTGCAAAGACCGCCAAGACAACCAAGCCGGACACGCTCAACGACATCGAGGACTTCCACTCGACCATGGACGGATATGCGTCCTACTCGAAGATGAAGAGCGAGAAAGACCGCATCATCTGGATCGCCGTCTACATGCGGGACAAGCACGGGCGCAAGGGTGTGACCAACAAGGAGATCGCCTGGATCTCTGATCACATCGGGACCGGCATCCCGAGCGACAACGTCGCTGGGGCGTTCAACTCGGCGAAGGGCGCGGGCCTGCTCGTCCGCTCGACGCTCGACCAGTCGATCAAGGTGACCGACGAGGGCGTCGCGCACCTGGCGTCGCTCACCGCGTCGAAAGAGGGATGACTCTATGACCTCCAACGATCCAATCACACTGCGCCTGCAGCGTCTCGACCAGCAGACCCAGACACTCGTCCTGGCCTCGCTTGCTGCGGATCGTGACGAAAAGAAAGTGGTGACGCCGGCCGCGGTCTCCGAGTTGTTTATCGATTTCGCCGTCCCCCCGCCCGTCAAGATCGCAAACACCTTCGCGTCCCTGAAGAACAAGGGGCTGGTGATGTCTGTGCCGGGCAAGGGCGCCTATAAGGTCACGCCGAAGGGTCGGGAAGCTGTCGCCGAGAAGATGTCGGGCCTCGATCTTGTATCGCTGATCGCCGAAGGTGCGACGAGCAATGCCCCGGTACTCGGCCAGACGACCACGGCCCTGGTGCCGTTCACGCTCGCTCCGCCTCAGCTTGTGCAGCCGCTCCGCGACTTCCTGGCCGATCACCCGTTCGACACCAATGTGTTCGGTATGACCCGCTTTCCTGACACGAAGGCTGGAACGGCGGACCCTGTCGGGCGCGCGCTGGCCGTAGCTCTCGAGGTCTGCAAGGAGAACGGCCTGGAGTTCCACCTCGCCTCGGACCGTCAGATCGTTGACGATGTTTGGCCCAACGTTATGGCGCACATGTGGGGTTCGCGATACGGCATCGGCTTCTTCGAGGACAGCGTCAACCGCGGGCTGAACTACAACCTGACCTCCGAAGTAGGCGCGATGTCCATGACGGGTCGCCGCGTCGCCATGCTCAAGGACGGCTCGATCGAGAAGATGCCTACCGACTTCACCGGCATGATCTACAAGTCGGTCGACCTTAAGGACGAAAAGACCATTCGCGAGGCAATCGAGAAGTGGATCAAAGACGACCTGCGAATAGGGAAGCTATAATACCGCTACTTCTTAGGCGGTAGCTGGTTGAGCACCCTCGCCGTGCCCAATCCCGTGATCGTGATGTTTTGCAGGTCGGCTGTGTCGATTAGTCCTGCGACGCCTGCGACCGATGCCTTGTTCTTCACATCCGCCGGGATGTTCCACTTCGCGGCAATGAACAAGTATACGAGCTTCGCAATCGTGACGGGCGCACCATCAGCGATTTCCTGGAGCCAATAGACAGCAACCGAATACTTGTCGTTCAAGTTGGTGGGTGCTTTTTCGGCGGCGTAATCCGTCCACGGACTGCCCGAGGCTGGAGTGAGATCCACGGACTTGTCCGGCGATACGTTGGCGGGCTTGGACGACCGCTTGCCCTTTCCGGCGCTTCCACCGTCACTAGCGCCGTTCGCGCCAACCGCCGCCGCTGCTGGAGTTGCCGGAGGTGGGGCCGGTGCTATGTGCGACGAGACGGCACGCTCGTCGACTAACCAGGCAAATGCCGACTCTTGAAGTTCCTTGTTGTCGGTGATCGGACCGATCACCTTTAGAGCGCGTTCGAGCTGATCCAATCGCTCGTCGAAGCTGCTAGTCACGGCACCCTCCTTTCGGTTTGCCAAATGATAGTGCCCCGAGCACCGCGCAGTGAAGGCGTCCATGGTACGAGCGGTGGCCTCATTGGGACGCCGAGAAGGCGAAGATAGCGCCCGGCGGTCTACTGTGACACACCGAGTTCCGCCGCGACCTGTGCTTGGCATCATTCCCGATCGGTACATCGCCGCGGCCCGCTGCGCCTGCTCCTCGGTTAGTCCCTGCCGGCGCAGACCCGTGCCCACCTCCCGGAGGTGCCGCATGATCCTCGCTCGGTCCGGCCGGTTACTTCTCGGAGATCTCCCGCGAGGACTTACCTGCTTCATAGTCCGCGCGAAGCCTTGCAGTCAGTTCGGGTGTGTACGAGGTTGTGCATATCCCAACTGCCATAGCGACTGGCCCCCTAGCGTCCTCGATCAGGGCATATTCAGTCCCTTGGCGGCTCAACTCGATCGTCGCTTTTGCCCGAGAAATCAGGGTTTCTACGGTGTGGGACGAGTTTGGAATAGCGTCCAGCCAAGAGCACCCCCCCGTATCGGAAATGTGTTAATTAGAGCTCTTTGCCTTCCGCGCGATTCGCAGACTGGAGACTGTGGATACTCTTCTCGGCTGAAGAATTCCTTCCGCGCTCTAGCGCCATGCAGACTCGTTCCGCGAAGCCCTAACAGGAATTCTTCTTCTTGGAGGCGGGGCGAACTTAGTTTTGCTCGAGTTTCGCAAGTCTTGCCGCGCCGCCGCGCGGGGTCAGTTTTCTAATCTCACGTTTCTAATCTCACGCACTCTGCAGGCATCGAGAGGGAGGTGAACCGATTGCAGGAAAGGCGAAAACTGTAAGAAGAAACGAGACCAGCACTGGTGCACTTTGGGGACCCCAACAAACAGAAACGCGAGACTCTGTCAGCGCAAACTGCTTCTAAGCTGTGCGTACCTAGCTAGGAGGACACTTTGGCGAGACGACGCGGATTTTTTGCCGAAATTCAGCACCAGTCCCAGGTTGCAGCGCGGCAATCTGCGCAGAACCAGCGCGCTGTCGAAGCTGCCAATCGTCGGGCCGTGCAGGCGCGTAATGCTGCAATTCGCGCCCAAGCTGCGTCCCAACGCGCGTCCGAAGCAGATCGGAAGCGTCTTGAGCGGGAGGCTGCGGCAGCTCACGTAGCCGCGATGCAAGCAGAGGTCGATGAGAACAATGCGGATCTGGCGAGCCTTTACGAGGATCTCGACAATCTGTTGAAGGCGACTTTGGATGTAGACGACTTCGTAGATCTGGAGGCCCTTCGGCAGGTCGTTGATCACCCGCCGTTCGGCCGGGTTGACTTGAAGGTTCCGATCGCTCCTCCAATCCCGATCCCGGATCCCGCCGAGCCGACGCGGCAGCACGTCGAGGTTCCGAAAGGACTGTTCGGCAAGAAGAAAAAGTTGGAAGACGCTCAGGCGAAGGCCGAAGCCGAATTTGTCGAGAAGTGGCAGTCGTGGCACCGAGAGGTCGAGGCTCTTCCTGCCAAGCGCGCAGGTTTGATCGCGGATCACCAGGCGGCAGAAGCTGCTCGAGTGGCGGCACTAGCCGCCGAAGAAGCTCGCTATGCGAGTGAGTGTGCCGAAAGGGAGAAGGAGGCCTCCGAACGCAACGCCTCGCTCGATGCGTTCATTGCCAATCTGGGGTACGGAACTGTCGAAGCAGTCCGAGAATACGTCGGGATCGTTCTTGCCAACTCTGTCTATCCCGAACACTTCGAGGTGGAACACGAGCCAAACTTCGAGCCCACCACCGCGGAGCTTTCGTTGAAGGTCGTCGTGCCTGGGCCCGACACGATTCCGACGATCAAGGCTCACAAGTACACGCGCGCGTCCGATGAAATAACTACAGTGCCGCTTTCCCAGAAGGACGCCAAGGGCAGATACGCGAACGTAGTTCACCAAGTTGCGCTTCGCACTATTCATGAGGTCTTTGAAGCTGACCGACGGAATTTGATCCAGGCGATCTCGCTCGAGGTAGGAACTGACGCGGTCAATCCGGCAACCGGCAAACAGGAATACGTGCCTCTCGTTGCAGTGAGCGCATCGCGTAATCGGTTTGTCGAGATCGACCTTTCGGCAGTCGTGCCCTCGGCCACTCTTGAACATTTGGGCGCTTCGGTCTCGAAGAGTCCGTTTGACCTCACTCCTGCAAGCGGCGCAGGCGTGCGGCGCTATTAATGACCGACGGAATGCTCTTCAACCCTCCGCCGGGTTGGCCGAAGCCTCCTGCAAGCTGGCGGCCGCCGGCGGGTTGGACGCCCGACCCTAAGTGGCCAGCGGCGCCAGCAGGCTGGCAGCTTTGGTTGCCCGACGGTCTGCCAGCGGCGGCTGCCGAGGAGCCAGTGCCGGTCGTGCCAAGCGACAATGTGGTGAAGCTCGGGGCGAGCGAGTCCGCGACGATCGCGTTCTTAGAGGCTGAGAACACTGCATTGAGAAGTCGCCTGTCCGCCCTGAGCAACTCGAGTGATGAATACGTAGACCTGAATGACGATCGGGTGCTGCAAGACGTCGGAATCTATCGCTATCACCATCCGCTAGAAAACGCGGCCCTGTATCGCGAGCAACTGGATGCGATCCAGGCGAAGATCGCGGAGGTGGTCAAGGCCGGCCGAGCAATCGTGAAATCTAACCTTTTCACCTTCGACAATTCTCTGGCGAAGGGTCGAAAGATGGCCGACGACCTTGGCAAGCTCATGCTCCGCGCATACAACTCCGAGGCCGACAACAGCATCCGTTCTCTGAAACTGGGCAACGTCGTCACGGCGAAAAGGCGTCTCGACGTGACGCGCCATGCTATTGCGAAGCTTGGTGGCCTCATGGAAATGAGGATCAGCGACGAGTTCAACGCGCTCCGGATAGAAGAGATTGAGCTCACTGCCGACTGGCTTATGAAGAAGCAGGAGGAGCGCGAAGACCAGCGTGAGCAACGAGCAGCCCTAAGAGAGGAACAGCGCGTCGCTCGAGAGCTCGCGGAAGAACGCGAGCGGCTCGATAAGGAGCGTGGTCATATTGCAAATGCAATCAGCGCCCTTGAGAAAGCCGGCACCTCTGATGCGGATCTAGAGAGGCGACTCGCCGAGATCGATGAAGCGATCGCGACTAACGATTATCGAACCGCGAATATCCGGGCCGGCTACGTATATGTCATCTCGAACCGCGGGGCGTTCGGGCCGGATGTCGTAAAGATTGGATTGACCCGCAGGCTCGAACCGACAGACCGTGTCAGCGAACTAAGCGGAGCGGCGGTGCCGTTCCGGTTCGATATTCACACGCTCTATTTCTCCGAGGACGCGGTGACCCTAGAGAACGAACTACACAAGCACTTCGCTGCACGCGCGCTGAATCAGGCCAACCCTCGCAAAGAGTTTTTCTTCGCAACTCCAGCTGAGGTTCGCGATGTCCTGATGGACAAAGTAGGCAACCTTCTCGAATTCCGAGAAGAGGCAGATGCCACTGAATACCTTCAGTCTGTGAATCTTTGGCCGAGAAGCACAGCAAGCGGCGGCCGCAACTCCGAACTACCATTCGGCGTCCTTTAGTGTCCACTACAACAACAATCGTCCGACCGATTGTCGTGCGCCTTGTGATCCGTAGGGACGCGAAATCGGCCTCTGAGTTGGCGCATCTGTCGTGAGCCGATCCCAGCCAAGTTGTCGCGGTGAATCAGTCACGATGCGATTCTGACCCCTGACGCGAGCTTTGATCCCATTCGACTCGGCATTGCGCGAAAGGGTACGTGCCGTGTCCTCGATAGCTGATGACGGGTGCACTGTTTCACCCGCAGCAAGCTGGAACAGCTTCTCAACGCCCGCAAGTCATGAGGATTTGAGCAGGACGGTCTCACGATTGATACTGCTTCTCTCGCAAATGACTGCAATATCGGCCGCTGCCCACCACTCGTGATCTCCAAGACAAAGTTTTCGCGCAATCGTGAGAGCACCAACATGGGCTAGGTTGCCGATGCGCGTCGTGCCGAGAAGCGCGTGACTGTTCTATGATGCTGCTGTGCGAGCGTCGACGAAGTGAGCCGGGAGTTCGATTACTCCTCAATGTCGCTCGCATTCTCGCCCGCCACAGTGAGTTCGCTCGCCTCACGCGACACCGTTGTTCCCGGCGCAGCCTTGGCCACTCTTGCGAACTTGGTTGAGAGCAACGAGCATGCGACGCTCGCTGACGCCTTTGAGAGGGCGTACGCCGTTCTTCTGAAGAGCTATCGAAATGAGTACGTCTATAAGAACGTCCTGGTCTCGAAGATCGTCTTCGGGCGCCACAGCCCTCGCACCGCCTCTGCTCTACTGGAATTGCCGGTCGGCTCTTCCATTGCGGATCTCTTGGTCCTAAACGGCACATCTTCGGTCTACGAGATAAAGACCGACCTCGACAATCTCGACCGTCTCAAGTCTCAAGTGGCGGACTATTTGACATGCTTCGAGAACGTGAACGTCGTTTCGTCGCTCTCGCGCATCGATGCTGTTGAACGGATAGTGCCACGACGAGTAGGGCTTATCGCTATCCGGAATAGCGGCGCCCTGTCGACCGTGCGCCCGAGTATCCCCGGGCTCGAGGGTATTCGCTTGGACAGACTCTTTGAGGTTCTTCGGCGGGCAGAGGTCATCGAAGTTTTGCGGAACACCATAGGTTACGAACTGGATGTTCCACCCGGTGACGTGTGGCGACGAACTAAGGCCTTGTTTACCGCGCTGCCTGTATCTCAAGCACACTCCGAGGCTCTTCTTCAGCTCCGCGCCCGAGGGCTACGAAGCTCAGTACTCGCGAGCGATCCGGCGCTGCCACATTCATTGCGCGCTGCGGCATATTCGGCCAGCCTTGGACCCGCGCCGGCGGGACGTCTAAAGGCTCGATTGCGGATGCGTGCCACTCAGATAGGGGCTATTTCCGAGTAGTGCTCATACGTCAGACTTTGGCGGAAGCGTCGATGCTTCAAAAGGAGCATGATGTATTTTCCGTATTTGTATGGTCGCCAGGGCGAAACCCGCGCGATTGAGGACATGGCAGGCCGCCTCGGTAATCCGCAGGCGATCTTCCCAATTATCGAGCCGGTCGTAGAGAACATTCCTGACCTCTCGCGTGCATTGGACGCGATGAAGACCAATGGCAACTCGGTGTACCTCATCGTAAATCCTTCGCGATACAAACTGGAGACGACAGACGCGGTTGCGCGGTGGACGCGCTCGGCGGCGGCTTACATAGCCGATGTAGCGTTGGTGCGACCGACTCTCGAGTTGCGCACCGGCGTTCGCGCGGCTGATCTCACCACTTTCCTCACGGCCAATGCGGGCAGAGAGGTCGGCGTGTCAGTCCGAACATCCCACATCGCACCTTCCGTACTCGCACGCATTACCAGTGGTCTCCCTGTCCTCCACTTCCTTCATGCGTCGGCGGACCCCGCTGGATACTCCTCGGCGGTTGGTGCAAGTCGGGCGGTTGAGGTTCGGGATAGTTTTCGCGCTGAAGTTCGTAATGCGGACTACAGCGGCGAAGAGATTTTCACTATTGCTCCATCGCGGTTTGCGATGGAGGGTCGAGTTGGGTTCTCCGACTACACGATTCTTCCGGGCAAGTTCAACGCGAGCGGGGGCCCACTCGGGGCCGCGGTTATCCACATGTCCTTCGCTGATCCATCAGACGACTCGATATGGGTACAACACTTCGTTTCGATTGAAACGAGGCAGTATCAAGGTTCGCAGCCGAGCAAGCTGATGGAAGCGATGACAAAGCTGGACGCGCAAGTCCGGACCACTCCTGGCAGGTTCGTTTCGACAACAGGCTTCGCGAGTTACCAAGACCAGTTCTCTAAGAGATCACCGACCAGTCCCACTTACAACAAGCGCCAGCAGATCTCGCACCACGTCGAGACGATTGCGACAGTGTTGTAGATACGGGGCGCGCGATGTCTTCTATTGGGTCTCGAGCGGTTTTCAGCGGCTAGGTGATCAAAATTCCCGCGTCGCTGGTAATTGATTCGAAGCCGACGGTTCGGAAGTGAACCACTTGTCATTCGGCGAGAAATGCTCCCGTGCTACGTTTGCGCGATGGTTGACCAGTCCGTCAAAGATGCGCTTGCTGCTTTCGTCGCCGAGCGGGACTGGGGTCAATTTCACACGCCGGAGAACCTCGCAAAGAGCATCTCTATTGAAGCGAGTGAATTGCTCGAGTGCTTTCAGTGGAGCGCTGATGGAGACGTGAACCGCGTGCGTGAGGAGCTTGCGGACGTGCTGACCTACTGCTTCCTTCTAGCAGGAAAGTTGGGCATTGATACCGACGAGATAGTGCTCTCAAAGCTCGAGCAGACCCGCGACAAGTATCCGGTCGAAAAGGCGCGAGGTAGAAGCACAAAATATGACGCCCTTTGATATCGAGCGACTCTCCTTCTCCGCGAAGGCGGTCAGCGACTGGATGCCAAAGAACCCTCGAAACATCAATTGGCCGGTCGTCTATGTCATCGATGGGAAGACGAAGTCTGATACCCGCAGCATGGCGGATGTTTACGTAGGGGAGTCACGGAACGCAGGTACTCGAATCCGACAGCATCTGGCATCCGCTGAAAAGCAGAGCCTGCGGTCGATCCGAGTGATTATTGACGAGACGTTCAACAAGTCCGTTTGCCTCGACCTTGAGTCGTTCCTCATTCGGATGCTGGCGGGCGACGGTATCTATCGAGTGCTGAATCGCAACGACGGGATCACGGACGCTGACTACTACGACCGGTCTCAGTATCAAGAGACGTTTCGCGACGTCTTCGAACAGCTCCGTTCCGAGGGCGTGTTCACGCGGACCATCGCCGAGATCGAAAACAGCGATCTATTCAAATTGTCGCCGTATAAGGCCCTTACGCAAGATCAAGCCGTTGCCGTAGAGGACATCCTGAGCGGCCTCTTCGAGGACCTTGGTCGCGAGGTCAGAAGCACCATTGTGATTCAGGGTGAACCAGGCACAGGCAAGACCGTCGTCGCGATCTATCTCCTTAAGCTCCTCGTCGATATCGCGGCATCAGCACCCGCCGAAGATTTCGATAGCGACACCATGTTCGCCGAGTTCTTCGCCGCGGGCTACCGGGAGCAACTGTCAGGCTTGCGAATCGGCATCGTCGTGCCACAACAGTCGCTGAGGAAATCCATCCAGCGGGTGTTCACGAAGACGCCGGGGCTGCACAAATCGATGGTTCTCACGCCTTTTCAAGTGGGGGAGTCTTCCGAGCTGTTTGATCTGCTCATCGTCGACGAGGCCCACCGGTTGAATCAGCGAGCAAACCAACCATCCGCGTCGCAGAACAAGAAGTTCGAAACGATCAACCGCGCTCTGTTTGGTTCGGATGATCGGCGCAAGACGCAGCTCGACTGGATCGTGGCGAAGAGCAAGCATCAGGTCTATCTCGTAGATGCGGAACAAACGGTGCGTCCAGCAGATGTCTCGGCCGAGCTTCTGAAGGAGTTGGTCGGTAGTGCGAAGTCAAGACAGCGGCACTACCCCCTCACCTCGCAAATGCGAGTTCGAGCTGGCGACGATTACGTTGCATTCATACGCAAAATGCTTTCGGGCAGCGAGCCCGCACACGCTGGATTGCGGGACTTTGGCGAGTACGACATTCGCATGTTCGACAGCGTCTCCGAAATGCATGTCGCCGTCAGGGCGCGGGACCGTGATGTGGGATTGGCTCGCCTCGTCGCGGGATACGCGTGGCCGTGGAAATCTCGCGACGATGCAAACGCGGTTGACATCGAGATCGATGATGCAAGGCTGCAATGGAACAAGGCTCAGACAGATTGGATAGCGTCGCCCACAGCTGTGGATGAGGTCGGTTCGATCCACACGGTCCAGGGCTACGACTTGAACTATGCGGGCGTCATCATCGGCAACGACTTGCGATACGACGCCGCCCGGGGCGCCCTATTCTTCGAGCGTGCCTCCTACTTCGATAAGAAGGGCAAGGAGAACAACAGACAGCAAAACAAGGTGTACTCCGACGAAGAACTTCTCCCCTTCGTCAAGAACATCTACGCGGTCCTTCTTACCCGCGGGATTCGTGGCACGTACATTTACGTGTGCGACCCACAACTGCGCGCGCACATCCGCCAATACCTTGGGCTGGTGTGAGCAGGATGGCACTGAGTTCGCTTGAGCAAGCCCGACTAAGGCTGGACATCTTTGCCGACGTTGAACTCCTGGCAGAGTCGCGCGGGGGCTTCATAACTCGCCAGGATGCGTTGGAATTTACGATTCGTGGGCAAAACCTCAAGCTCATCGACTACGGGGGCCGCGGTATTCGCAACCCGAGCGACTTCGATGCGACTCTGTCGATCGTGAGCTCCTCTGATGGGCCCTACGCCGATCACATGGGAAGCGACGGACTACTTCGGTACGCGCGCCGGTCCGGGAGCATCGAGGGCGACAACCGTAAGTTACGCGTAGCGATGACGACTGGCACGCCGATCATTCTGTTCGAGCGGCCAACCGCGGGTGTATTGGTGCCAATAACCGGGGCGCTCGTCGTAGACGAAGATCGCGATGCGGGCTTTTTCCACGTAGCTCTCAACGAGGCCGCTCGTGATTTGGCGGAAGGGCCGACCTCAACCCCGCTAGAACGAAAGTACGTCACACAAACAGTGATGAGACGTGTTCATCAGCCCGTCTTTCGCGCACGGGTGGTCGTCGCATATGGCACCGCCTGCGCCGTGTGTCGGCTGCGGCATGCATCCCTGCTCGACGCGTCGCACATCATCCCCGACTCCGCTGCCGATGGCCATGCGGAGGTGAATAATGGGCTCGCTCTGTGCAAGCTTCATCACGCCGCCTACGACAACAACCTGATGGGAATTTCGCCGGACTACGTCGTCAAGATTCGGCGTGACCTTCTCGAGGAGATCGACGGCCCGATGCTTCGCCACGGGCTTCAGGAGATGAACAACATGACGATTTCGCTTCCGACACGGCGAGTGGATAAGCCCTCGCAGGAAGCGCTAGCTATCAGATTTGATGTGTTCCGAGGCGTCGCCTGAGGACAGAGTTGTCACCGCCTCGCACTACCGTGAGCACTACCTCCAGAAAGTAGTCTCATGTTCCTGCTCGGCCCGACCGTCGTATATTCCGCCAGCGACCTCACCGCGGCGGCCACCTGCGAGTGGGCGACCATGCATCGGCTCGACGCGAAACTCGGGCGGGTCGAGCTGCCGAAGCTCGAGGACGACGACATGCTCGCGCGCACCGCGAAGCTCGGCGACGCGCACGAGCTGCGGGTGCTCGCCGACTTGAAGGCCACGCGAGACGTGGTGGAGATCGCGAGGCCGCAGAACCCGATGGAGGTCGAGGAGGTTGCGTCGCAGACATCCGTTGCCTTCGAAAGCGGGGCGGATGTCGTCTACCAGGCCGCCTTCTTCGACGGACGTTTTCTCGGGTACGCCGACTTCATTCTGCGATCGGACGACGGCAGCTACGAGGTCTACGACACCAAGCTCGCCCGGCACGCGAAGATCACCGCGCTGCTGCAGCTCGCGGCGTACAGCGAGCAACTGCAGCGCCTCGGCATCCGCACCGGCGAGCGGGTGCACCTGTGGCTGGGCGACATGCAGGTGAGTTCGCATCGGCTGCAAGACATCCTTCCCGTCTATCGCAACCGGCGGGCGCGGCTCGAGCACATCATCGACGAACGGCTCGCCGACACCGCGCCCACCGCGTGGGGCGACGCGCGGTACGCGGCCTGCGGGCGCTGCGACTACTGCACCGAACAGGTCGAGCTGCACCGTGACGTGCTGCTCGTCGCAGGCCTGCGGCTCACCCAGCGCGACCGGCTGCGAGCGGCCGGCATCCGCACGATCGAGCAGCTGGCCGAGGCACCCGACAGCATCGACGGAATGTCGAACGCGACGCTGCGCGGGCTGCGGGAGCAGGCGCGCATCCAGCTCTCCCCGGTCTCCGAGGCCAAACCGCTCGCCTGGGAGATCGCGGACGCCAGCGTGCTCGCCGCCCTTCCCACCCCCGACGCGGGCGATATCTTCTTCGACTTCGAGGGGGACCCGCTCTACCAGGAGGGCGACACCTGGGGCATCGACTACCTGTTCGGGCTGGTCGAGAACGACGGCACGTTCCGGCCGTTCTGGGCGCACGACCTTCCGCAAGAGAAACGGGCCCTGGTCGAGTTTCTCGAGTATGTCGTCGAGCGGCGGGCGCAGCATCCGGCGATGCACATCTACCACTACGCGTCGTACGAGCGCACCCACCTGCTCACGCTCGCCGCCCGGCACGGGGTTGGCGGCGAGATC
>Ga0247735_1000554_pt1 | contig 14563 bp, 16 predicted proteins | sample UWRJL178409R2_FD_180934 | JGI IMG/M metagenome (GOLD analysis project Ga0247735, IMG submission 180934) | Plant litter microbial communities from Arlington Agricultural Research Station in Wisconsin, United States - UWRJ-L178-409R-2 | ecosystem: Environmental > Terrestrial > Plant litter >... | reverse complement strand
GCGGACATTCCCATGGGCCGTCCTCGCGTTCAGAACGTGATTGTACTGAAACTTTGCTCCAAACGGTGAAGTCGCGTGTCTGGGCCTGCACTTCGCTCGACAAGTTCATGGCTGCGGTCAACACAAAAGTGTGAGATACATATACAACTTTCTGAAGCTATGTCTTGACACTGTTATCTGAACAGACTGACTGTTGGTTCGGCAGTTGGCTGCATTCGCGACTTGTTCGCCAAAGTGAAGGCTATTGATGCAAAGCATGGAAAGTTCGACCTAGTAATATGCACAGGCGACTTCTTCGGGCCTCCAAACGAGGAAACGTCTTCTGAAGATGACGAGATTGGGCAATTACTCGACGGTCGGCTTGAAGGTGCGCTTTGCCGAGCTCATTTCAGACGCCTGGGGTTTGATCATTGGCTTTGCAGTCCCTATCGAGTGCTATGTGATGCAGGGCGAATATCCTCTACCAGCACGAGTGGTTGAGAAGTTTGCGAAGACGGGCGGCGAACTATGCAAGAATGTGTTCATGATGAGTGTGTTCAATTGCCTAATCTTTACCCACAGGGATTCCAATCTAACCTCCGCGTAGGCAAGTCAGGTATCATCACCACAGTAAATGGATTACGGATAGCATGTCTTGGTGGAACCTTCAATCCAGAAATATATGGCTCAGCAGAGGCTGCACCGGGCTTCATGTCGCCGTTCTTCTCTTACCACACCATTGACCGGCTGCTCTCGAATACCCTTGCTAAAACCTCCACTACGAGCACTTCATCCTCAAGCAAACAGCAAAAGAGCTACTCCTCCCTCGCTGCCATCCAAGCCACCGCCTCATCCTCGCAGCTCATCGACATCCTTCTCACCAACGTGTGGCCCGTATCCATAACCGAATTCTCCAATGCTCCCTTACCCGACCCACAGCTTGCACACTTGGGTGCTCCTCCACTAAGTGATGTGATTCGTAAGACGAAGCCAAGATACCACTTTGCGGCATGCGGTGGACAACCACCTAAGTTCTGGGAGAGGGAACCGTTTGTCTGGGAGGATGAACAGGGGAGGATATCGAGATTTGTGAGTCTGGGTGCGTTCGGAGGTGAGCCTACGGCTGGGAAGAAGCAGAGGGTGAGTTATGCCGATTCTTATTCATTAATATCACTCTTGATGCCTGAACAGTGGTTTTATGCGTTCAGTATCGCGCCTACAACTCCGAGCGAGACTCCGACGCGTCCACCAAACGCAACGAAGAATCCGTTCTTGGAATCTGCACCTCGTGCACCCAAACGGCCGTTGGATATGGATGGAGGCGAAAACTATATCTTTGGGAACATTCAACAACCTCAGAAACGGAGTCGAGTTGGTATGTACTTTAGTTTGTGGCCATCTTCGAAGGTCCTAATATTTCCTCCTAGTTCAAGGAGGTGAACCCGGTAAACCACCACCCGGTTACAAGTGTCGACGGTGTGAATCCACGGATGTAAGTGCTCTGGAGTTCCCCTTACATCTTCCAAACGACATGTTTATATTCTGTCTAGCATTACATCAATGATTGTCCTGAACGGCAAAAGCCACCAGAGAACTATGTCTGTAAGATATGTCACGAGGTGCCTCTCATCTTGATCACCTCATCCTATCAGTGCTAACTCTCTCTCGTAGCCTGGACACTTTGTGCGCGACTGCCCCACCAGAGATGCTACAGGCGATACTGGAGGCAAGAAGCCCAAACCCGGATACGTGTGTCGTGCATGTGGGAGTGAGGGACATTACTTGGAGGACTGTCTAGTGGCGAACCAACGGGCGCCACAAGGAGAGAGAAGAGGTGGAAAGCGTGGTCCGCCAAAGGAGATTGCGCCAGACGAATGTTGGTTCTGCTTGTCCAACCCGAATCTTGCGTATGTCCGACTTTCGTGTTTCATATACAACTTTTTTTTACATGATTTATGTTGACAGAAAACACCTCATTGTGGCGATTGGGTCAGAGTGCTATGTAACTCTACCGAAAGGCCAGATCATTCCGACACAGTCTGCTGCAGACCATGTCGATGTTCCGGGAGGCGGTCATGTCCTGGTGGTGCCCATAACCCATTATCCTACATATTCAACAATACCGTCTGACCTTGCCCCTCCAATCGTCGAAGAAACCAATCAGTTAGTCTTCTATTGGTATTCACCTGTCATGTCATTTATCCCTCCAATTCAGGTGGAAAACAGCTCTCAGTAGCATGTATGCCCAGTATGGATGTGCACCCGTTATTTTTGAGGTGGGACGACTGTCAGCAAAGGGTGGACATGCGCATATCCAAGCAGTACCTGTACCCCTAAGACTCAAGGACAAGATTGAGGAGACGTTCGTCAACGAGGGCCGTGCGCAAGGCATCGATTTTGAAGAGGATCCAGAGGCAGCCTTGGCATCATGTGCAAATGGACGAGGAAGCTATTTCAAAGCCGACCTTCCCGGCGGCAAGATGATGGTTCATTTACTCAAGGATCACGTTCCATTCAGCATACAATTTGGCAGGTGAGGTTACTCTGCTTCTTTGTCCATACTTGTGATTAATGTGTTGTTCTCTCCGCCGTTTTAGACAGGTGCTAGTCACTCTCCTCGGAATGCCGAACCGGTTGGATTGGAAAGCTTGCATGTTGTCGGAGGATGAGGACCGAGCCGATGCCCAGGCATTCAAGACAGCGTTTGCACCATTCAATCCAGCTGTATGATCGAATCATGACGCTCTCATTTTACTGTGCCTTGCTGCTCAATTAATTAAAGGATTATATTCCAAACCCGTTCTAGCATATATGTCTTATGTGTGGTGTGTTTCGACGCTGCTGGTCATTGTCATTACGTGTCCTGGAGTGCGCTGATAGCTTAGATCGAGGCAACAGTAGCTGGGTCATCGAGTTCGACCGACTTCTTGTATCTGCGGAACATCAATTCGAATGAGGAAAGCAAATATGTGGTGTGAACCGGACGTACCCCACGCCGAACTCGGACATGCCCTTCTTCTTGGCTTTCTGTAAGACGCGTCCAATGGCATCGAGACCTGCAATCGGGGTTTAGTGAGGGTATTATCGTTTAAGAATTTATGCTGACCCATATCAAGGTCCTTCATGGGTGGTCCGAACGACAAGCGAACAAAGTGGTGGCAAGGTGAGTTGAATAAGTTGCGACGATGGGACGGGTTAATGTCGAAGAAAATTCCTGGGATAACGATGGTCTGCTCTTTGAGCAATTCTTCGAAGAAGGTCTACATTGTTGTCCCATGCTTCAGTGGGGGTTTCTTCCGAATCACAAAATATCATTCACTCACCAGGCCGTTGTTGAGAGGCGCGGGGAGTCTCTCTAGGTTGAGCCAGATGTAGAAGGTACTGCAAGGTGGAATATCGACTTCAAGGTGGAGATCTTTGAGACGCTTGAGGACGTGGTCGCGCTTTGCCTTGAAGTGCTTCTGCAAGGCAATCTGAGCGCATCATACCAGGATTAATCAGTTAGTCTGCAAGAATTAGAGCCTGCGGCTACCTTCTCGGCCTTGACATGGACAGGATCCAACAAGGGGATGGCGGCTAGTTGCAGACTATGTGGAATCTTTCAGTAAGCAATGCAATTTTCAATCGATGAATAACTTACGGGTGGTTAGCACCTCCGTCAAGGAACGATCCGGATTGGGAGAGAGCTGTAATAAGATTTTTGGGACCGATGACCCAGCAGACACGCCAACCAGGGAGGCGCCAGTTCTGTGGTCATAATAAGCATTCGAAGGAAGGGCCAATGCGGTTTGGGCCCACCTTCGTAAGACCGTCGATTATGACAACAGAGTCCTAAGAGGGGAGATAAATTACAACTGAAGAGGGTCGGCGAAAAGGTGCGGACCTCATTCACATCCTCGACGTATTTTGCAGAGGAGATGGAGGTCCCAAGCTCTTTGTTGTAGATGTACCACGAGTAGAACTAATAGTTAAATCCATCAGATTGAATCTATGAAGAAGCTCCGCCTTTTTTTACCTCGTCAAGGATGACAGTGGTGCCTTCGCGACCCAGCTGGACGAGTTCCTTGAGGTCGTTGCCCCTGTTGTTTAAATTTAGTAATCGGGCGCTTAATTAATCAATGGCATCTCACTTGATAACCTGGCCAGTGGGGTTGCGAGGATTGGACGCAAGAATAACCGCCAATCCTTGGTTACGAATGTCTCTCTGTCATCAGAGTTTTTATGGGTGTGTTCTGATTGACTTTTGGAGGACTTACCTTGGTTTGCTCGATATCAAGGTTATATTTAGTCTGAGCGTCCGTAATTTTAGCAAACCCTGTTAGTGCTAAATGGGTACAGCACTGTTACCTTGGGATCAAGACTAATGGGTCGTCAGATAAATTTCTGTTTCGTATATAAATCAAGAGAGCTCACGCAGTGGGAACGGGCACGAGACGCTTGAAGGCGCTCAGGACTTGATCGTAAGCAGTGTAGTCGGGAACTTGGTAACTCTGGGGCGGACAAAATTTAGCCTTCTATGAAATAGGAAAGACTCAGTACTCACGGTGTAGACATCACCAATGACAGCAGCAATTCTAGACAGACCAGCACGCCCTCCTGGGACAATGCAGACGTTTTCGTGCGTGTACTTGCTCGCCTTTCCCTCGCGGTAGGTGACATTGTATAGATTGGCAACAGCCTCGCGGAGAGCTAAAAATAGGCTCGCTCAGAAACTGGGGTAGCTTTCGGAGGAGTTTATTTAAATCCCACCTGTGACACCGGTTGTCGGCGCGTACTCAAGGGAGTCAAGAGGGAGGGGAATGTGGTCTGGTCGCTCCGGTGCGTCTGGCAGAGGGCCAACCTCTGGTGCACCCTGTCCCAAGTTCGCCCATTCGTGAGAGTTGGTGTAGCTGAAGCCGTTGGCCATGGCGCGGTCGGAGCAGTAGATGACACCTGTACTGCCGGGGTGCTCAATACCAGGGACCGTCTCCTCCTCCTGCACGGTCCAGGCAATGTTGAGTAACCGATAAGATATTTTTGGAGGATTTTAGAGATTTACAGGGTTGACAGTTTGCAGCTGCTGGCCTTTGGGCGCATGGCCAGCCGCGTTACGAAAAATCTGGTAAAGATAAATAAGCTATAGATGGTATGGACGTAGCACTCGGTGAGCACGCACCTGATGGGCCTCTGACTCTTTCTCATGCTTATAATGTTTCATAACATCTCGAACCTGCTCAACAACGTCAGTAAAGGACTTGACGCGTGGTAGTTGGGGGAAATGGAGATGCATGACTGGAGACGACGAGGTCTGACTCTAGCTCTAGGGTTGGGGCGTACTTTTGGGAAGGAGTCGCGTACAATTTCTTTGAAAGCGCTGAAAGGGCTATTTCTACCGGACGCAGGCTGACTTGGTGGGTTCAAGCCTGCCATGATGCTTCAGAAGTAGGATGTGACTGGCGATAAGCGATCCTTGGCGGGTGTATTTAACTTCTTTATCCAATCGATGAAAGCTTGATTAGAAAGTGGGACGGAAACAACTTTCCAAAAGACATGCACTATAAAGGTGAGTTCCTTCGCCTAATTATAGGTCATCACCATTGCCTCGGCGTGAAATGACGCTCATCGCTGGGAGAACATGCAACGGAGATCGCAGTGGGCATATACCCCATCGTTATCAGAGGTCTGTGCGATTTCCAGCTATTCTGCTCAAAGGGACTAGTCAGGGGTTCTGAGGTCTCCTGCCACCTCTGCGGCGCTGCCACAGTTATTTCCAAAATAGGACTGTGCCGCGACAAGGTTGTCGAGCAACGGTGACCTGAAACAAATCGCTACACCACCCGTTCGTCTTGTGTGCATGTCAAGACACTGGTATTTTATTTTGCTGGGATTCCGGCCAGCTATTGGGCCGGTCGCATCTCGGATGATGGCATAAGCTCTCATACCACTGTTCGGGCTTCACCGCCGTGTGCAGCGGCGGGAAATCCCATGGAGAGTGGTGCGCATTGAGTTTGACTTGCTCATTCTACGGCTCGCCACCGGATCTTATCTCACAAATTTCATATATAGTGTCGCGGAGAGGCTCTTACAAGAGCTACATTATCCAAACACCTTACCAACTCTACCACTACAACTGCAATGGCCAGTCACTCTCAATTTATTCCTGAACCAAAGACGGTCGCTGTAAGTCCAAAAATTCTGTTTAACCCCGGATTCATCCTCATGCAGGATTGTACACTAGATCGTTGGATGTCCCTTCAGGTAAAATTTCTGTGTATCACTTGTACTTTGCCATATGCCATGTATTGATGCACCTCCTTCGTTAAGCGGAGGTCAGGTGAGATAGACATGCTACCATACGATTAAAAACGTTTCCAATCTTTCCGGTCTTCTCCTCGATAGCCCAAGGCGGGCGTCGACCAGGGTCCTATTCACCTCGTTGAAGCTGGCCTTATCGGTCAACTGGAAGGTCTCGGATGGAAGGTTAAATTCGATGGACATCACCAGTTTGAGGAAATCAACGCTACCAGCGATCCACCGATCGGCATCCTGAAAAACCCAAGGTTGGTCTCTCGAGTCACCGAGTCGGTAGCGAAGGTGGTAGGCGCACATGCGGCAAAGGGAGAACTACCAGTGACATTGGGAGGCGATCATTCGCTGGTGCGTGAAGTCTCCAATCCTTTTCAGTGACAGGGCAGTAGGGCTGATACGCATCCAAGGCGATGGGAACGATCTCTGGGACGCTAATGTGAGGAAGACGTCTACATATGTAAGTTTCAGACGGTTAACCATGTGTATGAATTCAGGAACTACCCTGAGGCATGTGTGGTATGGATTGACGCCCATGCTGATATTAACACCCTGGAGTCGACCGATTCTGGTATGGCGCCAAACGTCTAAATTGGATGGGCGAAAGAAACTGATGCGCCCACATCAGGAAATATTCATGGAATGCCAGTATCTTTCCTCCTTGGGATCGGCGGCAAGGTAGATGCTTTCTCATGGGTCAAGCCTCTCTTGAAGCCCGAACGGTTAGTGTACATTGGTCTCCGAGATGTCGATGCTGGAGAAAAGAAGATTCTGCGCGAGCAAAATATCAAGGCTTTCAGTATGCATGAGGTGGACAAGTACGGCATCGGGAAGGTCGTTGAGATGGCTCTGGATCATGTCAACCCCAAGCGCGACAGGCCGATCCACTTGAGTTTCGACGTCGATGCCCTGGACCCAAGCGTTGCGCCTTCCACCGGAACGCCTGTGAGTCTTTGGGCCTCCTTTTCTCATAAAGTGTCTGACCCTACCGGTGTGTGCAGGTGCGAGGGGGTTTGACGTTCCGTGAGGGTCACTATATTTGTGAGGCGATCTACGAAACTGGGTTGCTAGTTGCCCTCGATCTCATGGTGCGCTTTGAAATTTTTTTGGTTTTGGCTCTGACGTCAAGAGCTAATGCTGTTTGTTTCCAAATTTCAGGAGGTCAATCCTTCCCTTGCTGATGCGGTCAGTGTTCAACAAACCGTTGCTGTCGGTTGCTCTCTATTGAGATCAGCACTTGGTGGGTGCTTTGTTCCTATTCGTCTATCTAGCTTGTGTTCTGATGTTCCTGTAGGCGAAACACTTCTGTAAATCGTCTACTCTGACCGTCCCTATTGTACGGAATTTATAAAGGATTATAGTCAATACTATATAGACAGGCTCTTTCTCTCAGAACGCCAACCTACTCTTTTAAGATGAATCAATGATAGGTACGCTACGCCGCGCGAGTCGCGATCTTTTGTCATCCTTTCCACGCTCCGAGGGTGCACCAAATTCTATTTATTCCGTGAGGGGTTCCTTCACGGAGGTGAACATCTTCGTTGCCATGGAAGGCTGAGGTATTAGCAACCCAATCCCGACATTCCGTGAAATTTTAACCCATATGTATCCCAATCAAACCAGCTGACCGTTCTTCTAAGCCCTAACACGAATTCAAGCGACAGAGTCATATGGTCCTTTGGAGTCTCAGGTGTGAATGATGTACCGTATGTTCAATCCGGTTACCGCGAACAAAGGAGATTAGGAATTGGCGCGCTTTAATAATACGAATAACGTGGCCAGCATGCGAGCAGCGTGGTGGGGTTACCGCAGCGACAGAACTAGTGGTAGGATGAATATCTACACAGAACCGTCCTCTGATCAGAGACAGGAGCTCTGTGATGAACAGATTTGATGCTGAGTAATCAGTGCCATTGCTTCGGTTCTGAGCAAGACCTCACAATAATGAAAGAAAAGGCCTCTTCTGAGGCTATGGAGAGAAGAATGTGAGCTGCTAGCTAAATTCCATGCAAGAGAACGAACAGGACTCCGATGAAAATAATTCAAAGGCATGTTCATATATAGACTTGAACAGGGATGTGCGTGTGAAAAACAAACCCGGCAGTTGCCGAGACTCTGATTTGTGAAGGGGAGGGAAGTTGTGCAGGATGAGAAGAGCAGCCATGGCCCCCTCGAGCTCGTCGTCCGCAGCGGCGACCTCGGTACAAGTTGGTGCGCACAAGTGTTGTTATTTTGTATGAAATAGTGCTCACAGAGGTTACAGCTCTTCGTATACGTCCGCCCACCAACCAGGACTCGACATCCATCCCCGCCCGTTTCCAACGCTCTGTCATACAAGCCAGTTCGAGTACCTCCATCTCCATAGAATCACCCTCAAGTGCCTTGGCGGGCGCAGGCGCGCCAGCAGCACCAACAGCAGCGGCGACTGGACCCAAGAAACAAGTCTTCACTTTCGACCAAGTGCACCCCCCTCCTACCACCCAGTATGAACTCTATGATTCCACTGCGCGACCTCTTGTCTCCCGCTTTCTTGAAGGTTTCAACTGTACTATTCTCGCGTATGGCCAGACGAGTAGCGGGAAGACGTTCACTATGACGGGTATCGACCTCGATGCAGACCCCTCCGATCCTAACAACCAGATGGGTATTATTCCCAGAGCGGTTTCGTCTATCTTCACTGGCGCGAGACAACTCAAGGAGGAGCGAGGAAATGCTTGGAGCTATAGCGTGAAAGGCTCATTCATTGAAATCTACAACGAAGACTTGATTGACTTGTTGGGCTTGTCAGACTCTACAGGCGCACGGCGCGAGGTGCTGATTCGAGAGGACAAGGGTCATATTATCTGGGATGGGCTACGGGAGGTATCCGTGAAGAATGTCAATGAGGTCATGAGGTGAGCTTGTCAACGCATGAATTTTCCACGAATTCAAATTGACCGTTCAATGCAGCCTTATCAAAAAAGGGACCTCTATTCGACGCACAAATGAAACTGACATGAATGCTCAGTCATCACGGTCTCATGCTATTTTTTCTCTTACCCTCACACAGAAGAAATATTCGGGTTCTGTTCCCTCAGTAAGGTCGTCGTCACCCCTTCCACCTGCTGGTCGGTCTCCCTCGAGGTTGGCACGCCCTGGGTCAATGTATGCCGGTGGCCCTTCTCCCACCAGTAATAGAGTTTCCTCCCCAACTCCCGGCCGACCGTCAACACCTAGTTTTGCCTCAGCGATTAGCCGAGGAGGCGGTGGCTTGCGGCCTGCGAGCGCGCTTGGACACATGGGAGATAGGTTGAGCTCTCCAAACGACGATGAAGGAGGTGATTGCGTTACAATCGTCTCCAAATTCCACTTTGTGGACTTGGCGGGTTCAGAGCGGGTTCGTCCTTCTTTATTCCTTTTTTGTTTTGTCCAGAACAGACTTTGCTGACGAAAACATTATTTCATGGAACTTTAGCTCAAGCGCACCGCCGCTGCGGGAGAACGCATCAAAGAGGGTATTTCCATTAACAGTGGGCTTCTTGCGCTTGGGAATGTTATATCCGCCCTCGGAGACCCAGCACGCGCTAAATCCCATACCGCGACTCACGTTCCCTACCGCGATTCCAAGTTAACGCGACTCCTGCAAGATTCGTTAGGAGGCAACGCCCACACTCTCATGATTGCCTGTGTTAGCCCCGCTGAGTGGAATGCTGCCGAAACCATCAATACCCTCAAGTACGCCAACCGTGCTCGAAATATCAAGAACCGAGCAGTGCTGAACGAGAAAGAAGATGGCTGGGACGACGTTGAATGGCTTCAGGGGACTATCACACGACTTCGCAGGGAGTTAAAGGGTCTCAAGGATGGCTCCATTGTGGTCTCGAAGGAACCAGATCCTATTGAAGGCGCAGGCAAGAAGGTGTTAGCCCAAATGTCGCAGCTACAGGACAACTACGAGGATCTGCGCGAGAAGTTTGTCGAGCGTACGGAAGAACTCACGAGGCTTCGACGCGAACTCGGCGAGAAACATCGTCACAGCAGCAGCTCAGGGGCTATCAATTCCACTGCCAAGTACGAGGAGATTGTTGGACCCGTGATCGAGGAATACGAGAAGACCATCAGCGCCATTGAGGCTGAACTTAGTCTCAACAAGGTGGCTTTGAGGCATACCAACGAGATGGTCGACGAGAAGGAGGAGGAACTCGCCGCGATCACCGAACGACATGCAGCGACCGAGCTATATGTCGAGGAATTGAGGGCACGCGTTGCTAAGTTGACGGAACGAGAGGCTTCGACGGAGGTAAGCATTTGTAATTTATTTCATGGGGCATTGTCTAACCCCCCCTATCTAGGCATATGTCCGTGACCTAGAAGAGAAGATGAAGGTGTACGACGAAAGCTCTCTTACTACGAGCGATTCCATGACCGATCTCAAGCGGGAGGTGACTCGCTTCAAGGAATCTGAGGCACAGTCAGGCAAATACATCGCAGACCTCGAGGTAAGACTGTCTCGAGCAGATGAATCCATCCTCTCCCTGCAACAAAACGTCGAGACACTAGAGAAGGAGTGTGACCGAAGACGTGAGGAGGTAGAGACCATGCAGGCTCGTCTGGAAACATTCCGACTGGATGGTGAGAGTTGGCGGAGCGATTTGGAGACCAGGGAAGCGAAGGTCAAGCAGCTTGAGGAGAAGATGCAGGAGTGGGAGCAGAAGAGGAAAGAAGCCGGTGATACTAGAGCTCGTCTCGGAGAAGTTGTGGGCGAGGTGGAATCCGCGAGCAGGACTCTACGCATCGACATTTCCAAGGCATCGTCAGCAGCCAGCTCTCCCATCTCTGAACGCCCGCCAGCATCACCACTCAAGGTGAACGGTGATTCCACCCCTTCGACACCTCCCAATTCGGAACTTGAGAGCCAATTACTCTCGCTGCAGCAAACCCACACCGCCACTCTAGCAGATTTATCCTCTGTTTCTGCAAAATATCGTGATGCTCTTCGTGAAATCTCAGACTTGGCGGCTCAAATTCAAGAGGCTAAACTCAGCAACCCCTCCATCGCTGAAGTTTCCACTGAATCGCCAATTACAGATTTGCCCCAGGAAATCCCTCCTTTCAAGAGGAGGATCGCAAGCCCACGCTCTAGAGACACTGAGCTTCAATCCAATTCTGCTGGTCGAAGACTTTTTTTCCGCCAAGCGGCCTCGTCGGAATCGCTCCACGCGAGGTCGCTCTCGCAATCGCAATCGCTTTCGCAGGAGCTTTCTTCGGCGCGCTCGCGCAAGGCTTCATTCTCAAGCGCGGGTGGTAGTTCCCATTCCCCTTCCAGCTCACACTCCATCTCGTATACACACTCGCACTCCAACTCTCTCCAAGTCTTGGGATTGCGTCCAAATCTTTCCCTTTCCACGCCCACACTATCCCCAGGTCATGAGCGCTCGGTTTCGTCTCTGGAGAAAGAGATCATGCGCCTACAGGAGGTCCTCAAGGAGCGTGAAGCAGAGATCACCTTACTTGAGGAATCCTTCAAAGGGACGCAACAGTACGAGAAGCCGGTCGTCAATGGCATTGCAAATGATCAGGATAGGAGCGAAATGAACGGTAACCCTGCCGAGAGTCTTTCCCCGAAGACCCTCTACCAGTTCGACAATATCCGCAAAACGATGGAGAATGGAAACGGACACGCTGAAACCGCCTCTTCCTACTCTGATGACGAGTCTCTGGAGCGACTAAATGAGCTTATGCTGTATGTGTCATTCATCATATCAACTATATTCACGCTCATTCTTCCCCAGTTCTATGGCGCAAAAGGAATCTCAACACAAAGAAATCGTAGAGAGTCTCAATACCCAACTTGAACGTACTCGACGAGAACTTGAATCACTCACGACTCTCTCTAGAGATCAGGTTAGTGGAGGTGTTCTATTTTCATGTAATTACTCATTATTTCTCAGACCTTGAATATGTCTATGGAGATCGAGGCGTTGCAGAAGAATCATCAAGAGGACCGCCAACAACTAGAGGAAGTCCGCAAGCATGAAGCTGAGCTGCTTGAAGCCCTTAAGGTCGCCGAAAATGCACACAAAGTTGAGATGCATCAACTCCACGTCGACCATGAGCGAGCCGTCAACGCTAAGTCTAAAGAGGTGGAGGAACTCCTTGCCTCTATGAAAGGGGAACACGACTCATCGTCCTCGTCTCTCCGCGCCGAATTGGAAAGTACCGTTGCTGCGCTCGCCAAAGCAAAGGAAGATCACGAGCATGCTTTTGGTAAACTCCAATCTGACCACGACAAGGCCCTCCAAGCTAATGCCCGGGAGGCGACCAATGCCGTAGAGGAAGCTCGGCTCGTTCATGAGAAAGCCGTGGCGAAGCTTCAGGCCGAACACGTCGCCGCTCTGCGCCAAAAGGACGAAGAGGCCTCTGCTTCTCTGCAGTCAACCGAGGAGGAATATTACAATGCCCTCACCAAACTTCGCAGTGACCATGCTGAGGCGATCAAGACCGTGGCCTCGGAAACGAATGCTACTATAGAACGACTTCGTGAGGAACATGCTGGCGAGTTACGAATGTTGGAAATCGCAAAGGATGGTTCACTTTCCGAGAGCGAGTCTTCCCGCACTGTCGCTCTAACCACACTTCAAGACGAGCATTCCGCCGCTATTGCTCGAAAGGAGGCCGCCTTTGCCGAGGAGATCGAAAGTCTCAATGCTGGTTTCGCTCGTGCTTCGAAAAGTAAAGATGATGATCACTCTCTCCAGATGGATAGGCTCAAGCTTGAGCACGAGACCGCTCTCTCCAAGTTGAAGAGCGACTGGCGAGCTGAGGTTGACCGACTGAATGCACAGGCCGTGTCCGCGTCTGACAAGCACTCCACTGCCATGCACAAACTTCGTCAAGAGCATGACGCTGCCATTCGGGCGGTCCAGGAACAGCAAACCGCTATTCTCCAGGAGGTTGAGCGTGGTCACAACGAGGACGTCTCGTCCTTGAAGGCCAATCATGCCGCTGCCCTGAATGAGATCTCGGTCTCTAAGGAAGGCGATCGTACCTCTATTCTTGTATCTCATACACAAGAAATCCTGAAGCTCAAGGCGGAGCACCAGGCGGATGTGTCGAAACTCGAGGCCGAGCTTGTCGCAGTGCAGGAGCAGCACCGTCAAACCGTGGCGGACATGTTGGAGCGCAACAACCAATTGCTCACCGAGGAACAGACTCGTCTTTCCACTGCTCTTTCTGATCTGCAGAGACAACATGAAGCAGAGCGCGAGACCTTCCGCAAGGATCGTGACACCCTTGTTGAAGAAATTGAGGCCCACAAGGTCGCAGCCAACGAGTTTACGTTGTTGCGTGAGCAAACACGAGAGGGTCACGAGCAGGAGCTGGGTCAGAAGTCGAGAACTATTAGAAGCGTGGAACGAAACCTGGAAGCTGTTGGGACAGAACGAGACGAGTTGGCGAATGAAGTAGCTAAGCTACGTGCAGAGCTGGACAGGACACGTAACGAGCAGTCGAAGCTTATTCAAGAGGCCTCGAAACGGGAATCACTTGCAATGGAACTCGAGCGTCATCGTTCGGTCTTGGCCGATCTTCAGGAGAACCTCCAGAAGGTCAAGGATGAGAAGGATACTCTCCAGACTGAGAAGAGCAAGTCCGACAACATAGTTCGCGATCTCCAAGCACAGCTTGCACGAAGTGCTTCTCCTCCGAACGTTCGCTCTCCTGATCGAAGCATTGGATTCCGAAGTGGGGTTTCTACGCTTCCTCCTATCAAGCTGCCACCACCAACACCTCCGCCGGCTGTTCCTCCTCCCCCTGCTCCGCGAACTGGCGGTGCTCAACACTTGAATGGAGACTCAAATCTTAGCACATCCTCTCAGGGTTCTGCATTCACTTCTTCGGCTTCATCGCGCGACTCTCAACCGGATTCGCCTTCGACATCCGTAGGAGGGCACACACCTGTCAATGGCCTTCCAGTCATTGATCCTAAGGTCACCGCCAAGATGGAGCAACAATCCAAGTTGATCGAGGAGCAAGAAGCAATGATCAAGACGCTGAATAAGCAACTGACGCATTGTGAAGGTGACCTTCAGACACACATGGATCTCGTAACAACCCTTGAAACATCTCTTGGCGATTCCGAGAAGAACTGTAAGTCTAATTATTATTGATTTTGATGAATCCTGTCTAACGTCTCAAACAGTGCGTAAGGCTCGAATGCAAGCCACTGAGCTCGCGCGGGAACGCGATACCCTTAATCTCAAGCTCGAGGCTCTGCGAAACGAATTGGAGCAGGCGAAACGCGAAGTAGTGTCCGTTCGCA
>Ga0247735_1000553_pt1 | contig 14590 bp, 15 predicted proteins | sample UWRJL178409R2_FD_180934 | JGI IMG/M metagenome (GOLD analysis project Ga0247735, IMG submission 180934) | Plant litter microbial communities from Arlington Agricultural Research Station in Wisconsin, United States - UWRJ-L178-409R-2 | ecosystem: Environmental > Terrestrial > Plant litter >... | reverse complement strand
AGCTGATAGCGCAGCGCGCGCAGCTGCGCCGCATGGGCGACGCGTTGCAGGTGCGCGATCCGCCGCTCGCGGTCGCTCAGTTCGAGGCTGGAGGTTACCGCGAGCAGCAGCGCGCACAGTGCGGCATAGGACCAGAACCATTGCAGCAACGCGGCAAGATAGAGCCCGACCGAGAAGGACTCCATGTTCGATTCGGGCACGAGCAGCTCGAAGATGGCGAGGTTCGCGGCACCATGAATGACGCACCCGATGACCGCCATCGCCACCGCGGCGGTCAGCTTGACCCGCATCGAGCGGCTGGCCAGCCGCCGCAACTGCCGCGCGATGAGGAACGACAGGCCGATCGCCACCACCGTCACGCAAAAGCGCGGCAGCAGATAGGACAGCTTCTCCTCCTCGCCCATGTTCAGCCGGCGCATCAGCGTCAGCATGGAGAACTGAGTCGTCCAGAACAGCAGGATGAACCAGGTCATCGTGCGCCGGATCGCCCGGATGCTTTCGGTTTCTTCCGGCAGGTCTTCGATCTTCACGAGCATCAGCCATCGTAGCGAGCGACACCTTGAGGGGTAAACAGCACCGCCGTGACGTTGATCGGCCTCAGCGTGCCGTTCGCACCATTTATACCGTTCGCCCTGGCCAAAGCGCCATTCGCGGCATCTCAGGTGAGACGCCGTGTCGCATTGCTATCATACACCTCATGCACGGCACCGCATCCCGTTCCGATAGTGTATCGCGCAGCCCCGTCGCACCGCCGATGACGGGGACGGAAGGGCGCCGTCCGCTGATCAAGCGCGGGGCGCTGACCGCGACCTTCGAGCCGCTCGAAATCTGCTGGAACGGCAGCCGCGTACCATTGTCGCCGCTCGAGGCCGCGATCATGGCCCGGCTGATCAAGCGCGAGCGCGCGACCTGGTCGGATCTGCGCGACCTGCTCAGCGAGAGCAATGCCCGCCCCGATACCTGCGAAGTGCTGGTCTTCCGCATCCGTCGCAAGTTCGCCGCGATCGGCGCGAGCAACCCGATCGAAACGATTCGTGGCTGGGGCCTGCGCCTTCTCGTCGAGCGCGACGCGCGCGGATCGCGCTCGCTTTGGATCGGCGCGACCGAGGTTATGGACTGCAGGCCGGACTGTGAATAATGGCACCATGCGGTACGCACTTGCTCTTGCCCTGATCGTCACCTGCGCGGCACAGCCAGCCCTGGCCAAACCGTGCTCCTATCCGATGACGCGACTCGCCTCCGCGCAGGCGGACGTGCGCCCCCCGGCGCCCGCCACGCCGCGTGCGAAGGAAGAGGATCGGCGTCCGCCCTGCGCGATCCTGCAGAATTGGATGCCGGGCAAGACCGACCAGGTTCAGGCTACCGTGTAACGAACCGTCACCCGCAGCCCGCCCTCGGCGCGGTTGGCGAAGATCACTTCAGCCCCGTCGCGGCCCGCCAGCGCTCGCACGATCGCCAGCCCGAGCCCGGCACCCCCGGTCTCGCGATTGCGCGAGGCGTCGAGGCGGTTGAAAGGCTCGCCCAGCCGCGCCAGCACCTCGGGCGGAACGCCGGGCCCGTCATCCTCGACGATCAGGTCGGCGCGGTCGCCATCGCGCGCGAGGCGCACCGTCACGGCGGTGCCGTAGCGCAGGCCATTGTCGATCAGATTGTCGAGGATACGCCTGACCGACTGGGGCGTTGCGCGGACCGATAGCGGGCTGGCCGCATCGAGCGTGACCGCATCGCCCAGTTCCAGCCGCACCGCGACCAGCGCCTCCGCGGCCGCCGCCAGGTCGAGCTCGACCACTGGCGTGCGATCGGCCTCGCCCTGGGCGAGGAACAGGGTGTCGTCGAGCAGTGCCGCCATTTCGTCCAGGTCGCGCACCGCGCCGTCGCGGTGGCGCGGATCGTCGATGAACTCGGCGCGCAGCCGCAGCCGAGTCAGATAGGTGCGCATGTCATGCGCGATCGCGGCGAGCATCCGGGTGCGCTCGGCTATCAGGTCGCGAATGCGCCCCTTCATTTCGTTGAACGACGACGACAGCTCGCGCACTTCGCGCGGCCCGCTTACAGGTAGATCGGGGGCATCGAGACTGGTGCCGAACCGCCGCACCTCGCGCGACAGCCGGACCAGCGGCCGGGTCGTCTGGCGCACCGCGAGCGCCAGCGCGGCCAGCACGATCAGCCCGCCGATCGCGCCGAGCCAGGAGCGCGACCGGAAATAGCGGCGCATCGAGGGCGAAGGCTGGCTGGTCAGAACCATGGCGCCGCCATCACGCAACCCGATCGCCACGGTGACGGGCGCGAAGAAGCGCGCGGGGCGCGGATGCGTCCCGATCAGCCGGCCGAGCCGGGGCCGCCGGCCATTCACCGCGATATCCCGCCCAGGGAGCGCGCGGGCATAATAAAGCGACAGCACGTCCAGATCTGGCGTCGGCGTGGCGGCAGCCGCTGGGAGGCTTGGGGTTAGCGCGACAGTGTAGAGGCCGCCGTTAAAGGCATCGAGCAATGCCGGGCGCTGGCCAGCTGGCGTGCGATCGAGCGCATCGGCCATCACGCGGGCCTGGGCGGGAAGTGGCAGATTGTACGGGCGCCGATCGTCACCGCGCGGCAGGCTGGTGGCGGCGACGATCAGCAATTGCAGCGCAACGAAGGCGGCGAGCAGGATCGCGGTGAGGCGCAGCGAAAGGTTCGACGCGATCGTCATGCCCGTTCCACGCCGACCGTGAACTGATAGCCCCCGCCGCGCACCGTCTTGATTAGGGCAGCCCCGCCCGCCCGGTCGGCGAGCTTGCGGCGCAACCGGCTGAGCTGGACGTCGACCGCGCGGTCGAACGCGGCGGCATTGCGGCCTCGTGTCCAGTCGAGCAGCTGATCGCGGTTGAGCACGCGCTGCGGGTGCGTGACGAAGCATAACAGCAGGTCGAACTCGCCCGCGGTCAGATCAACCTCCACGTCTTCCGGACAGGTCACGCGGCGGGCGCCGACATCGATCACCCAGCCGGCGAAGCGATAACGCTCGACCGGCAGGGCGGCGGTCACCCGGTGCTGCTCGCGCGTCCGGCGCAGCACGGCGCGGACACGCGCGACCAGTTCCCGCGGGTTGAACGGCTTGGGCAGATAATCGTCGGCACCGATCTCCAGCCCGACGATCCGGTCGATATCGTCACCGCGCGCCGTGACCATCAGGATCGAGACGTCGCCCGCCGCACGCAACCGGCGGCACAGCGAGAGGCCGTCCTCGCCCGGCAGCATCACGTCGAGCACCGCGAGATCGACGCGCTGGCGTTCGTGCAGCTGGTCGAACTCGGCGGCGGTGCGGCAGCCGATCGCACGAAAGCCCTCGCGCGCGAGCAGGTCGACCACCATCGACCGGATCTCGCGGTCGTCCTCGACCACGGCGATGCAGCTATTCTCCATGGCCGCCAGATTGCCCTGCCCGGCCCGCGCGCGAAAGAGGCGGCGGCCCCGCTGTTACACTCTGTAACCAAGTGACACCTGATCGACGTCAACGGCTTACGCTAGGGCTGCACATGCCGGTGCGCGGCGGCCTGATCGCCGCCAGTGCAAAGGAGTCGATCATGTACAAGCATATGCTGGGTTTCGCCGCCCTCGCCGCCGCCCTGGGCGCGGCATCGGCAACCCCCGCCGAGGCCCGTCAGCGCGGGCACGTCCTCAGCATCCAGGGCGCGCATGGCCGCGGCCTTGTCCAGACCCGCTCGGTCAGCCGCCAGCGCGGTTCGGCCTCGGTCAATCGCAGCCTGCAAACCAATAACGGCCGCGGCTATCAGGCGTCGCGCAGCCGGGACTATGGCCCCGGCCATTATTCGAGCGACCGCAGTTTCCACGCCAATAACGGCCGCGGTTACGACAGCTCGCGCGACGCGAACTGGGGCAATGGCAGCTATAGCGGCGGCCGTACCACCACGACCGGCGACGGGCGCACCGCCGGCCGATCGACCACGGCAACCAACAATGGCGACGGCACGGCGAGCTACAACAGCACCGTGACGCGCCTGAACGGCAACACCCGAACCGTCAGCGGCACCGTCCCCCGCCCCTGACGCCACAGCGGCCGCGCCGCCGCCCCCCGGCGCGGCCGCCCTTTTTTCAAAGGACTCGAAAATGGCCAAGACTTTTCTGCTCTCCGCCCTCCTCGCGGTCGCGTCCTCCGCGACCATCCTGTCAGTGCCCGCCGAAGCGCAAAGGTTCGGCCGCGGCGGCGGTGGAATGGACCCGTTCGCCAACGCCGATGCCAATGGCGACGGTTTGATCACGCGTGCTGAATTCATTGCCGCGCGGACCGCCCGTTTCGCTAAGATGGATCGCAACGGCGACGGCGCCGTGTCTCGTGACGATTTCGGCCGGCTGCTCAGATTCCGTCCAAAATCCGGCGAGCGGCTCGACGCGCTGATCGAGCAGATGGACACGAACCGTGATGGCCGGGTCAGTCGCGAGGAACTGACGAGCGCCCCGACGCTGATGTTCGACCATGCCGACGCGAATGAGGATGGCACGGTCGACAAGGCTGAGCTGGCGGCGGCGAAACAGCGTCTCGAGACGCTGAAGGCGCAGCGGAAAGGCTGATGGCGATCGAGCGCTCCCCGGTCTGGCTGGCGGCGATGCTGGCGCTCGTCCTTGCCGAGGCCGGATGGCGCCTCGCGCGGGGCCGGGGCTATGATGGCCGCGCTGCGCTGACCACGCTTGGCCTCGTGGCGGGCAATATCCCCTTTGCCGCACTGAACGCGCTGGTCATCAGCGCGGTGTTCGGCCTCGCCACGCAAATCGCGCCGGTACATTGGCCGATCGGCGACTGGCGGACCTGGGCGGCGGGCTTCGTCGCGGTGGAGTTCGCCTATTACTGGTTCCACCGCGCCAGCCACCGGGTACGCTGGCTCTGGGCGTCGCACTCGGTGCATCACTCGGCCGAGCAGATGACCCTGCTTGCCTCGCTGCGGCTCGGCTGGACCAACCTCTTTTCGGCGGGCTGGGCATTCTACGTACCGCTGATCCTGTTCGGCTTTCCGCCCGTGGTCGTGGTCGCGTTGCTGGCGTTCGACCTGCGTTACCAGTTCTTCCTGCATACCGAGGCAGTGGGGAAGCTCGGGCCGATCGAATGGGTGTTCAACACGCCGGCGCATCACCGGCTGCACCATGCCTCCAACCAGGCATATATCGACCGGAATTATGGCGGCGTGCTGATCGTGTTCGACCGGATGTTCGGCACCCTGGCGACCGAACGGCCGGACGAGCCAATCCGCTACGGCCTCGCCCACCGCGCGCAGACCGCCAACCCGGTCCGGATCGCCTTTCGCGAATGGGGCGCGATGCTGGCAGATGCCCGGCGCGCCCGCAGCCTGCGCGCACTGGGCCGGGCCCTGCTCGCACCCCCGGGTGCCGTGGAGAAATCATGAAGGCCCTGTTCCTCGGCGCCATCGCGGCGACCTCGATCGCAGCGGCCCCGTTGCCGCAATCCGCGGGCATGATCTGCGAGGCGCAGTGGCGCGATGCCGCGCGCGACCGCATCGTGCCGGTGCGCATCCGCATGCCCGCCCGCACCGGCAGGGTCCCCGTCATCCTGTTCAGCCACGGCCTTGGCGGCTCGCTCGATGCCGGCACGCTCTGGGCCGAGGCCTGGGTCCGTGACGGCGATGCGGTTATTCAGCTCCAGCACCACGGCAGCGACAGCGGCATCATCGACGGCGGCGGAATCCGCTCGGCCATGTCGATCGAGCAGCTTCGCGCACGAACGGACGATGTGCATTTCGCGATCGACGAACTGGCGAAGCGCAAGCGCGAGGGCGGGTGCGATCTGACCCGGCTCGATCTCGATCGCATCGGCATGTCGGGCCACAGCTTCGGCGCGCAGACCACCCTGGCGATCGCCGGCCAGCATTATCCGCGCGACGGCCTGAAGCTCGGCGACCGGCGCGTGAAGGCGGCCATTGCGCTCAGCCCACAGCCGTCTTTCAGCCAGACCGATGTGCAGGCCTTCGGTGGCATCACCATGCCCTTCTTCTCGATCACGGGCACGAAGGATCAGCTCGCCTGGCTCAATCAGGTGACGCCGAAGGATCGCGAGCGCCCGTTCCACGGCATGGCCCCCGGCGGCAAATATCTGCTGGTGATGGCGGACGCGAACCACCGCATGTTCAGCGGGCAGGACAATATTCCGCTGCCCTACAGCACCCCGGTGCCGCATGTGCGCGAGGTGGTGGCCCGGGCGACCACCCTGTTCTGGCGCTGGACCTTGCGCGGCGACATGGCGGCGAAGGCCGAGCTTGACCGGCTTGGCACAAGTCTCCCACCGACGGACCGCTTCGAAAAACGCTGAGCCGCCGGCCGCCCTCAGGCGGCCACTCGACCGCTATTTGCTGGCGATGTCGCCGGTTTCCGCCTTGTAGGTCTCCCGCACAAAGGCACGCGCGGCCGTCTGGGTGCGGAACGTGTCGTCAAGCAGTTCAGCCGACACGAGCGGATAGCCCTGCGAATTGTAACGCGTGGTCCGCACGGTGACGCGGAAGACACCGTCCTCGTCCTTGGCGACGAGGAAGGGGCGAACGGGAATTCTGGACATGGATTATTCCTTGGAAATGCGCGGGGGAAATGCGCGGGGCCGGTCAGGCCGGGTCAGTGGCAGCGTCCGCGATCGCCGCTTCGGTGGTGAGCAGCAGGCCGGCGACCGACGCCGCGTCCTGCAGGGCCGAGCGCACGACCTTGGTGGGATCGATCACACCCGACTGAACGAGATTCTCGTAGCGCTCGGTCTGGGCGTTGAAGCCCATATTCTGGTCGTTGCCGTCGATCAGCTTGCCCGCGACGACACCGCCGTCATGGCCGGCATTCTCGGCGATCTGGCGCAGCGGGGCCTGAAGCGCGACACGGACGATGTCGATGCCACGGGTCTGGTCGTCATTCGCGCCCTTGAGATTGTCGAGCGCCCGCGATGCGTAAAGCAACGCGGTGCCGCCACCGGGGACGATGCCTTCCTCGACCGCCGCACGGGTCGCGCTGAGCGCGTCGTCGACGCGGTCCTTGCGCTCGCGCAGCTCGACTTCGGTGGAGGCGCCGACCTTGATGATCGCGACGCCGCCGGCGAGCTTGGCAAGACGCTCCTGGAGCTTCTCCTGGTCATACTCGCTGTCGGTGTTCTCGATCTGCTGCTTGATCGCCTCGACCCGCGCCGCAATGGCCTCGGGCGAACCGGCGCCATCGACGATGGTGGTCGAATCCTTGTCGATCGTGACGCGCTTGGCCGTGCCGAGCATCTCGAGCGTGACGCTTTCCAGCTTGATGCCGAGATCTTCCGAGACGGTCTGCGCGCTGGTCAGGATCGCCACGTCCTCGAGCATCGCCTTGCGACGATCGCCAAAGCCGGGCGCCTTGACCGCTGCGACCTTGAGGCCACCACGCAGCTTGTTCACGACGAGCGTGGCGAGTGCCTCGCCCTCGATGTCCTCGGCGATGATCAGCAGCGGACGGCTGGTCTGGATCACGGCTTCGAGGATCGGCAGCAGCGCCTGGAGGCTCGACAGCTTCTTCTCGTGGATCAGGATGTAGGGGTCGACCAGCTCGATCGACATCTTTTCCGGGTTAGTGATGAAGTACGGGCTGAGATAGCCGCGGTCGAACTGCATGCCGTCGACGACTTCGAGCTCGAAATCGACGCCCTGCGCGTCCTCGACCGAGATGACGCCTTCCTTGCCGACCTTGTCCATTGCTTCCGCAATGCGGCGGCCGATTTCCTCGTCGCCATTGGCGGAGATGATGCCGACCTGGGCGATCTCCTCGTTATTGGCGACCGGCTTGGAGCGCGCCGCGAGATCCTCGACCACGCGCAGCACGGCGATGTCGATGCCGCGCTTCAGGTCCATCGGGCTGACCCCGGCCGAGACCGACTTCATGCCCTCGCGCACGATCGCCTGGGCGAGCACGGTCGCGGTGGTGGTGCCGTCGCCGGCATGGTCATGCGTCTTGGACGCAACCGCGCGCAGCATCTGCGCGCCCATATTCTCGAACTTGTCCTTGAGCTCGATCTCCTTGGCGACGCTAACGCCGTCCTTGGTGATACGCGGCGCGCCATAACCCTTGTCGAGCACGACGTTGCGGCCCTTGGGCCCCAGCGTGACCTTCACCGTGTCGGCCAGGATGTCCACGCCGCGCATGATCGATTCGCGAGCGTCGCGCGAGAATTTGACGTCTTTGGCTGCCATGATCTTAAATCCTTTTCGTCACCCCGGCGGAGGCCGGGGCCGCTATGTTTGGTTCGGAACCTGGTTGCGCGAGGCAACGCAGCGGCCCCGGGCTGTGCCGGGGCGACGATGAATCAGCCGACGACGCCCAATACGTCGCTTTCCTTCATGATCAGCAGGTCCTCGCCGTCGATCTTGACCTCGGTGCCGGACCATTTGCCGAACAGGATCTTGTCGCCCGCTTTCACGTCGAGCGGCGTGATGGTGCCGTCCTCGGCGCGCGTGCCGGTGCCGACGGAGACGATCTCGCCTTCCTGCGGCTTTTCCTTGGCGGTCTCGGGGATGATGATGCCGCCGGCAGTCTTCTCGGCTGCCTCGATACGGCGGACAAGGACTCGGTCGTGGAGCGGTCTGAACGTCATGCAGGGAGCCGATTCGTCGCTGGGTCGCGACGAAATCGTCGCTTTCACAAGCGGGAAGCCAGCGCTGCCGATTTGCGATTTGGCGCTCACCAGGGGAGAGTGCCAGCCACCCCCATGTGGGCGCAATTGCCGCGAGTAGCAAGGGCGCTTGCCCCGGAGCACCCCGGAATCAGCCGCCGATCAGGGCAATCAGGTCGATCATGGCGCGAGCGGCCGGCAGGCCCGGCGGCGTCGCGACATAGCGCGGCTGCCAATCGGGCTGGAATTTCTGCTTGAACGAACGGAGCCCGGTAAATCCATAAAGCGCCTCGGCATGATCGTAGATCGCGTGGCCGATCCGCGACCAGCCCGGCGCCAGACGCCCGCCGCCCAGGCCAGACAGCGGCGCCATGCCGAGATTGAAGCAGCGATAACCCTGGGCCTTCCCCCATTGCATCAGTTGGACGAGCAATGAATCCATCGCGCCATAGGGCGTGTCCGGCAAATGCCGCATCAGGTCGACCGACAGCTCGCAATGGTTTGGCGTGGCCCAGATATTGGCGAAGGCGACGATCCGGTCCTCCTGCCACAACACCGCGCAGTCGAAACGGGTCAGATAATCGGGATCGAACCGGCCGACGCTGAAACGCTTCTCGGCGCCGGCCTTGCCGCGCAGCCAGGCAGCCGACACGGTTTTCAGGGCTGGGCCATAGGCCGCGACGTTCGCCGCGGGCAATATCTCGAAGCGCAGCCCTGCGGCATCCGCGCGCCGCACCGAATGGCGCAGCGATTTTACGGCAGGCCCGTCGAGCGTGAAGCGGTCGAGCGGAACATGTGCCTCTTCGCCATATTTCATCAGCTGAAGGCCGAGTTCGACCAGCAGCGGCAGCATCTCCGTGCTGGCCTGGTAGAAACAAAGCCGGCCATGCGCCGCATCGCATTCGGCGCGGATCCGCCACACCAGTTCGGACCAGGCGGCGACCGGGCCGACGGGATCGCCCATCACGACCCAGGTGCGACCCTGCACGCGGTACATCAGGAACGCGTCGGCCGAGGCCGAGACGATGAAGTTCTTGTCGCCGGTAAAGGCCAGTGCCGCATCCGCCCGCGACGCGACGGCCAGGGCGCGATCGGCCACGTTGCGCGGCAGCACGCTCTCGCCCTGCCCCCGCGCCGGTGCCCCGAGCAGGCGCCACGCCGCGACGGCGACGAGGATCACCGTCGCGCCGACGCTGGCGCGCAGGAAGCGCGGGGCGTTGCCCTTCCACGCGAATTCCCACCACAGGTCGGTCGAATAGGGCACATGCTTGTAGGCGAAGAAGCCGGCCCAGAGGCTCAGCGCAACCGCGACCATCGCGGCGGCGAGCCAGAGTTGCTGGAACGGTGCGTCGAACACGCCGGCGCGGCGGTAGAATGCCGGGCGGCAATATTGCAGGACCGCGGCGATCACCGCGAGGATCGCCGCTTCCTCATAATCCACGCCCTTCAGGATCGAAAAGACCGCGCCACCGACCAGCAGCAACCGCGCGGCGATGAAACCACTGCGCAGCCGCGCGTTGATCGCGGGCGAGACCAGGATCAGCGCGGTGCCGGCAAGGCTCGCCGAGAAATGCGATGCCTCGATGAAGGGCAAGGGCAGAGCATGGGCCAGCCAGAAGATGCGATCATGCACCGCGGGCAACGCCCCCGACACGAGCAGCACCAGCCCGCCGGTAAAGACCAGGGCGGCGAGCAAGGGCGGCGCCAGGGCACGGCTGGCCTGCTCGACCATCGACATGCCGACAGCGATGGGGCGCCGCAGCCGACGCCCTTCGAGCACCCCAAGCAGCCCGGCGGCGGCGACCAGCGGCAGCAGGTAATAAATGACGCGGTACAGCAGCAGCGCGGCGAACAGGCCGGGTCGATCGCCGGGTACGGTCGCCAGCATCACTGCCTCGAACACGCCGATGCCGCCCGGTACATGAGTCACCAGCACCGCTACGAGGCCGACCGCATACGCAAGCAGGAACAGCTCGAACGGCGGTGCCGAGGATGCGGGGATCAGGACATAGAGCGCCGTCGCGGCGAACATCAGGTCGCTCGCCGCCACGCCGAGCTGCGCCGCCATGGTCGGCGCGGGCGGCACCGGCAGCACGAACTTGCCCCGCCCGACCAGTTGCCGGCCGGAAGCGCGCGCCGCGAACAACAGGGCTATGCCCGCCAGCAGCGCGGCGCCGGCGACATGTCCCGCGACTGGCGCGATGGTGACGATGCCAAGATCGACGGGCCCGCCCGTGACCAGCAATGCCGCCGCACCGATCAGCGCGACACCGCCCCAGAAGCTCGCCGAGGCAAGCAGGGTCACTCGCGCGACATCGCCAAGCTCCAGCCCGGCATTGGCATAGACGCGGTACCGCGCCGAACCGCCGGTCAGCAGCGAGAGGCCGAGATTGTGGCTGACCGTATAGCTGGTGAACGAGGCAAGCGCCGCCGTCCGCCATGGCAGGGGCCGGCCGATCGCCAGAAGCGCCAGTACGTCGTACAGCGTCAGGCAGAGATAGCTGCCGACCGTCAGCGCCAGTGCCAGCCCGATCCGCTCGTCCGGGATGTCATGAAGGGCGGCGCGCACTTCCTTCAGCCGCACCTCGGCAAGCAGGGAATGCAGCGCGGCAAAGCCAAACAGCGCCACGGCAAGCACCGCCAGCGCAACCAGCCAGCGGCGGTATCGCAGCATCCAGGCCGCGACCGAGCGCGTCGAGGCCCGGCTCAGACGCGTTTCCAGATCTGCGACTTGCACAGGAACCCCCCGATCAGGCAGCCGGAGATCTTCAGCGTATCGGGCGACAGCCGCTCGATCCGCGAGGAGAAGCTATGGCCCATATCCGGCACATAGACGGTGCCGGCCCAGAGATCGGGCCCGATGCTGCGATAATCCTTGAGCAATTCGATGCCGATCAGCTTGTCGATCCCGGCATCGCGCGCATCGGCCTCGGCCGTCGGCGTCGCGGCGGCGATCGCGCCGCACAGGGCATCGCCGCACGGCGCGGTCCGCACGCGAAGGGTGGCCTTCGGATTCTCCCACAGGCCGATCGGCATGTCGCGCATCGCCGCCGCGCCGTCTTCGGCCGGCGCGCCGGCCAGCATCAACAGGATTGCAGCGATCATGCGGGCATCCTCGGCAAGATGGGGCGTAGCGCGGCGACAATTGTCGCGATCAGTTTGTTCGCGTCATTGTCCAGCAAATGTCCGCCGGGCAGCGCGACCACCTTCACCGGCGGCGCGAGCAACGGGCACAGGCTGTCGGTCTCGCGCGCGCCATAGATGCAGGTCAGCGGTGCCCAGGACAGGGTCCGCGCCGCGACCACTGCATGAGCATCGGGTGTGAAGTGATAGGCCAGGCTGGTCGGGTCAGCGCGGAAGAATACATTCTCGCCCGGCACCACCAGAACGATCGCCGCGACCTTCGACTTCAGGTCGGCCGGCAGGCGCGCCGCGCCGGTGCCGAGCACATCGGACCCGAAGGACTGGCCGATCAGTACGACCCGGTCGGCATGCGCACGCGCAAGCGCGCCGCGCACCGCGCCGGCGACCAGGCCGTCCACCTCGGCCCGGCTCCGGTGCCGGCCGAAGATCGTCGGGGAATTCACGCCCATCACGGGAATGCCCCGCGCCGCCAATCCCTTGGTCACCCGCGGCCCCATGCCGAAGCGCAGGCCCATGTCGCCCGAGAAGAACAGGGCGACGACCGGCACGCGTCCTCCCCCGAAATTGCCGAACAGGCGGATCGGGTCGCGATCGAAGAAGCCGGCCACCGCCGCCAGGCCCAACAGCGCCGCCGCAATTGTCAGGGCGATTCCGCCGATCCAGCGCAGCGCCCTGGGGGACGAACCGCGGCGCATCGAGCGGTCGGGGAGGATGGTTTTCATCGCATGCCCCTATGCTCGCCGATCTGACGCAGCGATGGATGGAACATGAAGATCCTGTCATCTGGTGCGCTGTCCATTCCAGGAAGATAGGGTGGTGCCCGCGCCGCCACAGTCAGACTTTGGTTTACTCGCTGTCGCTGCGCCACCGTTAGGCGCGCTTTCGCACCGGCAAGGCGAACTTGCCTTTTTATATCCTACTTAGCTGATAGGATATTGCGATCGGGCAAGGTGAAGGTGCGACATGTTGATGGCCAATGATTCGATCGATCATGTCGTGCTCGGCCTCGCCGCGGCGCGGCGGGACTGGCGCGTCGCGCATCAGCGCCACGCCAATGCCGGCACCGCGCGCTTCCCGTCGCGTGTGGCGCTCGAATTCATGCTGGAGCATCTCGAGGCAGCCCTGTTCCCGCAGCGGCTTGGCCATTTCGAAGGCACGACCGAGGATGTCTTCGTCCGGCTCCGCCTCGAACAGGCGTTCGGCCTGCTCGACGCGGAGGTCGCCCGCGAGTTGCGCTATTGGGAGGCGGAGACCGGCGACCGGTTCGAATGCGATCATGGCGACACCATCGTCCGCCTGTTCGCCGCCGCGCTGCCCGAAATCCGCCGGCTGATCGACAGCGACGTCGCCGCCGCCTTCCAGGGCGATCCGGCCGCCCGCAGCGTCGACGAAATCCTGATCTGCTACCCCTGCGCGGTGGCGGTGATGTATCACCGGCTGGCGCATCAATTATTCGAACTGGGCGCGCCGCTGGTGGCGCGTGTGATCTCCGAAATCGCCAATAGCCGCACCGGCATCGACATCCATCCGGGCGCGACGATCGGCCCGAGCTTCTTCATCGACCATGGCACCGGCGTGGTGATCGGCGAGACGGCGATCATCGGCGCGCGGGTGCGGCTGTATCAGCATGTCACGCTCGGCGCGCGGCGCCTGCCGCCGGAGGACGGGCACAGCGTGCGCGAGCGTTTCGCCCGTCACCCGATCGTCGAGGACGATGTGGTGGTCTATGCCGGCGCGACGATCCTCGGCCGGGTCAGGATCGGCCGCGGCGCGACGATCGGCGGCAATGTGTGGGTGACGGAAGATGTCGCGCCGGGCGCGCTGGTGATGCAGCCGCCGGCTTTGTCCTTCGCCGAGGGAGAAGCGCCAGCGCTGTTTCCGGAGACTTGAGTGCCGCCTTCTCCCGTTCGCCCTGAGCTTGTCGAAGGGCTGTTCTTTCTTCCGAGGAGAAGAGCAGGGCTTCGACAAGCTCAGCCCTAACGGAAGGGGCGTTGCGCTCTGCCCTTTAAGGGCACACATTCACGAGGAGAGGAGATCGCGATGGCGACCGCTTTGAACATCGAAACCGACCTGCAGGAACGCGCGGCGTCGCGTGGGATCGTCATTGTCCCGTCGACCCCGACGATCGGCGCGGAGATATCCGGCATCGGCCTGAACCAGCCGCTCGATGACAGCGTCGCCGAAATCGTCCGCGAGGCGTGGCTTGCCCACAAGGTGATCTTCTTCCGCGACCAGGATGTGGATTATGAGAGCCATCTGCGCCTCGGCCGGTTGTTCGGCGAATTGGAGGGCCATCCGGTCATCCCGCATGTCGAGGGCTATCCCGAAGTGTTGGTGATCCGGGGCGTCGAGGGCGTGCAGCTCACGTCCGAGACCTTCACGCCATTCAAGGCCTATAACAAATGGCACACCGACGTGACCTTTCGCGAGCGGCCGTCGATCGCCTCGGTATTGCGCGCCCGGCTGCTGCCGGCGCTGGGCGGGGATACGATCTGGTCGGATACGGCGGCGGCTTATGAAGGCCTGCCCCAGGCAGTGAAGGATCGCATCGCGAACCTCGATGCGGAGCACGATATCGTCGCGAGTTTCGGCGGGCGAGTGACCGATGAGAAGCGGGCGCAGCTCGCGCGCGATTTCCCGGCGGTGGCGCATCCGGTGGTGCGCACCCATCCCGAGACCGGCGAGAAGATCCTCTACGTCAATTATACCTTCACGACGCGCATCCTCGGCATCCCGGAGGAAGAGAGCAAGGAGCTGCTGCGCCTGCTCTATGACCGGATCAAGGTGCCCGAATATCAGGTCCGCTTCCGCTGGACGCCGAATGCGATCGGG
>Ga0247735_1000552_pt1 | contig 14593 bp, 21 predicted proteins | sample UWRJL178409R2_FD_180934 | JGI IMG/M metagenome (GOLD analysis project Ga0247735, IMG submission 180934) | Plant litter microbial communities from Arlington Agricultural Research Station in Wisconsin, United States - UWRJ-L178-409R-2 | ecosystem: Environmental > Terrestrial > Plant litter >... | reverse complement strand
ACCACCGCGAGAGGAACCCCGCATGCCGAAAGCAGAAACCAAAGTCATCAAGCCGCCCGCTGCCACCCCTGAGCGGAAGCCGCCGAAGCAAGCAGAAACGAAGTAACCATGCCGAACGACGAGTACGACCCCGACGCGCCACTCGCCCCGCTCGCAACGGTCGCGGAGCTCGCGCTCGCCATGGAGACCACGCTCGAGGACGAAGACCCGCGCGCCCTGCAGAAGCTGGCAATCGCGTCCGGCAACGTCCGCGACTACCTTCGCCAGCTCGTCACCAGCGTCGAAGGCGACACCGCAGATCTGGAGTGCATCGGCGTCGTCGACGGCAACGCCCTCTACCTGGTGCCCGAGCTGCCCGTGAGGGAGCTCACCTCGATCAAGTACCTCGGCGACGAAGACGAGTGGTCGATCGCCCCAGCCGGCAGCTACCGCCTCAAGCAGCACGGCATCCTCGAAGCTCGCCTCGGCCGCGGCGTCAACTGGCGCCACGGCAGCGACCCGCTGCGCATCACCTACTCACACGGCTGGGTCAATATCCCGGCTGGCATCAAAGGCGCTGTTCTCGGCGCTGCCGAGCGCGACTACCTCACCCCGGCCGAGCTCGAAAGCAAGCGCCTCGGCGATCGCTCAGAGAAGTACATCGTCCACGCCGATGGCTTCTCCGCGCTCGAGCTGATCGCCCTCGATCGATACCGGCTGACCCGCTGATGGGCCGCCCTCTCGGCCGAGAGACCGTCACCCGCCTGCGCGCCGCGCCCGTCAACGACGGACACGGCAACCTCGAGCTCAACTGGTCCGACCCCGACCGCCTCGACATCCGCGGGTGCCAGGTCGACCCGGGGGAGACCGACGAAGTACTCGAGCACCGCGACGCCCGGCTCACGACCTGGAAGGTCTACGCGCCCGCGGGGACCGACATCACTGCTCTCGATCGAGCCGAGTACCGGGGAGTCACCCACCTGGTCGACGGGCGCCCAGACACGTGGCCCGACGGCGGCCGCCTCGACTACGTCAAGTTCATTCTCAAGGAATGGAGAGGCTGATGAGCGAACTCCGCCTCGAGCTGCACAACGACGGCTTCAACGAAGTCCGGCGCTCGCCAGCGCTGCAGCAAGAACTCCACCGTCGCGGCCAGAAGGTTGTCGACGCCGCCGGCGGCGCACCGGACTTCCAGGTCATCGACTCACCGTCGTCCTCGCGAGCTCGCGTGATTGTCACCACGGCCACCACCGCCGGCCGCAAAGCCGAGGCGACCGACAGAGCGCTCACCCGCGCCTTCGACGCGGCACGCGGCTGATGGACGAACTCCTCGTCTTCCCCGGTATCGAAGCTCTGGTCGTCGACCTGTTCAACACCGAGCTGACCCAACGGATGCCAACGGTTCACTCGAGCACGAAGGTCCCGACCGAGCGGCCGGCGGAGTTCGTTCGCGTCGCCCGGATCGGCGGCTCGCGCGAGTCGCTGATCTCCGAGAACGCGTGGATCACCGTCGAAGCGTACGCGACGTCGGAAAAACGTGCCGACGAAATTCTGAGCCTCGCCCGCGCGATCCTCAACGCCCAGAGCGGGCAGCTGTTCGGGTGCACGGAGATCTCCGGGCCCAACAACCTTCCCGACCCAACAACTTCCGGAGTGCGCTACACGCAGAACTTCGGGATCCGCTCGAGGGCGACTGTCCTCGAGTAACCAGCCAGGGGTCCGCAACCACCTGCCTGAAAGAGGTACCCCATGGCGAACAACGCCAAGAACGCTGTTGTCGGAAAGCCACTCGCCTCGGGCGGGCTGCTCATCGCACCACTCGGAACGCTCCTGCCCACCGACGAGACCACCGCGCCGGCCGCGGCATTCCTCTCGCCCGGCTACCTCACCGACTCCGGTGTGACCCGGTCCGAGAAGAAAGACTCCGAGACCAAGAAGGCGTGGGGTGGCGACGCGCTGATCGTCATCCAGAAGGACTACGCGGCATCCGCGAAGTTCGGTTTCGCCGAGTACCTCAGCTCGGTCGCCGCAAAGTCGATCTACGGCGATTCCAACGTGACCACCACCGCGGCGACGTCGACGACCGGAACGAAGATGAAGGTCGCCGGATCCGCGAACCCGTCGCCGCACCGCTCCTGGATCATCGACATGCTCTCCGGACTCGCGCGGATCCGAGTGGTCTTCCCCGACGCGCAGATCACCGACCTCGACGACGTCGTCTACAAGGACGACGACATCTCCGCCCGCGGCGTCGGCCTGACGCTATTCCCCGACTCGTCCGGCAACTACTTCTACGAGTACACCAACGACGGCGTTTTCAGCGCCTAAAAGCCGGGGACGGGCGTCCGTCGTGCGGACCCCTGGCGTCCGTCCCCGCTCCACCCAATCCGGTCCGCAGACACAAGGAGTCCGCCATGCCCGCAGCACGCAAACCCCAGGATCACCTGGCCAAGAAAACCGCCGAGGATGACTTCCCCGGCGCCACCACCCCGTTCGAATTCGAGCACGACGGCGAGACGTATCAGCTCGCCGTCGCCGACGAAGTACTCACCGCCGGTTACGCCCGCAAGAACCGCCACAAGAGCCTCCCCGACCAGCTCTTCTCGATGCTCGAGCTGCTCGCAGACAAGGAGACCCTCGCAGCGATCGACGACATGGGCCGCGTCGAGTTCACCGCCTTCCAGGAAGCGTTCTACGCCCACATCGGCGTCGACCTGGGGGAATAGCGGGCCTGCTCGAGCTCATCGACGGTGAGCTCGGGGAGGCCCTCGAATACGACCTGATCGACCGCGGCTTGCGCCTGGTGCAGCTCGGCACTCCCGAGCTCACCTGGCACGACCTCGGCGTGATAGTCCGCCAGGCACCGCCCGGCTCTGCTCTTCGCCGTGCCAACAGCCGCGAAGCCGCCGACTGGTCGACGACCGACTACCTCCTCGTCGACGTCCTCAACCTGCTCTCCAACATCAGTTGGCAGCTCGGCGGCGATGAGAAAGCACCCAAGCCCGAACCGATCCTCGGGCCGGGCCAGAAGCCGGCGAAAACCGGCCCCACTCTCCGCGGCGATCTCATGCCGATCGAGGAACTCGAAGCGCGCCTCGGCTGGGGTGACGAAAGGCGGTAGCCGGTGTCCGGTGAAGGAGCAAAACTCGCCACCGGATGGCTCGAGCTCACTGTCTCCACGAAGGGCGCTCAGAAGTCGATCACGAGCGAGCTGATCCCCGCATCCAAGTCGGCCGGCGACCAGGCTGGTGCGGGGATCGGCTCGGCTCTCCTCGGCGGGCTGAAGAAGTTTGCCGGCCCGATCGCCGTGCTCGCGGCCGGCTTCTCGATCAAGAAGGTCATCAGCGACTCCACCGCCGCCTTCGAGGGCCTGGTGGCCCAGACCAACGCGCTGCAGCGCATCGCCGGCGGCACGAAGGAGCAGGTCTCCGGTCTCGTCGGCGCGATGCAGCTGTCCGGAGTCTCCTCTGAGAAGACCTCCGGCGCGCTGACGATCTTCTCGAAGAACCTCGGCAACGCGGCCGGCGACGCCGACAAAACCAAGGCCCTCACCGACAAGCTCGGCGTCTCGTTCAAGGACGCCGCCGGCAACGTCAAGCCGATGGCCGACATCCTGCCCGGGCTGTCGGACAAGTTCAAGGCGATGCCCGACGGCGCGGAGAAGACCGCGCTCGCCACGCAGCTGTTCGGCCGGTCCGGCGCGCAGCTGCTCCCGTTCCTCAACAAGGGCTCCGCCGGCATCGCGGACCTCACGAATCAGGCCAAGAAGATGGGCCTGGTCGTCGACGACGTCGCCGGCAAGATCTTCGCCGACGCGCGCAAGTCGACTCGCGACTACGCGGCCGCCAACCAGGGCCTGCAGGCGACGCTCGGTGGCAACCTCGTCCCCGTCATCGACTCGGTCAAGAACGTCTTCCGCGGCGCGATGATCCCCGTCCTGCAGGCCACCACCGGCTTCCTCGCGGAGCATCGCGGTGCCTTCCTCGCCGCGGCCGAGGCAATCGGCAAATTCGGCGACGCCGTCTCCACCCGAGTCGTCGGCGCCCTATCGATCGCGGGCAACGCGTTCCAGATGTTCAAGGGCGCGTTCACCGGCCTCGGGTCCACCGTCGACGTCGGTGCGCTCGAGGGCCCGATGATCGCTCTCGGGTCGACCCTCGGCGGCGTATTCGGGCAACTGCGCGACAGCTTCGCACCGCTGTTCGCCTCACTCGGCCCGCTGTTCTCGCAGCTCGGACCGGTCTTCGCGGCGCTGCTCCCGCAGGTGCTGCAGCTGGCGTCGTCGTTCTCGCCGTTTGGTCTCATCCTCGGAGCGATCGCGCCCATCCTGCCGCAGCTCGTCGGCCTGATCGGGACGCTCGCCGCCACCCTCGGTGGTGCGCTCGGCCAGGCGCTCGGCGTCATCATCCCTGTTATCACCCAGGTCACCACCCTGCTGACCGGCACTCTCTCCAACCTGATCGTCGCGCTGCTGCCCGTCATCGTGCAGCTGGCAACGACCCTCGGGGGAGTGCTGGGGACGGCAATCACCACCCTGGCGCCGATCATCGCCCAGATCGCCGGCGTCCTCGGGGGAGTGCTCGGTGACAGCCTGAAGGTGCTGATGCCGGTCATCGTGCAGCTGGTCACCACTCTCGGGGAGCGGTTCGCGTCGACGATCACTCTGCTCGCGCCGATCGTCGGCCAGATCGCCGGCGTGCTCGGCTCGGTCCTCGGCACGGTGCTCAAGCAGCTCGCGCCGGTGATCGTCCTGATCGCCAACGGTTTCGGGCAGCTGCTCACTGCGGTGTCGCCGCTCTTCGGAGCGCTGCTGCCGCTGCTCGCTCCGATCCTCGGTCTGATCGCGCCGCTGCTCCAGCTGGTCGGCCCGATCCTCACTCCGCTGATCCAGCTGTTCACGGCGCTGCTGCAGCCCATCCTGGCGCTCGTCGTCCCGCTCGTGCAGCTGCTCGTGCCGGTGCTCACGTTCATCGTGCAGATCCTCGCCGGGCTGATCACCGGGATCGTGAACGTCATCACCTGGTTCGTCAACCTGATCACCGGGTCGAAGCAGGTTCAGGGTCAGCTGTCGGGGATCTTCGGCGCGATCGGGTCGTTCTTCTCCGATCTCTGGCGAAACATCGGCCTGGTATTCACGCGCGGCATCGACAGCATCATCGGATTCTTCACCAGCCTGCCGGGCAAAATCCTCGGCGCCCTTTCCGGGCTCGGGACTCTGCTCGTCGACGCCGGCAAGAACATGATCCAGGGACTTCTGGACGGCGCCGGCTCACTGCTGAAGAACATCGGCTCGTTCTTCCTCAAGATCGTGCCGTCGTGGATCCTCGAGCCGTTCAAAGCAGCGCTCGGTATCCACTCCCCGTCGACGGTGATGTTCGGTCACGGCGTCAACACGATGGACGGGTATCTCGGTGGCGTAGCGAGTAAGAAGTCCGCGCTGAACGACCAGTTCGCCACGCTCGTGCCGGAGCCCAACATCCCGGCGCCTGCCGCGTTCGCCGCCCGCTCGTCGGCAGCGATCGCGCCGGCACAGGGCTCGCCGCTCCCCGACACGATGACGCTCGTCGACACCGACGGCTCGATCATCGCCCGGCTTAAGACGGTCGCTGGGCAGGCCGTTGCTTCCGCGTCTCGGGCGAAGGAAACCGCCCTCTCCACTGGGCAGCAAAGGCTGGCGTTCTAATGGCATATGCACCGACGCTCACTGCGTCCACGGATCCGTCGACGTCGCCGCGGGTCTTCGTGAGCTTCCCGGCGCTCGCCGCCGCCACTCAGACGATCAATGTCACTCGGGTCACCGAGGGGCGGACGTACAAGGTGCGCGGCGGCGTGAAGCTATTCGCGGTCGGTGACGCCGCGGTGATGGACTTCGAGGCCGCGGTCGGGAAGCCGAACTCGTATCGCGCAGAGATGTTCAACGCTGCCGGTACCTCGCTCGGCTTCACGGATGCCGCCTCGGTGACCATCCCCGCAGCCGCGGCATTCCAGGGCGTCGGTATGCGGGCGTGGATCAGTCAGCCGCTGAATCCGCAGCTTGCCATCCAGGCGTCAGTCCTCCTCGGCTCGGCCGGCGACCTGGTGCAGCCGACACCTGGCGACGTCTTCTATTCGGAGGGCGCCGTGCTCGGCACGCGTATCGGCAGCCGGCGCCGCGGTCTCAAAGGCGTCGGCATGTCGATCCTCTGCGACTCGACGTCAGACGCGGACGAGTTGCAGGCGATGTTCGGCGGATACACCTCCGACTATCCGGCCGTGATACTCATCCGCACCGCGCCACCTATCCGGCTTCCTCGAGTTCTATTCGCCGAGTGCGGGGAACTTCACGAGATCGCCGAAGCGGACGGCACGGTCATCTCCTTCCAGATGGGCATCGAGGAAGTCGCGCCGCCCTCGCCGGGCCTCGTCATCCCCACGCTCCGTCGCGCTGACATCGACGCAGCGTTTCCCACCCGCGGTGCGCGGGCGGCCGCGTATGCAACGCGGTTCGCGCGCGACACCGACTACACCAAGGCAGGACTGGCCGGCTGATGAGAGACACGTCCGCAGCACTCCCCGACGTGCTGAAGGGCAGCTTCGACTTCTGGTACGTCGCGGATCTGATCGGCGACGGCAACCGAGTACTCAAGGACATCACTCTTCTCGACCCATCGTTCTCCAGCGACGGTGACTCGCTCGTCCAAGAAACCGGATCATGCACCATCGTCTACAGCGGCGACTTCGCGGAGACGATCGCGCCGACCGACATCGGAGACGTTCTCGCGCCCTACGGTAACCGTCTCCAAGTCTCGATCATGGTCACCGACGGCCCGGGCTTCCAGGAAAGAATCCCGCTCGGCACATACCTCATCAGCGAGACGCCGACGATTCATACCGAGCGGTTCGTCTTCAACACCGCGATCGTCTCCCGGGGCGATCGGATCGACCTCACGCTGAAGGATCTGTTCTACGGGGTGCAACGGGATCGGTTCGACGTGCCCGGAGTGGCGCCCGACCTCAGCTCCACCTGGAAGGAATACCAGCGCCTGATGGGATTCCCCGTCACCCGCACCGTCGTCGACGCTCCAATCAGCACGGCAGTCGCCTACCAGGAGGACAAGCTGCAGGCCGCCTACGATCTCGCTGCTGTTCTCGACGCGACGGCGTGCATGCGCCCCGACGGTACGGCCTCGATGCGACCCAACGTGTGGCCGGCGCCCGTCGACGTCCTCTCCAGCGGTGACATGGACTCCGAGGGAACGCTCATCAGCGCCGAGCGTGGCATGTCCAACGACAACGTCTACAACAAGGTGGTTGTGCGCACCAACGGCAGCGACGGGAGTGCAGTGCTCGCATCGGCCGCGGTCACCTCCGGCCCGCTGCGGGCGTCGAATGCCGATGGAAGCCTCTCTCCGTACCGCACAGTGCCGTACTTCGTCTCGAGCGACTACATCACCACACAGGCCCAGGCGACCGACTATGCGACGACTCTTCTTCCTCGTGTATCCCGTCTCCGTTCGCTCGAGGTAGTCCTCACTGAGAAGTTCAATCCGCGCCGCGAGATCGGCGACGTGCTCGACGTCCGCCGTCTCGGCGAGAGATTCCAGGGCCGTATCAAGAAGATCCGGCGCGGAACTTCCGGGGCTCAGATAACAACGGTGGCGGTGAACCCTTGAGCAGCGAAACAGACACCCTCCTGCAGCTGCTCGACGGCAAGTCGAAGGTCACCCCGCTCGTCGGAACCTTCGTATCCGCCACGGCGACGAAATGGACGGTCGATACCGGCGGCGGCCGCGTCACCACCTGTCTGCCTGTCACCGCCTACATCCCCGAAGTCAACGAGCCGGTATGGGTCTTCTGGATCGACGGAACGCCGTACGTGCTCGGCCCAACCGTCTCCAAACCGGACCGCGGCGTCGTCATATCGGTTGCCGGCGGCCTGGTCCGACTCACGACCGCATTCGGGATCGTCGAGATCCCGTACTCGTCGACTCTCGCGCCCACAGCGGGCCAGACCATGAAAATCACGTGGTCAGGCGGCGGCTTCGCCATCGCAGTCATGTCCAACTCGCCCGCAGCACCAGTACCGCCGCCCGCCCCGGGAGGGGGAGCAGTCGCCCACTCTGATGTGTTCACGGCCGTCGACACCGGATCCTTCAACGGGAGTTGGTCGACCGCGATGCTCTACGCCTCCAACACCTACCTCGGCGCAGCCTTCTACGGGTCAAAGATCAAGGACACCATTCCGGCCGGTGCCGTCATCACCTCGCTCGAGGTGTATATCGCCCCAAACCGCGTTGAGGGGGCAAATCCCAACTTCGCCCTCCACAACCACCTCACCCGGCCCGGAGGCGCACCCGCTCTCTCCTCGTCGACGCCGATCGCGGTGACCGGCGGATGGTTGCCCTTGCCGACCGGATGGGGCGACGCACTGAAGGCCGGCGGGGGATCTGCTGGCATCGGGCTGAATCACGGTGGCTACAACATCTTCAAGTCACTCACTCAGGACGGAATGTCCTTCGCACTTCGGGTCGGCTCGACCTACTAGCCGGCTCTCTCACCGCCCCTCTCCTCGAGGGGCTCTTCTGCGTTAAGGAGCACTCATGGCTCGCGACTCATCCGGCGCGAAAAACCAGCCTCAGTATGCGAACACGGGCAATCCCGCCGATGCTGCAGATCTGAGCGAGATCGCCAACTATGCCGCTGCCGTGGGCAACCGCAAAGTCGGTACCAACGGGGACCGGACAGCGCTCGGTGGCGCAGACGTCTGGGCCGGTCTGGTGTTCTCGGAGACTGACACGGGCATCGACTACCGACACAACGGCACTGGCTGGGATTTTCACGTCCGCATCCCGAGCCCCTGGGTCACCCCGGCGCTCACCGCTGGATGGGCCTCCGGCGGGACACCCTGGTTTCCCTTCCGGTACCGGCTCAACGCGATCAACGAGGTTGAGTTCGAAGGTCAGCTGACCCCACGAGCTGGCTACACGACCTCAGAGGCGTTCTTCACGTTCCCCACGGGCTTCCGGCCTACCTCGCTCCTGCAGTTGCCGTGTTCGATCAACTCCTCTGCGACGCCGCAGCTCGCCGGCGTCCAGGTCGCCGCCTCGGGCGCGCTCACGCTCGCGCCGACCGGCGCAACCGCGGTCCAGCTCGGCCACCTCACATTCCCGACGAACTAGGAGCGTCATGACCAACGGACGGCTCGACATCAGCACGCTGGTCAAGGTCGATGGGTGGGCGCTCCTCAGCCCTCGCACCGCTCAGAAGTACCTCGGGGTGAAAGCCGAGCTCCGTCGCCGCGGCCAGCCGGAGATGGAGATCACACAGCCCGACGGCGCTTACCGCACCTACGACCGGCAGGTGTATTGGAAGGCGTACTGGACCGCGCGCGGGCTGCCACTCAACGCCGCGACACCGGGCTTCTCCAACCACGGAGAAGCCGAGGCGTGGGACATCCTCAACGTCGTCATCTTCCACAAGCCAACCCTCCTCGAGGTCCTCGCGCTCTTCGGGCTCGTGTGCGACGTCAGCACCGAGCCATGGCACGTGCACGACGCAGGCGCCCCGATCACTTTCGCCGGCGCTGGCGCCGCATCTCCGATCACCGAACAGAAGCCGAAGGGCGATATCACCATGTACCTCACCCGCAACGAGCAGGGCATCTTCATCAACACCGAGATCGGCGCCGCGCACCTCACCCAGGTGTCCCACGCCGACCTGTTCCTCCGAGTGCTGAACAACCCGAACCCGGGCGACACGTTCAACTCGGCGCAGACCGACATCATGTCCGTCTACAAGGACCAGGCCAACGCCCGCGTGAACGACGCGACCCTCGCGGCGATCCGCGCGATCAAGCCGTTCGACTCCGCGGCCGCGGCCACGTCGATCGCGAACACCCTGAAGGCCATGGGCATCGTCATCGACTACACCAAGGTCGCCACGGCCGTCGACACCCAGCTCGCAGACAACTTCGCCGCCGTCGACGCCCAGTCGAAGGCGGCCAGCAGCGACGTGCTCGCCGCGGTGACGAAGATCGGCACCATCGACACCGCATCGGTCACCGCCGCGGTGGAGAAGGCCGTCGCCGCGGCCGGCATCACGATCGACGCCGCGGCGGCCGGGACCATCGCCGGCGCGGTGCGCGCCGCGATCGCGCCCGACCTGGTGAAGCTCGAGCTCAAGAACCAGCTCAAGTAGATGCGCAGCCTATGGCGCGCGCTCGCCTGCGCGATGGGACGGTGTCCCCGCCAGCGACATGGCCACCGGTGCGACGGATCGCCAGGCCGCTGCGGATGGGATCTGCAAGTTCACTAACCCCTCACGATCCCGAAGGGGAACAGATGCCCGAGTGGATCGGACCAACGCTCGTCGGTGTGCTCATCGCCCTCATCGGCGCATCCGGTGGCTGGCTCGCCTCACTGCTCGCCCGCCAGAGCGCCCGTCAGAAACGCGACGACACCCTCAACAAACGCGTCTTCCGCCTCATCAACTTCTGCCGCCGTCTGATGACGCAAATCGAGCAGCTCGGCGGAGAACCGGAGCAATGGCCAGATGACCTCTACGACGAGTAGGAGCACCCGATGAGCGAGCACGCCCCATCTCCCGACGACCTGGTCGGCCCCGCAAAGCAGCACCGGATTTCTCCCCGTCTGCAGGCCGGCCTCGTGCTGGTGATCACGCTCGCGATGATCGTCGCAGTCATCGTCGGTGCCGGCGTCAACTTCAGCCAGTCGAGAGTAATCGCGCAGCAGCAGTCCCTGATCGCGGACCTCAGTCACAACCTCGACGCGACCCGAGACCAGGTGAAGGCCACGGGAGAGACCCCCGTATCGCCGCCGGCATCCGTCGTCGCCGGCGCCGCAGGAGACCCCGGCAAGGCAGGAACCAACGGCATCGACGGCACCGACGGGCGGGACGGAACGTCCGTCACCAGCGTCATCTGCCAAGCATCCGGCTCATGGCTCATCACGTACAGCAACGGCAGCACCCAGCAAGCCACCGGCCCCTGCATCGGGGCCAACGGCGCAGACGGCCAGAGCGTCACCGGGGCCCCCGGCAAAGACGGCACGAACGGCACCAACGGTACGAACGGCGTCGATGGCCGCGACGGCACAGACGGAGCCCCTGGCGAACCGCCGTTCTCCTGGACCTGGGTCAGCACCTCCGGCCTCTCGCGCACCTGCAACCGCACCGAGCCCTTCGACAAGACCGCGCCCACCTACACCTGCACCACCACACCCTGAGGAGACCCCATGGCCAAGCACATCACCGTCGACACCGTCCCCGAGATCTGGTTCAAGCTGCAGCGCGTCATCCGCACTGCGCTCGCCGTGATCCTGTCGATCGTCATTACCCTCGCGGCCGGCATCGGCAGCATCCAGGTGTTCGCCCCCCAGATCTTCACCGAGCTGGGCAGATTCCTGCCGCCGGAGTTCGTCGCCTGGCTGGTCGGCTTCTTCGGCTTCCTCGTCATCGTGGCCGGAGCGATCACGCGCATTATGGCCATCCCACAGGTGAACGCGTGGCTGACCAAGATCGGTGCTGGTTCTGTTCCGAAGGCGGCAATCGCCGCCACACCGCCCTACGCCCGCAGCGAAGGGCTCGCCGAGTAGCGACCAGATCGCCGGACCCCAATGCCCCGCTCAGCTCTCCTCGGAGGGCTGGGCGGGGCCTTTTGTCGTTGCGGCTACACCCGGCGGATGCTGAGTGCGCGCCAGCCTGCGGGCACCTGCGCGAGTGCGGCCGCCTTCGCGGTCTCGTAATCGGCGCCGTCGACCTCGATGACCTTCGAGTCACCGGTCGATTCGTCCCGGGCGATGATGATCAATTGCACCAGAGTGAGCCTACCCGCGCCGTGGGGGCTCTCAAACGGTCGGTGTGGGGTTGGCTCTCACCCACTCGCCCCAAGTCACGTACGCGGCTGTAGCGAGATCCGGGAAGTAACCGACGAGCGCCCGGTCCTCGGAGCGCTCGGCGTAGGTCACCGAGCGAATCATCTTGATGTCGTGCGGCTTGGTCTTCACCTCGAGCAGGATCGCGATCTTCCGCCCTCGATCGAGCATCAGCCACTCACCCGGGCGGATGCTGCGCTGCAGCGCACGCATAGGCGTCCAGTTGTGGGCCAACCCGAGCTCCTCGACGATCTAGAGCAGCCGGCCACCGCTTGCGAAAGCACGAGCATACGACGCAACAACGACAAAGCCCCCGCACCAGGTCTCTAGACCAGGTGCGGGGGCTTCTTTGTGGTTTCGGGTCACATTCTGGAAAGGATCTCCGCCTTCTTCGCGGCGAACTCCTGCTCGTCGAGCACGCCACTGTCACGCAGCGCGGCAAGCTGCTGCAGCTGCGCACCGTGGTCGACCGCCGCGGCTGCAGCCGGCGCGGCCGCAGCGACGACTACCGCGGGCTGACTCGCGGTCAGCATCAGCTCGGCGAGGACCTTGCGGGCCTGGTCCGCCTCCTTGTGAGAGACGCGGAAGTCGACGCCGCCGGCAGCGGTCCGAACAGCCACCACGGTGTTGCCGCCCATGCCCTTCTTCGAGGTCACTCCGCTGATGAGCTTGATTGGGATCATGTCGGTCTCTTTGCCTTTGATCCCGGTGAAGAGAGTCGAGACGCCGAGTGTCAGGATGCCGGCTTTCACCTTGCCGCCGTCGACGCCCTTCCGCTCCCACTCGATCCGGTCCGGCCATATCTGCACCTTCGCGTTCTTGCCCTCGATGTGGGAGGTGAACTCGTACAGCGGCTTGTCGCTCATGAATGATCCTTTTATTTCGGGAGACGCTCGATTGTAAGAGGCGATGGAACGATCTGTACATGCCTCAGTTCGGGGGCCGAAGCGGCCCGTGAATGGTCACGGTATAGGGCTTCGAGTTGTCCTCGTAGACCAACCCCGCGCGCTCGCGAACGTGCTCGGTGCAGTATCCGTGCGTCACGCCTCCTCTCACGTTGTCGTGTCCATCGATGGTGATCTCCCACTGGGCGGCGGCTTTGCACCGCTTGATCGTGCAGGTGTCCACGTCGTCAGTCCTTTCAGCATGCTCATGCCGCTGCGGGCAGCTCAGGCTGCACGGGCGGACGGAGAGCGGTCACACGACCCGACTGGGTCGCGAGCGTGCGCGGGGTGAGCTTCTGGATGCCGTCGCGCTTCCGGCCGGCGCTGACGCCGGTGTAGATCTGTGTCGTCGACAGTGAAGCGTGCATCATCAGCTCCTGCACCACCCGGATGTCGACCCCGTGCTCGACCAGGTCGGTGCCGAACGAGTGGCGCAGGGAGTGGGGAGTGAGCTTTGGGTCGAGGATGCCCGCGCGCTTCTTCGCGATCGTGATCAGGTTCGTCGCGCTCGCCGACGACATGTGCCCATGGCGCTCGCCGCGGGCGGGGAACCACCAGTCGTCGGCCGGCATCGTTGACGCCAGCTCGGCGATCATCGGGTGGAGGGGGAGTGTGCCGTATTTGCCGCCCTTGCCGATGGTGCGGATTGTCATGCCGGGAATGTCGAGGTCGCGGCCGTGCACACGGACGATCGAGGAGACGCGAAAGCCCTGGTAGTAACCGACCATGATCATGGCCCGAGTCTTCCGGTATGCACCTGAGTTCAGCATGGCGTCGATCTGCTCTGCCGTGAAAGGCCGCGGGGTGCCTTTCGGTGCGGAGATCGGCGTTAGCCGCCCGGTGGGGTTGTCGGCCCGATAGCCGTCCTCCTGGGCGAAGGTATAGAACGCCACCATGGCGCCGCGTTCGGTGCGGGTGGTGCCCGGTTCGACGTCGTCTCGGCCGAGGTAGCGGCGGAGGTCACGGAGTTCGAGCTCGAGGAGCGGCAGACCGGTCTTTTTCGAGAGGGTGCTGAGGATGCTGTGTCGGTTGCGAATGGTCGTCTTGGCGAGGGTGATCGAGCGCTGGTATTCGGCGAAGGCTTCGAGGATGTCCTGATTCATGCTCGAACTCTCCCAGCGAGCTTGAGCACGCCGGTATACCGAGTTCTGGGGAATATTCATCAGCGGAGCTACGATCAAGACTTTGCAGGCCAGCCGTCAGGCGGCGAGCTCGTCGCCGTCGCCGTCGCCGAAGATCGGAATGACGGGCGCGAACCGCCCGAATTCCACCGTGGATGTCATCGGTTCGAGCCCGGTAGGGCCCACCACATCCCCTCTCCACCGGCGCGAGACCCGCACGACGGGTCTCGGCGTCGAAAACTTTCTTCGTGCCCGCTGTTGGATCGAGGCAGAGTTGATCGTTGCAAGGGTGAGTGGTGCCCGCGAGGGGCGCCCGAGCTTCAGGAGATGATCTGACATGCAGTATCTGGTTTCCGTGATCGACGATGGGCAGGCGCAGGCGACCGGGCGCACCAACTCGGCGAGTGCGGCAGAGGCCGCCGCGATCGACGAGTTCAACGACAGGCTCCAGGCCGACGGGCACTGGGTCTTCGCTGCGGGCCTGGCGGCGCCGAGCTCGGCCACAGTCATCGACAACCGCGGCGATGCGCCCCTGCTGACCGATGGCCCGTTCGTCGAGACCAAGGAGTACGTCGCCGGGCTCTGGATCATGGACGCGCCCGATCTCGATGCGGTGCTCGCCCTCGCCGCGGACGGGTCTAAGGCCTGCAACCGCAAGCTCGAGGTGCGCGCTCTCCTC
>Ga0247735_1000550_pt1 | contig 14660 bp, 14 predicted proteins | sample UWRJL178409R2_FD_180934 | JGI IMG/M metagenome (GOLD analysis project Ga0247735, IMG submission 180934) | Plant litter microbial communities from Arlington Agricultural Research Station in Wisconsin, United States - UWRJ-L178-409R-2 | ecosystem: Environmental > Terrestrial > Plant litter >... | reverse complement strand
CGATGGCTTAGGCGCCTCAGCAATCGTGTCGGTTACCAGTTCGCCGCGATACAAGGCTTCGAAAGTGTCGAGAGTACGTTGAATATCGTGGGCCTCGACGATCTTCAGACTCTCGCGTTTCAGTGCATGAAGTTCTGCATCGGGCATGGCAAGCACGTCGGTTAGTCGCGCCGCGAGCTCCTCAACATTTCCCGGCTCAAAGAGGAAACCATTTTCGCCGTCGTGGACGAGGTGTGGGAGCGCCATCGCATTTGCCGCCACGATGGGCAATCCCGATGCCATCGCTTCCATCGTTGCAATGCTTTGAAGTTCGGCAATTGAAGGCATCGCAAACACCGTGGCGCGAGTCAGTGCATGTCGAAGGTATTCGGTTTCGACATAGCCGGCGAAGTGCACGCGGTGGCGCACACCGAGGGACGTTGCCAGAGCCTTGAGGTTCGCTTCCTGGTCACCGCCACCAACAAGCTCAAGTTTCGCGTTGAGTCCCTTGTCCAGTAGCGCGAAGGCTCGGATGAGTTTGTCGAGTTGCTTTTCGCCAGTGATGCGGCCTACGAAAACGATCAGATTTTCTGTACGCGGTTCAAAGTTAGGGGTGTAGTCCGCAGCGTCGATTCCGCAGGAGATCGCGTATACCCCGCGAAGCTTCGTATTTGCTTCCAGGAAATCGGCAGCTTTTCTTGTGGGCGTCGTCACCGCTTCCGCCCGTCCGAATGAGCGTGCGGCTGCACGCCACGCGGCCCGGACAGCGGGCGCCTTCCAGGAATTTGGGAGCTTCGTAAACTCGAGCATGTTCTCGGGCATAAAGTGATTTGTTCCGACCACTCGGATGCCTCGCTTGACCGCCTGATGTGACAAGCCCCGGCCAACGATGATGTGCGACTGGAAGTGCACCACGTCCGGTTTGACCGAGTCGAGTATCTTGGCGCTGTTTTGCTCGATTCGCCACGGCATGGCAAAACGCAACCATGGGTGCGGGTACCAGCGTGCGCTGAATAAGCGATGGACAGTGAACTTTTGTCCTTCGTGACTTTCCGTAAAGGTACCAAAACCGCGATATGTGGGTGCGGGAGCGACCATGTGCACCTCGTGGCCGCGTGCCGTGAGGCCAGCAGCGAGCCGGGCAGCGAAGGTGGCCGCTCCATTGATTTCCGGTGCGAATGTGTCAGCACCGATGACGATACGCAGAGGCGCCTTATCCGGTGCCGATGGGTGCGGTGCGTCAGTCAAGTGTAAAAATTCCTTGCAGTCGATCGCGGCGGCAGTTCTCCACCGGCGATATGGTCGAGCGGAGCGTCAACTCCAACGTACCTTAGCGGTGGGTTTGCGGATGATGTTTTGCCAGTTGGAGAACTCCGTAGATCGCGAGTCCCCCGGCGATGACGAACGCAAATGGCGCGTAGGCGGGGGCCCCCGCCGCTTCACCAAGAACGATGACACCGATCGACACGGCCACCATCGGGTCAACAACTGTGAGGCCGGCAACCACGAGGTCCGGGGGTCCCGACGAATACGCTGTCTGCACAAAATACGACCCAAGCGCCGCTGCGGCGATCAGCGCTACAACACACAGCACCGTCAGCCACTCGGAGGAACTAATTTCCGTTTCAGGCAAGAGGAGGGTTTTGACCCGGTCGATAACAACCTTGGCAAGTGTAGCGACGAAACCAAACAGCACTCCGGCGCCGATGATGTAAAAAATGACCTTGAATCGGTGACGGAATAACGCGAAAAAGACCGCGAACGCCACCAGTACGGCGGCCAGGATTATCAGGACGATGGACAATTCTCGCTCGGTGACGGGTTTCGACGTCGCAGTGAACGAAGCCACAAGAACGAACAGACCCACACCGCCGGCGCAGAATGCGATAGCCCTGATCGATATTGCATCGAGTTTGACCTTTGTCACCCTTGAATTCACGATCGCGGTGATGATGAGGCCAACGGCCCCCAGCGGCTGCACCACGATCAACGGGGCGAACGCAAGGCTCGTCAGCTGGAAAACCACCGCGAGGCCGAGCATCAGGGTTCCAAATACCCAGGATGGCCTCTTGAGGAGCGCGAACAGTTGCGCACCGTTCAACCCCCGACGCGCGTTCGTTTCAGAAGCCGCCTCAACCTTGCCCACCCCACGATGTTGGAACTGCGCACCCAATGCGAGAAACACGGATCCGACCAGAGCGATGGGGATACCGATTGCCTCGTATGGCGTCAGCGAAATCGAGTCTGTAAGCGTTACAAGTTCGGGTAGCACGCGACCAAACTACCTTCTGTAGGCCCGATAACCTGTGTGAATGGCCGTACTCCCCATTCTGATCACAGGCGATCCGGTGCTCCACAGCATCGCATCGCCTATCACCAATTTTGACGAGGACCTGAGGGTGCTCGTCTCCGACATGTTCGAGACCATGGAGGCTGCACCCGGCGTTGGTCTCGCAGGCCCCCAGGTAGGGAGGGCGCTTCGCCTTTTCGTCTTCTCCTGGACGGACGACAATGACGTGTTGTGGCGCGGGACAGCCATTAATCCCGAACTGTGGGTCAGCCCCACACGCCTAGGCGAAGTCGATGAAGAGGAAGAATCGGAGGGTTGCCTGTCCATCCCCGGCGAGCGATACCCATTGCGCCGTGCTGATTTGGCAGTGCTGAAAGCGGTCGACTTGGAGAATAAGCCTTTTGAGATCCGTGCAGAAGGCTGGCTGGCACGCATATTCCAGCACGAGTACGACCACCTCAACGGCGTTCTCTACAACGACCGCCTCGACCACCCGCACTCCAAGGCAGCGCTCAAAGCGATCCGCAAGAGTGGGTGGGGACGCCCCGCTATCAGTTGGATGCCCGGCGTTGATGACCTCGACGAATAGAGTGAAACTCAGCTTGTGAGGTTGACCCCGTGCACACCGTTGTTATACCTAAGCGCGGGGAACGCAACCGCGATCGAGAAGCCGACACCGGGGACCGGGTAAGCGTTGAAAACGCCGCCGAAAAGGGTCGCGCGCTCGCGCATTTCAGAAATCACCGCACCGCTGATCTGCTCGGTAAAAGCCGACAGGTCAGCGTCCGGGTTGTGGGCACGCCCACGCGAGATGCGGTTCGGGTCGAGACCGGCGCTGCGTTCTCGTGCGCGGGCGCCGTCATCATCAACAAGCAGACGCAGACCATTCTCGCTCCAGCTCAGGACTACGCGTACAGCGGTGCTCTGTCCGCCGTGTTTGAGTGAGTTGGCCAATGCCTGCTGAAGAATTCGCATCACCGCGAGTTCCGCGCCGTTTACCAGATCGAATCGTTCACCGATTTCTTCAAAGTCGATTGTGAGGCCGGCAGATTTCATCGCCGCGATGATGTCGGGCAGTTCATCGAGATGTGCGTTCGATCCAGATCCGGGATGCGCGTCGCCCGCGACCGTCATGACTCGGCGAAGGTCGGCTTGTGTGCTGCGCGCTGCGTCCTCAATCACGGCAGCCAGTCGCGTTGCAGCGCCCGGGTCGATTTCACCGGTGTACCGAACTCCCTCAGCCTGACTGACCATCACAGCGATCGAGCGAACAGCGGTTTGGCCCAGTTCGCGAATCATGGAGATTCGTGCGGTCTGTTCTGCCAGCGCAAGTTCGAGATCACGGCGATCCTCAGCAACATCCTCACGGTCGAGATTTTCTTCGCGCCGCCGGTGAGATGAGACACGCCACAAAACCAAGAACGTCACACTTGCCACCAGCAGCAGGAGTGCGGCTACGGCGACTCCAGGGAAGATCGCGTCTGAGTTCTCGTCAAACCAACTGGTCACGCACTATCTCCTTCTGGGTCAGAGCCAGACTGAGTCCAACCCAGAGGAAGACTACCGTCCCGACCGTTTTGTCTGCGTCGGCAGGCTATTTGCCCTCAATACCTTGAGCCGGCTGTGGTACTCGATCCCATCGATGTCTCCCTGGGCGAACCTCTCCCCCAGCGTATGTTCCGGGGTCCCGCCTCCGCGCGACCACAGTGCGCGACCGTCCCCTCCGGACCAGCCGGTGCGACGCCAGCACCGACCGATCATCCCGAATGGCACAAGGAGCACGCCGGGACAGAGGACGGGCACGAGGAGAAAAACGAACCCGAACCCGGAACTCCAGAGACCTTCACTATGGGTAGCAGTAGTCATCACGATCTGCTCAAACATGGGCATATTTCGCTTCGTCACCAACTTGCGCCGAGCTGCCTTTTCCGAGCCTGCAGAGTGCGGTGCGATCCGGAATCTGCCGGCGGGAGTCTTCCAGCTAGATCCACCAGAGCACGATGAAGTCCTCACGTACTCCGGTGGGATTACTCTGCTCGTCCCGGCTCTACAAGTCCGGTCGCGTAGGCCACCACAACGGGCTGTACCCGATCGCAAGCCGCAAGCTTCGCCATGATCCGACTGACGAGGGTTTTCGCTGTCAGAGGGCTCATGAGCAGCCGCTGGCCAATCTCAACATTGGTGTAGCCCGCGCCGACAAGCGCGAGCACCTCACGTTCCCGGCCGGCCAGCACTGCAAGAGGCGCTGTATCCGGTGTGTCGCGCACGTCTACGGAAACCCGTTCTAGTACTCGCCGGGTAACGCTGGGACGGAGAAGAGCCTCTCCGCGGACGACCACATGGACCGCGCAGATAAGCTCAACCGGCTCGCTATCCATAACGAGGAATCCACTCGCACCGGCCTTGACCGCCCTGGCAACATATTCGTCCAACTCGAATGGTGTGACGACAACAATTCGCGAGGATCGCCGTTCGGGGTCAGCGACTATTTGCCCAGTTACCCCGAGGCCGTCGCCGTTCGGCATCCGGATGTTCACCAGCACACCGTCGGGGTGGAACATCCGCACTGCGGCTATGGTCTCGCTGCCGTTACCGGCTTCGCCAACTACAACAATGCCCGGCTCGTTTTCCAGCAAGCTCCGAAATCCTCCGCGGATGAGCTGCTGGTCGTCAGCAACCAGAACATGTATCACGAGGGGCTTCCTCTAGCGCGGGGACGAGTCGCCGTGGAATTCGCGTGACAGCGGAGAAGCCTCCGATTTGTTGGGGCCGGCAGCCAGCGTGCCGCCAAGGATTTCGGAGCGCTCGCGCATTCCCACCAGCCCACGACCTTCTACGAATAGATCCACCGCGGCCAGCATGGCAACTCCCGCGACCTCAGGACCGGGACATTTCCGCGCTGCAAGGAGTTGGAGTGGTTCAACAGCCGCAAGAGCGACCTAAAGTGTCCCGTCGGACAAGGTCGACCGGCGAAACTGGAAACCGCCGTGGTGGACCGTGAACACGGCTGCGGGCACCTGGATAAGGACACTCAGACGGGCAGGAAAGAGGACGTGGGCCCTAGAGCGGAATTGGTACGAGGCAATGAACCGATTTTGCGTCGGGGGTTCAGTTGAGAACGTTGCCGGTGCCAACATGCTCCGATGGTACGCGGCGCGGCTCATGGCGGCATCCACCAAATTGCACCGGTTTTCTACTCCCTACGGAGTAGCCCGGGCGTGTCGCAAAAGAGCAGATGGGAACAAAAAAGCCCCCACCCGTGGAGGGGTGGGGGCTTCGCTCCTCGACTTGGACTCGAACCAAGAACCTACGCATTAACAGTGCGTTGCTCTGCCAATTGAGCTATCGAGGACTGCTGAAACAACTCGATTATCTTAGCAAAGGTTTAACACCCTCTGCGTCCACTCGGTAGCCTTCGAGGATGGGCGAGTTCTTTGTGCGCGTCGCGACACCGGCCGATGCCGACCGGTTATGGGTTCTTTTTGAGAAGGCGCGGCCGCGCCGACGTCTTCTTCCCGGACGCCATTCGCTCAAACGAACCGAACGCAGAAGGGCCGATCTGGTCACACATTTACTGGATTTCGAGCACCCAATCCTGATCGCGTACGCCGGCCAGCGCGCGGTTGGATTCCTCGAACTACCCGCCGGTACGCCCTATGTCAGTGATGGCTGGCGAGGACTCGGTGTCGAGAACGACATTCTCGAATTTTTGAAATGATGTCGAATCCTACGGTGGGATGTCGGCGTGTCGTCGTTGTGGTCACAAGAACTGCGTGACGCTCGACTCCCGACCGACGGGGCAGATCCCTACTGCCGGTTTAGCGCTTCGCACACCGGCGGGAACGCAACGGATCAGCCGGAGATTGCTCAGATACCGAGTTCGTCGGCGCGACGAAGGACCTGCAGCGTTCGAGACAATCCCTGGACGTACGAATGCTCCGGCGCATGGAGCACCTCGTCCACAGCGCCGATCCCGACAATCCCACCGCGATGCATGATTGCCACACGCTCGCTGAACCGGCGCACTTCGCTCAGTGTGTTGCTGATGACAAGGGCACTGAATCCACGTGCGTGCTGGAGTTCGCGGATATTATCCAGGATGGCCATTCGGGAGGTCACATCGATTCCCGCGGTCGGGTCATCTGCCACCAATAGAGCCGGCTCCAGGATCAGTGCCTGGGCGATCGCAGCCCGCTGACGCTGCCCCTGGCTGAGCTCGTGAGGGTAACTGCCCATAATGGCCAGCGGCAGCCGAACGGCGTCGAGGACGGTTGCCACGGCAACTTCGGCCTCACTGCGATCAAAATCTCGATCACGAGAATAGATCGGATACGCGACATTCTCGCCAATAGTCTGACGTCCGTCGAGACGGGATGCAGCGTTCTGCGGGACGTAACCGATGTGGAATGCGAGTCGTTCCCGTCGGCGGGACCGAATTCCGCGGATGCTCTCCCCGAGAACCCGTAGCGACCCGCCGGTAACCCGCGGACCCACCTGATGTGCAGTCGATTGGTGACCGGCAATCATTGCCGCAAGTGTGCTTTTCCCTGACCCGGTCTCACCCACAACGGCCAGCATGCTGCCGGCGGGAAGCGTAAACGTCACGCCGTCCACCGGACTGTGGGACATTCCCGGGCGACGGGCTTCGTATCCGATCGAGACGTCGTCGGCAGCTATCGCCGGGGGAAGATCAGATTCCATAAAATAATTTTCTCCGTGACCATGGAGGCCACAACCCTCGCCGCGCCGAACTTCGGCACAGTCGCAGGCAAATACTCCGCCGTGACGTTTGTTGTCCGCGAAGTGACGCTTGTTACTCGTTGCGCAAAGTTCGTCGTTCGCGTTCCACAGCCATCAGGTCCCGCTGGATGCGCGCATACCTCTCTGGGTCCGCCGCCGAATCGGTGCGCTGGAGAGAGCCAAGTAGGTCTGCTTTGGCCCGAAGCAGGTCAAGCTGGACGAGGGACGCAGCGATCTCCCGACAGTAGTCGGGAATAAGCTCCGCCCGCTGTGGGATGGGAGCGATGGCCAGCTGTTGGACCAGTGAGGCGAAGGACGGAGGCACCTCCCGGACAACGGCGGCGACCCAATCCGATGCCTCGATTGATTCCAGGCTGGTGGCGATCGCGTCACGGATAACGGACAGTGTTGTGTTCGAGAATCCGACCTGCGTAGCACGTGCGAGCATCGGCGCACCGATCTCCAGCGGGTATTGGAGCATGGCCATCAGGGCGTCGCGCTCCAGTCGGGTCGCTTGGTCGGTGGGGAGATCCATGATCGACGGACCGCTCTCCTGCACCAGTTCAACCTCCTGGCCCTCGCCCTGCTCTCCTGGTCCGGAGTATTCCGCGAGAGCCTGCGAGGCCGACCGGTCTGTTGAGCGGGACGCCGCCGGGGCATTCGGCCGGGATTCGGATTCGGCCGGCGCCTTGGACAGCGCGGAGCGCGCTGCGGCCACCGCCCTGGTGACCTCGCTCGGGTCCATCCCCAGCCAGCCAGCCAGGTTCCTCGAGTAGCCAACGCCCATCGACTGGTCGCGGATGCCGGCAACCACTGGCGCAGAGGCCCGAAGCGCCGCAACGCGGCCCTCAACGGTTTCCAGATCGTGGCCGGCGAGGGTGCGGCGGATCATGAACTCGAACATCGGTTTACGGGTGCTGACAAGCCGGCGGACGGCATCATCGCCACGGTTCAACCGGAGGTCGCAGGGGTCGAGCCCATCGGGCGCTACAGCCACAAAGGTTTGCGCCGTGAAGCGCTGTTCCTCGCTGAACGCGCGGCTTGCCGCTTTCTGGCCCGCTTCGTCCGGGTCGAAGGTGAAGATGACTTCACCGGTGCCAGTGGTGTCGCTATTGGCGACATCGCCAAGGACCCGGCGGACGATCTTGACATGGTCGACTCCGAAGGCTGTCCCGCAGGTAGCTACCGCCGTGGTGACTCCGGCCAGGTGGCAGGCCATCACATCCGTATAGCCTTCCACCACCACGATCTGGCGCCCACGGGCGACGTCACGCTTGGCGAGGTCCAGCCCGTACAGCACCTGGCTCTTGTGGTAGACGGGGGTCTCGGGAGTGTTCAGGTATTTCGGTCCGGTGTCGTCGTCGCGGAGCCGACGGGCCCCGAACCCGAGGGTAGCGCCGGTGACATCACGGATTGGCCAGACCAGTCGGCCACGGAAACGGTCGTACGCGCCGCGCTCTCCCTGGCCGAGAAGACCGGCCGTCACCAGTTCGAGTTCGGTGAAACCGAGGGTCTTGAGATGTTTACCGAGGGCGTCATACGACTTGGGTGCGAACCCCACACCAAAACGTTCTGCCGCGGCATGGTCGAAACCGCGCTGGCCGAGGAACACCCGGCCGATTTCCGCTTCGGGCGTGGAAAGCTGGCTGATAAAGAAGTCTTCCGCGGCTTTGTTCGCCGCAAGGATGCGGGCCCGGTTGCCGTGGTCGGTCGCCGCGCCGCCGTCTTCGTAGTGCAGTTCGTAGCCGAGGCGAGCGGCCATCCGCTCTACGGCTTCCGAAAACGTAACGTGGTCCATCTTCTGCAGGAAGGTGAAGACGTCGCCGCCCTCGCCGCATCCGAAGCAGTGATAAAAACCCACCTGGGGTCGGACGTGGAAGCTGGGGCTGCGTTCTTCGTGGAAGGGGCACAGCCCTTTCATCGATCCGACACCAGCATTTTTCAAGGTAACGAAGTCACCGACAATGTCGGCGAGGTTGGTTCGCGAACGGACCTCGTCGATGTCGTTGCGTCGGATCAGTCCAGCCATGTACCGAGTCTAAGGAGGTTCGGTGACACCGCGCTGCCGCGGCACAACCTGTGGATGATGAAGAGCGTCGCCCTGGTCGGGAGGAGGCGCCGAGAGCTCACCCGGTGACGAGGCGACCGTGCCAGGCGATGGCCGACTGGTCGGTCAGCGACGCGACCTGGTCGACCACAACACGTTTACGTTCCGCATCGGAGCCAGCCATTGACCATTCTGCGCCAAACCCAACATCGAGATTGCTCGGGCCGCTGGCATAGAGGACATCAGATAGCTCGGTGAGCATCTCACGCTGTTGTGCGTAGATCGGGCGCCGCGCATTTGTGGACATCACGAACGCCGCGACGATTCCTTTGAGTACTGCTATTTCTGCCTGGATCTCGCGCGGGATCACCACGTTGGCCCGGAACCGCGTGAGCGACTCTGCGGAATACGCCGCGCGGGTGGCGTGGGTTGCGGCGGCAGCGAAGCGTCCGATGAGTTCGCTGGTGAGGTTCTTCAACCGCCCCTGGGCACGGGGACTCCCGTCATAGGAATCCAGCCACATGTCGAGGTTGTCAAGGCGGTCGAAGGCCGCGATGAGCTCATCATGGGTGATCTCGCCGCCGATCCACACGAACATCGAATCGACCAGCTCGCTGTGGTTGGAGCGGGCACCGAGGCTGGACACGTCGATGTAGCCGCTGACGATGGCATCCTCAAAATCGTGCACCGAGTACGCGATGTCATCGCTCAGGTCCATGACCTGGGCCTCGACGCATTTCTGTCGATCAGGGGCACCGTCGCGCAGCCATTGGAAAGCGGCGAGGTCTTCGGTGTAGAAACCAAATTTGCTGCGTCCGCTGGGATCGGCAACTCCCTGCGCTGCCGGCCATGGATACTTACAACTGGCGTCGAGGCTCGCGCGGGTCAGGTTCAGTCCGTAGCTTCGCCCGTCTGGGCCGAACACCTTCGGCTCAATTCGGGTGAGCAGGCGCAGGGTTTGGGCGTTACCCTCGAATCCACCGATATCGACCGCCCATTCGCTCAACGCGCGCTCACCGTTGTGGCCGAACGGCGGGTGTCCGAGGTCGTGCGCGAGACAGGCGGTGTCAACAACGTCGGGATCGAGCCCGAGGCTGGAGGCAAGTTCGCGACCGACCTGGGCAACTTCCAGGGAGTGGGTGAGTCGGTTGCGGGCGAAGTCGAGACCCGCTGCCGGGCTCAGGACCTGCGTTTTGGCGGCAAGACGTCGCAGCGCACTGGAGTGCAGGAGCCGGGCACGGTCCCGCGCGAAGTCGCTTCTCCTGCTGGAGTGTTCCTCGGGAAACCAGCGCTCGGCATCCGCGACGGTGTAGTCGAGCTGGGCGGAACTCATCGACTTCTGGCTATCCGCCACTGGTGCTCAATTCTGCTTCGTTGAGTTCGGCGCGATGGGTTTCCTGCAGTTCGCGGCTGTCCAGCCATCGTTCCGGCAGGGACGGCTTTTTCGGTGTTCCGGCGCGACCACGCTGACCTTCGGCGTCCGCCCCCGGGTAGGGCTGGGTCCAGTCGAGGGTCGCCAGGAGGTCGTCCAGCTGCGACAGGCTCTCCACCATTGCCAATCGAGCGCGCAAGTCGCCGCCGACCGAATAACCCTTGAAATACCAGGCCACGTGTTTACGGATGTCCCGGCACGCGCGGTTCTCCTCCTCGAAAAATTCGACGAGGAGCTCAGCGTGCCGCTTGAACGCCGTCGCGACGTCGCCGAGCGAGGGCTGGGCCTTCAGTTCCTCACCGCGGAACGCAGCGGCCAGGTCTCCGAACAGCCACGGCCGCCCCAGGCATCCTCGACCGACAACAACACCGTCGCAGCCGGTTTCGCGCACCATTCGCAGTGCGTCTTCGGCACTCCATATGTCGCCGTTGCCGAGGACGGGGGTTCCGGTAATGGTGTTTTTAAGGGTCTCGATGGCGGACCAGTCCGCCGTGCCGGAGTAGAACTCGGCAGCGGTGCGTGCGTGCAGCGCGATGCTGGCGACGCCGGCGCCTTCGGCCGCCTTGCCCGCCTCAAGGTAGGTGAGGTGGTCGGAGTCGATGCCTTTGCGCATTTTGACTGTCAGGGGGATGTCGCCGGCGGCGGTGACGGCGCCTTCAACGATCTCGCGGAAAAGTCCGAGCTTCCACGGCAGCGCCGCTCCCCCGCCTTTCCTGGTGACCTTCGGCACGGGGCATCCGAAATTCAGGTCGATGTGGTCGGCGCGGTCTTCGGCGACGAGCATTGTCACGGCTTCCGCAACAGTTTTCGGGTCAACCCCGTACAGCTGGATACTGCGGGTGGTCTCGGATTCGTGGTGGCGGATGAGCCGCATGCTTTCGGGGGTGCGTTCAACGAGCGCACGACTGGTGATCATCTCGCTGACGTACAGACCGGCACCATATTCGCGACAGAGTCGTCGGAACGCGGTGTTGGTGATGCCGGCCATGGGCGCGAGGACGACGGGCACATCGAGTTCGAGCGGGCCGATGCGCAGCGGCGCGGGAATGCCCGAGGTGCTGCTGGCGTTGGCTGCCACAGGGGCGGTAAGTGTTGACATTGCTCTAATTCTCCCAGAAATGTTGCCAACGCATCGTCGATGGGCATCACCTGTGTATGACGGGTCGATGAACGACTCCTGTGGCGTCCGGGAATTGCCGGCATCGCCCCCTCAGCCTGCACGATCACTACAACGAAGGAACACTGAAGATGGATGACACACTGCAGGGACGCGCCCGAGTGCACGCCGATGCGAGCAGCCGGGGAATTGCCGTGGAGATCGTCGAGCGTCCTGCCGCGGAGTCACTCGAGGCGGCGGCGGCCCTGCTCGGCCTCGACCCCTCCAGGATTGTGAAGACCCTCGTGGTCAAGCGCCACGACGGCACGTTTTTGTTCGCCCTGGTGCCCGGCGACCGCCAGATCTCCTGGGGAAAGCTGCGCACGATCGTCGGGGTGAACAAGTTGCGGCTGCCCGAGGCATCCGTCGCTTTCGACGTCACCGGATACGAGCGTGGAACGATCACCCCGTTCGGCAGCAGCACCGCCTGGCCGGTTTTCGCCGACGAGCGTATCGCCGGAACGCGGGTGGCTCTGGGCGCGGGCGAACCCGGCTACAGCGCGTTTGTCAACGCCGACGACCTCATCGCCGGCTTCGCAGCAACGGTGGCCGATATTTCGGACTGAGACGGCGAGGCCCTCGATCAGATGGTGCCGGCGTCGAGAAGCTCGTTGACGATGGCAATCTCGGTCGGCGCCGGGATTAGGCAGGCATCACCCTCGCAGGCGACGGCGTTTGTGCCGAGCATAACCAGCGGCGAAGCAGCATCCGTCATCGGATCTCCGCCTTTTCGCCCTGCACCTGTTCAAGCACGTTCGTGAACGCGGCGGCGTCCTGGGCCCCGGAGACCCCGTACTTGCCGTCGATAACAAAAAACGGTACTCCCTGGATGCCGTACTGCGCACCGAGCGCCACGTCCGCCTTGACGTCCGCAAGGAACGTACTCGCCTCGAGGACGCTGACGACCTCCGCACGGTCGAGTCCGATGTCTTCGGCGAGGTCGGCGAGTTCGGGGATACGGCCGACATGGATGCCATCAACGAAGTAGGCCTTGAGCAACCGCTCCTTCATGTCGAGCTGGCGACCCTTCGACTTTGCGTAGTGCAGCAGTTCGTGGGCCTTGATGGTGTTTGTCTGGTGCACATCGTCAAAGTGGTAATCGAGCCCGACGTCAGCCGCGATGCCGGTGACACGCTCGAGCATCTCGTGCACCTGGGCAACCGGGATCCCCTTGCGCTGGCTGAGGTAATCGACCGGGGTCCCGTCGTAATCGACCGGGGTGTCTGGCGACAGTTCGAACGAGTGGTATTCGACAACCACCTCGCCATCGAACTCGGCCACTCCGGCTTCGAATTTACGCTTGCCGATGTAGCACCAGGGGCACTGCACGTCTGACCAGATATCTACCTTGATGGGTTCACTCACGCAGGGGGCAACGATCAACAGGCGTTGTACATTCCCGCTTCGGTGATTTTGATCACAAACGACACAGGCCGCCACACCCGAAGGTGCGGCGGCCGGTGGTGAAGGCGGTAATTTGCGCTTAGGCGCCGATCAGCTGCTCTGCGAGGTAGCCCTTGAGCCGGTCGAGGGAGACGCGCTCCTGCGCCATGGTGTCACGCTCACGGATGGTGACCGCGTTGTCGTCGAGGGAGTCGAAGTCGACGGTCACACAGAACGGCGTCCCGATTTCGTCCTGGCGACGGTAGCGGCGACCGATCGCCCCGGCGTCGTCGAAGTCGATGTTCCAGTACTTGCGGAGGTCCGCGGCAACCGACTTCGCCAGCGGCGACAGGCGCTCGTTGCGCGACAGTGGAAGAACGGCAACCTTGATCGGGGCAAGGCGGCGGTCAAGGCGAAGCACCGTGCGCTTGTCCACACCACCCTTGGTGTTCGGTGCCTCATCCTCGGAATACGCATCGATCAGGAACGCCATCAGCGCGCGGGTCAAGCCGAATGCCGGCTCGATGACGTAGGGGAACCACCGCTCGTTTTTCGTCTGGTCGAAGTACGACAGGTCGGTGCCGGAGGCCTCCGAGTGGGTCTTCAGGTCGAAGTCGGTGCGGTTGGCGATACCCATCAGCTCGCCCCACTCGCTTCCGGCGAAACGGAAGCGGTACTCGACGTCGACGGTGCGGGTGGAGTAGTGCGACAGCTTTTCTTGAGGGTGCTCGAACAGACGGATGTTTTCGGGGTTGATTCCGAGGCCCGTGTACCAGTCGTGCGAAGCATCGATCCAGTACTGGTGCCATTCCTTGTCCGTGCCGGGCTCGACAAAGAACTCCATCTCCATCTGCTCGAATTCGCGGGTGCGGAAGATGAAGTTTCCCGGGGTGATCTCGTTGCGGAAACTTTTACCGATCTGCGCGATACCGAAGGGGGGCTTCATCCGTGCGGAGCCGAGGACGTTGGCGAAGTTGACAAAAATTCCCTGGGCGGTCTCCGGGCGGAGGTAGGCCATGCCCTCTTCGTTGTCGACGGGGCCGAGGAAGGTCTTCAGCAGGCCGGAGAAGTTTTGCGGTTCAGTCCAGTTGCCTTCCTGCCCGGTGTCGGGGTCGCGAATGTCGGCGAGCCCGTTGGCCGGCGGGCGGCCATGCTTCTCTTCGTAGGCCTCAAGCAGGTGGTCGGCGCGGTAACGCTTGTGGGTGTGCAGGGACTCGACCAGCGGGTCGGAGAAAACCTCGACGTGCCCGGATGCTTCCCAGACCTTGCGGGGCAGGATGACAGAGGAGTCGATGCCCACGATGTCGTCGCGACCCTGCACCATGAACTGCCACCACTGGCGTTTGATGTTTTCCTTCAGCGCCGTTCCGAGGGGACCGTAGTCCCAGGCGGAGCGTGAGCCCCCGTAGATTTCACCGGCTTGGAAAACGAATCCGCGCCTCTTGGCGAGGGCGATGACGGCGTCGAGGGGATTGGGCGTGGCCACGTATAACTCCTGTGTTGATTGCCGAGCTGGATGCCCGGTGGAATGCGAACCTCCAGCCTACCGGCGACGCGTCTGTGCGCCGGATCGATCACCGGCGTGATCCCGTATCGATTTACTGCGAAAGGGCGCCCCTGCGGTGGGCCTCTT
>Ga0247735_1000547_pt1 | contig 14667 bp, 19 predicted proteins | sample UWRJL178409R2_FD_180934 | JGI IMG/M metagenome (GOLD analysis project Ga0247735, IMG submission 180934) | Plant litter microbial communities from Arlington Agricultural Research Station in Wisconsin, United States - UWRJ-L178-409R-2 | ecosystem: Environmental > Terrestrial > Plant litter >... | reverse complement strand
AGTGAGTTAGGTCTTCGTCGCTATATCTACATGCTCACTTCTGGTTTTACTTAGTATCGCTTTTCAACAATGCCGAACACACCAACATCTCCGGTCAAATCAATGCCCAAATCCATGTTTATGGACAAATAGGTCTGTAAATCCATTACTCTTGATTCTTATGCTGAAGAGCATCATCCGATGAAGGACTTCATATTCTCGGCGAGAAATCTGCTATGGGAGCTACCTACAATTCGCTTGAGCGCCAGCAACTCGATGCCCCCAAATGCCATCCTAACACTCGTGTCGCCGTCATAAACAGGTTAATGAGTTGGATCAGGAGCGAGATCGACTTCGACGCCTTGATTTTATGGCTCTACGGTGCTGCAGGAGCTGGGAAGTCGGCCATCGCGCATACACTTGCTGAGATTTGCCAGATGGAAGGACTCCTTCTTGCTACCTTCTTTTTCTGGAAGACAGCGGCAGAGCGCAATAGTATCGATCGATTTATCGCGACCATTGCCTATCAAATCGCTTGTGCAATTCCAGCCTTACGCAGGGTTATTGAGACCGCTCTCGAAGCCGACCCCATGATTCTCAAACAATCCGTCGATGTCCAGCTTGTGAAGCTCATCATCGAACCCATCCGGCACCTCCATTCCACTGGATTCGACTTCGAAGCCTCCCCATATGTTATCATCATCGATGGCCTTGATGAATGTCAAGGCAAAGACATACAATCCGGGCTCGTGAAGTCGCTGGCAGCTACATTCCGTGACTCTCCACTCCGTATTCGCATTCTCGTTGCCAGCCGTCCGGAGGTGTATCTTCAATCCACCTTTAATTTGAGTCCTCTCCAACCTCATCTCTCACGACTCGCCCTCTCCGATGAATATGCCGCAGAAGAGGATATCTGGCAATTCCTTCAAGACTCGTTCGACAGGATCAGACGCGAACACCCCCTTGCTCCCTATATTCCACCCTCCTGGCCTTCCGCCGATGTTCTCCGTGAGATCACCAAGAAGTCGTCGGGCCAGTTCATCTATGCATCCACAACAGTCAAGTACACCGGCGGAGACCCTTACGAGCTTCCAACACGCCGTCTAGATGTGATTCGCCGCCTTCAGCCCCCTAGGGATAAGGAGGACCTGCCATATACAGAGTTAAATTCGCTCTACAATCATGTCCTCTCCAACGTTCGTGACATTGAGAGGGTCAAGCATGTTCTGGGGGTTTTGATCATCGTCAACCCGCTGCTAGGTTCGACTCTTTCCGTTTATACGACCCAAACAATGGATGATTTGTTCTTCTGGCACCCTGGTGAAACAAAAGCTTGTCTAAGCCCACTTGAGTCCATCATTGGATGTGACGAAATGGACACCATATCTGTTTTTCATGCCTCAGTCTCGGACTTCCTGCTCGATCCCACTCGATCCAATCAATTCTACCTATGTCGAAAGTCCATCCTGGGAGACTGTGCAGCTCTGGGGTTGCGCCATTTGCGCCAGCAGGAGCTTGTTTTTACTCGTGCGTTGTTTTTACCATTGAGTTGTCGAGTGCTGATCTGACACATGTTTTGTGCCAGATTGTCATCTTTACTTGAACATTATCCTCAACTGCATTTGCGCTATCCCATTATGCACCCCTCAACTCCGAGAGGAACTGAGCCAACTATCACTTCTCACTCTATATAGAGTCCTTGACACCGACGGACTTACTAAGCACTTCTGGAGTTTGACATCAAGAATCGTTGAGATGCTGCATGACCAAGTAAGTCATAATTATCTACATTGAGGCAAAACCTGTTACTAAAAAAATGCCAGAATCTCTCGGACCAATTCCCTCACCTCATCACTGATATTCCCACTGTCTGCTTCGAAGCTTTCCACAAGGCTGATTCAGACGACACATTGACTCTGCTGGTCTACGAAGCACATTACTTTGGCGCTCTTCAGATTGAGGCCTCGAATTCTGCTTCGGTATTTCGTCTCCCTCACATAGAACAGCAAATTCGCGGGATTATCAAGAGAATCGTTACCTTGCATCCTCAACGGCACAGACTTGAATTCCCATGGCAGTGTTATACACTTGTTGCCCGGCATGCATGCATAAAAAGAGATCCCTCTATAGAACCACAGAGGTAGGAATTTTGTATCAACTCCCTTCATTTCTTGCACTGATAAATGTCATTATTTTAGTCTCTGCCGGAGTGCAGACGCATTTCACATGGCCGACGATTTGAGAAAGATGGAGCATTCCAACACCATCTCTGTTCTGCTTTGCATTTCTCATGCACTTCCTCTAGCATGCATGTCCAAGGGCATGCTGAAATTTATCTATGACAAGAGCTTCGAACACATACCCAACTTTCATGAGAAGTGGACTTTGGATGGGTGGAATGACGACATTATTCAACCTGCTCGAGATGCAGTTCTCAATTATTATAAGGTACGTGCCCCAATATCTTCTTCCACAGTGCTTTGCTAAGCCTGTTGAACTGAACTCTGTTTATTCTCTGAGCCAGCGCTATGCAAAACCATCCGACGTCGAAGAATACATGCGTCGCAATAATCTATCCTAGTTTCTACACTTGGTTGATTGTATCCTTTCAGTAGATTTTCTATCGGCGACCGTCCGTACTATACCTCATCTAATTTTTTTCGGTTTCACCAGTCCTCAATTCACATCGGAGTCTTCGGTGGTGTTGGTACCTTACAATTCGAATGGATATCCCCAGCATGATACGATACGAAACGCCTGCTAAACTAATTATACACTAACACATGCAAGTGAATTAGACCCTGGTGAGCCCAGCACTTCTCTGTTTGAGGAAAGGTGTTCGGAAGAGTTTGTGCCAGAGTGGGATTAAGTCAAATTCAAAATCATATCAGACTTGTTGATTACTGCTACATGTACTGAGACAGGATTCCTTCAGTGATTCAATGGTTAATCTAACAACTTTACCTACGATAAATGTTAGTCCGTAGAATCTCCTCCATACCTTGTTACCGCCTCACACCGTGAGCTTTGACGGCTGCATGTATCGCAGAATCCTTGAACTTCCTCCATTGCAGTGGAAACACATGAGAGGATGTGCCACTGTTATCACCCTCGAGTCTAAGCTCGCCAGTATCACTCCTGTGCTTGCGCCTATGCTTTGAGCTTACGTCGACGTACCGTGTTTGATTAGTGAGTGTGAAACGGAGATGGGTCTGTTCACATGCATAGTCGTAGCAATTTGACTTAACAGTAAAGGAAAATACCTTCCTCGCCCAGCAAAGGCTCGAACTGATCTACCCTCCTGTCTCTACATCAATCGAATAGATCTCCGTCTTATAACATGCGGCTAGGACGCCGAGGTCGATCGCGCTCCCCCATGTAGAGGGCTTGGTGATGGTGGATGCGTATTGTGTGAGGGCATGCCGAGGACGGCGGGGGTGTGGAGGGCAGTTATTGGGGACGTGAGGGTGTTGGCTACAGCTGCGATATAGAGGGTTAGTGAGGCATAGGTAGGGGAGGCACAGAGGACGCGGATCTGCGATGCCTTGGATATACTCCGCTCGAATATGAGAGCTATGGATGAAAAGAGACACGAGTTGTCGTCAGGTACGACCTGTAGAATGTCAAGTGTGCAGATTAGTTATACAACCATGAAGACAGCTCAAAACACGCACCCGATGAACAAGAAAGCTCCCATCGACTTCTACAGCGTCTGGGCCACTGTCAGTGGGCTTCGTGGTTGGTGCTGGTGCTGGTGCTGGGACTGAGGTGCGTGTAGGTGCGGATCGTGAAGCAGCAGCAGCAGATCTCGAAGGTGACTGTAGTGATATTGACGAAGGTCCTGAAGTAGCATCAGCAGGCGCCTCGCTAACGATTATCTGGTCGCCCCTCTGCAGTCCCAAAGACGAAACGGGCAGCTCAGGTACGACGGTCAGAGGACGTGATGGGTAACCTGATTTCACTAGAAGAAAAATCAATCAGGTTCTTTCATCAATATAAAGCACGCACGGATCTGCCTGGACGCTAATACGCCCGCTGCTACGTATATCTCCTGCTGCAGATCCTGTACGGTAAATTCGGGCGAGTCGAAGACAACTTCGATAGTTGAGACGCCTTTTGGGTGGCGGATGCGGATCAGCGGCATGGCTGGAGACTGCAGGGATGGCGGAATCAAAACCACAATATCATAAAACCGTCATTTGTTGTGGTTTGTGTGCGTCCATTTCTGTGACCAGAATTTGAATTACAGCCTCGAAGAGAACAATCTTAGGAACACCCACTTCATCGCCGTTAGAGCACTGTACCAGCCCCAAATTACCCATCCAATAGATCTCCCGAATCCAAAAGCAAACTGGAACAAAATGGCAGAATGAAGATCCCTCCTGTCTCTGCTTATATCGAGCCCTTCGCTTCCACCTTCTGGGTCTACAACCACAGAGAACACGGGAATCCTCGACAGATGGAACAATTTTCATCACACCACCCTACTCAAGTTCTCATTCAGATTCAACCGTCGCGCGAAAGGGCTGGGTGGGGGAATAACGTATGTACGTCCACGTCCGTCCTCACGCCTTGCCCTTACTCAAATTTCCAGTTATCATCTTTTCTTTCGTTTCTCGTATGCCTGAGTCCTTATATTCACCTTGTTCTCTAAATCCTCGAGCCATTTTCGCGGGCCGTAGCCCGGTGGACGACGTTGAGCACAGCCTGTCACCAAAGCATCCCCTGCAGTTTGAGGGTCTCTGAGTCCTTTCATCTAGCTTCCCTCCCTCCCACCATTTACTACGGACCCGCTTGCTACATCGATCCTCTCATGGCTTTAGTATCACTTTTCAACAATGCCGAACATACCAACATCTCCGGCAGTCAGATCAATACTCAAATCCATGTTCAAGGACATACAGGTTTGTGAGGGCGCTATTCTTGATCCCTATATTGACGAGCACGACTCTATAAAGGATTTCATATCCTTGGCGAGAAATCGGCAATGGGAGCCACCTACAATTCGCTTGAGCGCCAGAAACTCGACGCGCCCAAATGTCACCCCAACACTCGTGTCGCCGTCGTGAAGAAGTTGATGAGCTGGATCAAGGGCGAGATCGACGTTGACGCCTTCATTCTATGGTTCTACGGTGCCGCAGGAGCTGGAAAGTCGGCCATCGCTCATACGCTTGCAGAGATCTGCCAATCGGACGGACTCCTTCTGGCTACCTTCTTTTTCTGGAAGACAGCCCCAGAGCGCAACAACATTGATCAATTTATCGCGACTATTGCCTATCAAATTGCTCTTGCGATTCCAATCTTACGCCGGCTTATTGAAACCGCTGCGGACGCGGACCCCATGATTTTTCAACAATCCGTGGACGTCCAGCTTGCGAAGCTCATTATCGAACCTATGCAACACCTCCATTCTACTGGATTCGACTTCAAAGAATCGCCATTCTTTATCATTATCGATGGACTAGATGAGTGTCAAGGCAAGGACATACAATCTGGGCTCGTGAAGTCATTGGCAGCTGCACTCCATGACTCTCCATTCCCTATTCGCATTCTCATCGCCAGCCGTCCGGAAGTGTATCTTCAGTCCACCTTTAATCTGATTTCTCTCCAACCTCATCTCTCACGAGTCGCTCTCTCGGACGAATACTCTGCAGAAGGGGATATCCGGAAATTCCTGGAAGATTCGTTCGACAAGATCAGACATGAACACCCCCTTGCTCCCTACATTCCATCCTCCTGGCCTTCCGCCGATGTTCTTCGTGAGCTCACCCGGAAGTCGTCGGGCCATTTCATCTTTGCTTCGACGACGGTCAAGTATGTTGGCGGAGACCCTTACGAGCTTCCAACACGCCGTTTGGATGTCATTCGCCGCCTTCGGCCTCCTAGGAGTGAGGAGGACCTGCCATATGCAGAGTTAAACTCGCTCTACCATCATGTCCTCTCCAATGTCCGCGACATTGAGAGAGTCAAGGACGTTCTCGGAGTCTTAATCAACGCCAGTTCAGTGGTGGATCAGCTCCTCGGTACGACCCAATTGATAGATGATTTTTTCCTCTGGAATCCTGGTGAGACAGAGGCTTGTCTAAGCCCACTTGGGTCCATCATTCGATGTAACAGATGGGGCACCATATCTTTCTTTCACGCCTCACTGTCAGACTTCCTGCTGGATCCTTCTCGATCCCATCAGTTCTACCTATGTCGAGAGTCCATTCTGAGCGACTGTGTGGCTTTAGGCTTGCGCCATTTGCGCCTGCAGGAGTTTCGGCATTACGGTGTGTTATTTTTCCCCTCTTAGAGGTTGATTCATCGAGTGCTGATCCGCCACACATTTTATGCCAGGTTACTCTGTTTACATCGACGTTACCCTCCGCTGCATTCGCACTGCCTCATTCTGCACCCCTCGGCTCCGAGAGGAACTGAGTCAACTATCACTTCTCGCTCTCTGGGGAGCCATTGAAATTAAAGGACATACTTCGATCTTCTGGAGTCTGACATCAAGAATCATTGAGATGCTGCATGACCAGGTAAGCCATGATTATCTACACTGTGGCAAAACCTGTTACTAATGAATGCCAGAATCTCTTGGAGCAATTCCCTCATCTCATCACTGATCTTGTCACTGTCTGCTTCGAAACTTTCCAAAAGGCTGATCCCGACGAAATAGCGACTTTGCTGGTCTACGAAGCATGTTACCTTGACACTCTTCAGGTTGAGGCCTCTAATTTTGCTTCGGTTTTTCTTCTCTATGACGTAAATCAGCAAACTCGCGGGGTTATCAAGAGAGTTGTTACCTTGCATCCTCAATGGCACAGACTTGAATTCACAGGATTGCATTATGCACTAGTTGCCAGCCGATGCCTAGACGGGTGTTGGGATTTACACCCGAAGTAGGATTCATATCAACTCCTTTTATTTCTTGCACTGATAAATGTCATTATTTTAGTCTCTTCCAGAGTGCAGATGCATTTCATAAAGCCAACGATTTAAGTAAGAAAGCGCATTCTGACGCGATCTCTGCATTGCTCTGTATCGCCCATGCGCTTCCTCTAGCATGCAAGTCTGAAAAAATCATGGAAAAAATCTTACTTAATCGTCATTGGGATTTGGAATACCCATGTAGCTTTCATGAAATATGGCCTTTGGATGGGCGGAACGACGACATTATTCAACCCGCTCGAGATGCAGTTCTCAATTATTACAAGGTATGTGTCCTAATATATCCTCCCACAGTGCTTGCGCTAAACCCATCAACCAAACTCTGTTTATTTGTTCTCTGCTCCAGTGCTATGCAGAACGATTCAAGGTCAAAGAATACATGCGTTGCAATAATCTATCCTAGTTTCTATACTTTTTTTCTTTGTATCCTATCCTTCAGTAGATTTTCCATTTGCGGCCGTCCGTACTATACCTCATCTAAATTTACTGGCTCATCAGTCCTAAATTCACGCTAGTCTCTTGTACAGACCTTAGGATCAACAAATGACAGTCGATTGATGATAAATATAAGAATTCACGCTGGAGTCTTTGCTGGTGTTGGTAACTTACAGTTCGAATGGATTTTCCCTTGCACGACACACTCCAATCCGAAGCACTCACTGGACATGTTCAGAAGCTTTTGCGACCGAAGGTGCTAGAGCAAAATTAAATCGAATTCAAGGTCATATTAGACTTGTTATATCACTGCCGCCTCTACTGACACAAGATTCCAAGTGAATGTAGAGTCGAGTAATACAATGGCCAATCCAATGACTTCCACTCCTTAGGCTAATCTCCCCCATAGTACCTCATTGTCGCTTCACCCATGAGTTCTCAGTACTCTGTGTATTTCAGAATCCTTCAACTTTGTCGACTGCCGCTGAAACGCACGAGAGTAAACATCAACATTAACATGAGTCTATGTGGAGACTAAGTACCTCACCAGCATCACTCTGTGCCCCATGCTTTAAACTGGTGTCTCCGTACCGTGTTCAATTAGTCAATACACATGGTCTATTTCGACTGGCCACCCTGGGACGTTGATGGTTAGCAAGTGGGTACTAAATGAGTGTGAAAGTTCATAAAATAGAACGAGTGGGGCATTCTCGTTCTCGTTCTGGAGAGTCGCCGACGCGTTAAGTCGTGGATATCTCGCTCTATGGAGTGTAAGTATTGGAGTATGAGTGAGGGGGAGAGGAAACATACATTGGGTTGAACAGTTGGGGCCGAGTCGGTCTTGCCTTTGAACATGTCACCGACGTGCTCGATGGTAGACTTCTGGAAGTTGGGCTGACAGAAGGGGAGGGCATTAGACGTCTGTGAAGGAGCTATAAGTAATATCATCCCCATTTCCAACCCTGAGAGTGGCGCCAGTCTTGTCGGTGAGATCTTGACGTCCAGCTCTGAACATGATTGGTTATATGTCAAATTGAGCGGGTGGTCTGAAGTGAACAGGCGTGTCAGTATCTGTCGGCTGTGAGGGTCGGAGAAGTGGAGAAAACACACTGTTCGTGGTATAAGAAAGTTGAGTGAGGCGCGCGCTTCTCGCCTTTGAGGCCTTGGTTTTGTTACTGTATTAGACACGTTGGATGAGCGTCAATATTAGCATTAGCGTCGTGAGTCGTAGAACATCAACTCCCATTCCGACTTTCTGCACGCATTTTTAGCGCGTAGGATGTCCGCTAGTTTCTTGGCTGTTTGTAGGATGTGGTCGGAGTCAGATAATAAGCCTGGTATCTAGATGGAAGCCCAAATTTGGTGATCAGCATCGAGTGAGGTGAAAGAGTTAGGAGATAAAGACAGGGAAGGGAGGCAGAAAAGTGAGACAGATAAGAAAGGAATAGAAAGGAATAAGAATAGATGCAAGGAAGCCTGAGGTGAGAGAGAAAGGCCGCAATAAACTCACTGCTGGAAATAAGCATCGTAATGTATACCAGAGTACAGGACTATACACCTCATCCCTGGTCCCATATTCGTCGTCTCAGATCCTCCTCTCCAACCAAAGGCTCAAACTGATTCACCGTGACACTTTCCATATCGTTAGAACAGGTCTCCATCTTATAATACGCAGCCAGGATGCCCAAATCGATGGCGCTGCCTATGTGGAGGGTTTATGGTAGACGCATATTGGGCTACGGGCATGCCGAGGACTGCAGGTGTGTAGAGGACGGCGATGGAGGACTGGGGAGAGGAGGGGGATGTGAGGGTCTTGGCTACGACTGAGTGGATGAGACGGAACAGGAGATTACGATGAGAGGAAAGGAGATGTCAGTGAAGCACGGGTAGGGAGGCAAAGGGGACTCGGACATACACTGTTGGATCTGAGGTGCCTTGGATATGCTCCGCCCAAATATGAGGGCTATCAACGAGAAGAGGCACGAATTGTCCTCAGGTACGACCTGTAGAATTTGAGAGTCTTGAGATCTCTTTCCTCTGCCGCAATGTTTGCTGGAACCCGCATTTGCGGTCCCTGGGGGTTCAGTACATTCAGTAGCAGGAGAAAATTGCCATGCATGTGAGCTCTGGAGGTTCAAATCGCTGGAATACCAGTGTTCGTTATGCGGATAAATATAAAATAAATATGTCACTGAGTAAAGCGTGCCTCAACCACTGGCAGAGGCCTATACCTCCACCCCTTCTCAACCAAGTGTATACGTCGGAGGCACCTCTGCCACACCTCTGCCGCTACCTCCCCGCCGTGGAAGCCGTATCCTACTATCCTTATACACAGCCAGTCTCTGCCCTGAACCAGACGTACCCCTATTGCCAGTCGCCTCTGGTGAGAAACCGCTCCTAGAGGACGACATTTGCTGGCCGCTGGGGCCGGAGTGGTTGGGCAACAGCTGCAGATGCCTGCATCTCTTCCCGTAGCTTCGTTGGCATTATTTGGTATGCAGGTGTTCCATACGAGGTCAATAAATGAGTACGGCCCCACATACTATGGTTCGGCAGTGCCGTCGTCGAAGGTTGGTCTGCGCCTTCGCCGAGGAAGGGTTCCACGTGCGTGGCAGGTACTTTCTTGTTTCTGAGGTTCTGTTGCTTGTGTTTCCAGCGGTAACAGAGGAGTGATAGACACACGAGCAGGATAAGCCCTACAGCGCCGACGATCCCGCCGACGATGATACCCACATTGCTTTTTGATGATGTACCGTTCACGTTCGACCCCGTATTCTTCCCAGTTGGTGAAGATCCTGGTGGCGATGTACTCGACTCCGTGTCCTTCGATGAAGACCCTGATAATGATGAAGACCGCGACGTACTCAACCCCTCGGGCGCCGTGCCGTTTTGCACGACGAGGTAATCCAGTGTCAACGGTGTCGTCTGCTCGTTTCCTTGGAATGTGACTGTTATGTTGTGATGTCCGTATGGAAGTGTAGTTGTTTCGAAGAATTTCTGGTTATATCTGGACGAAGCTGATTCCTCAGTGATGCCATTAAGGGGGAAGCTGATGGCGCTTTGACCGTCAATAGAGAAGGAACCGGTAGTGGCTGCGTGGGGCTGTTCAACTGGGATAAATCCATACCAGGCCAAGGAGACACCTAGACAAGGAAGAATCATTCGTATCTATACAATCGGGTTATAAACAGAACGGTCATCGGGCACTCTCACCATCAAATTCGAAGTTGAATGCAGATCCTGTCTTTGCGGTCATCTTTGCAGTCATCTTTGCCGAATCGCCCGGCGCTTCCCATTCAGCGCCATAATGCAGCGCCTTGTCTGTGGAGTCGACTAAAATTGCCTTCGAGGCCAGTGGTACGCTCGCTGAAGGGACGTATCGGATTGTATCAAACCAGAACGTTCGATTTTTTGCCACAGTCGCGTTGACAGTGAGCACATGCGGTCCATCCACCAGAACAGTCCACTCGCAGAACAACCAATTATTCTCCGGGAATTCGAAGGGATCCGTCTTCCCAATGCTGATGTTGTCGACAAAGCACTCCCAGGTGGGGTCGAGCACGCCAGAGTCATCACGAAGGTTGTTCGAGCCTGCTATCGATACGCTCGTGCCTATGGCAGATTACTGAATATTTAGAGTCATGGCGAAGGGTAATAATGAAGTCTCACCGTTAAATGCGAACGATAAACTAGCATCTTTGTTGGTCCCATGCAATGTACTTTTGTAACTTGGTCCAAAGTTCCCTGTTGCGTCCCGATTGCCTTGATCCAGGAACCATGGGCCATTATATGTGATATCAGGGTCTGTGTCGTCCACAACGACCTGGCGAGGTAACATTTTACAAAGAATGAGGTTCTGGGGGCGACTGGTGAGTGAGAAGGAGAAGTTAGCTCGGCTGTGTCAACTGGGCTCAAGAGTCTCATCCTCATCGCTATCGTTCTCAGCTTTTGATATCTCTTCTCCTTGAGCGTCTGATTGCGTACTTCGCTGATCAAGTTACAGGTGCACTGGGAGTGATATATGATACGGGTCGGTTACTTAGCTTTCTCCAAACTCAAGGGGCATCGTCCAGGTGCAAACAACAGCATAACACGACATCCACTGGGATCGAGGTTCGGCGCACCAGTGGTGGACTTCTGGAAGAAGGCGTTAGACGTGAAGGGGATGGAAGTACTATCATCTCTATGCCAACCCCGAGAGTAGGTATACATGCACCCGATGAACGAGAAAGTTCCATCGACTTGTACAGCGTCCGGACCACTGTCAGTGGGTTCGGGATCGGTGCTGGTGCTGCGACTGAGGCGCGTGTAGGGACAGATCGTGAGGGCACACTAGTAGCAGATTTCGAAGGTGCAGCGCGAGGTGGTATTGAGGAGGATCCTGTCCCTCCGGATGGAGTTGCGTCAGCGCCAGTCACGGTGGCAGGCGCCTCGCTCACGATGATCTGGTTGCCCTGATGCAGTCCCAGCGACAAAACGGGCAGCTCAGGTACAATGGTCGGAGGACGTGGTGGGTAGCCTAATTTCCAAAAGCGAATCATCAATCATCCATCCATAAAGAGCTGGGTAGAATACACATGGATCTGCCTTGACGGTAACACTCCTGCGGCCTCTTGCTGCAGGTCCTGTACAGTAAATTCGGGCGAGACACCTTTGTCATTTGTTGTGGTTTGTAGCTGCGTCTGTAAGTCACTCAAGTTGTTACTCGACGTCACACTGTGTATCCTAAATATAAGAAGTCAAGCAAGTCGAAAAGAACTTCGATCGTTGGGGCACCTTTCGAGAGGCAGATGCGGACGGTTGCAACATATGGCGCGACCTCCACCCCACCTACCCATGGACACGCATATTTCTTGTACGGATTCAACCATCGCGTGAAGGGGCTCAGGCTGGGTGGAGGTTTGATGGACTCATCCTTACTCTTTAAGTTAACTTGTATCACCGTCTTCCTCGCTCTCTATGCTGCTGAGTCCTGATATTGAGGTTCTTCCGAATCTGAAATAGTTGTGTCCAGCGAACCCCTTGCACGGGCAAAACGGCTTGTGGGCTTTAGTCCGGCTTGCTGAAGTTGATACATTGGGCACTGCCTACTTAGCACTGCCTGCTGTTCAAGTGTCTCTTCGCCTCCAACTTTCCTCGCTTCCTCCTACTATCTAACGAATCCGCTTGCTACATCGATCCTCTCATGAAATGTTTTGAGCCGTTCTACCGACCATAGCACACTAGGTCCTGACTCGCCGATGTCGTCGACGGCTTGTATGTTTGGGGGCAACGACGCTGGCGGAACGAGCAGAAACCCATCTGCTAGGGGGAATCAAGTTCACTTCAATGGTCACACCAGTGCGTTAACGCTTGTTGTATATATATATGTGCTGACCTTCTGATATTAGTATCACTTTTGAGCAACACCCAACACAGCAACATCTCCAATAATCAGATAAACGCCCAAATCCATGTTTACGGACAAACGGGTCTGTAAAGCCATTATTCTTGATTCTTATGCTGACGATCATTCGATGAAGGACTTTATATTCTCGGCGAGAAATCCGCGATGGGAGCTACTTACAATTCGCTTGAGCGTCAGCAACTCGATGCCCCCAAATGCCATCCCAATACTCGTGTCGCTGTCATAAAGAGGTTGATGAGCTGGATCAGGGGCGAGATCTGCCTCGACGCCTTGATTCTATGGCTCTACGGTGCTGCAGGAGCTGGAAAGTCTGCCATCGCCCATACACTTGCTGAGATTTGCCAGATGGAAGGACTCCTTCTTGCCACCTTCTTTTTCTGGAAGACAGCAGCAGAGCGCAACAATATCGATCGATTTGTCGCGACCATTGCCTATCAAATCGCTTGTGCAATTCCAGCCTTACGCAGGGCTATTGAAACTGCTGTCGAAGCCGACCCCATGATTCTCAAACAATCTGTCGATGTCCAGCTTGCGAAGCTCATCATCGAACCCATCCGGCACCTCCATTCTACTAGATTCGACTTCAAAGCCTCCCCATTTGTTATCATCATCGACGGCCTTGATGAGTGTCGAGGCAACGTCATACAATCCGGGCTCGTGAAGTCGCTAGCGGCTGCATTCCATCACTCTCCACTCCGTGTGCGTATTCTTATTGCCAGCCGTCCGGAAGTGTATCTCCAGTCCACCTTCAATTTATCTTCTCTACAACCTCATCTCTCACGACTCGCTCTCTCCAACGAATATTCCGCAAAAGAAGATATCCGGCGATTCCTGGAAGATTCGTTCGACAAGATCAGATGTGAACACCCCCTTGCTCCTTACATTCCACCCTCCTGGCCTTCCACCGATGTCCTTCGTGAGCTCACCGAGAAGTCGTCGAACCAGTTCATCTTTGCATCGACGACGGTCAAATATGTCGGCGGAGACCCATACGAGCTTCCAACACGGCGTCTAGATGTCATTCGCCGTCTTCAGCCTCCTAGGGGTGAGGAGGATCTGCCGTATGCAGAGTTAAACTTGCTCTACCACCATGTCCTCTCCAATGTTCGTGACATTGAGAGGCTTAAGCATGTTCTTGGAGTCTTGATCATTGTCAACACACTGACAGGTTGGCCCAATCGCGTTCAAACGACCCAAGCAATCGATGATTTCTTCTTCTGGCAACCTGGTGAAACAAAAAGTTGTCTAAGCCCACTTGAGGCCATCATTGGATGTGACGGAGAAGGCCGCATATCTATTTTCCACGCCTCACTGTCGGACTTCCTGCTCGATCCCTCTCGATCCTGTCGGTTCTACTTATGTCAAGGGTCTATCCTGGACGACTGTGCGACTCTGGGGTTGCGCCATTTGCGCCAGAAGGAGCTTGAATATTATTGTGGGTTAATTTTACCCTCTCAGAAGCAAACTCATTGAATGCTGATCTGCCACACGTTTTATGCCAGCTTGTCATACTTACTTTGGTATTGCCCTCAGCTGTATTGTTGATACCTCATTCTCCACCCCTCAATTCCGAGAGGAACTGAGTCAACTATCACTTCTTGCTCTCTATAGAGTCTTTGGACTTACTATGCCCTTCTGGTGTTTGATATCAAAAATCATTGTGATGTTACATGACCAAGTAAGCCATGAATATCTACGTTGTCCCAAAAACTGTTACTGATGAGGTGCCAGAACCTCTTGGAGCAATTACCTCACCTCATTACCGATCTTGCCACTGCCTGCTTCGACGCGTTCCAAAAGGCTGATCCCGACGAAACACTGACTTTCCTGGTCTACGATGCACATTACTTTGACACTCTTCAGGTTAAGGCCTCGGATGCTTTTTCAAACAAATTTCTCTACAACATAGG
>Ga0247735_1000546_pt1 | contig 14670 bp, 11 predicted proteins | sample UWRJL178409R2_FD_180934 | JGI IMG/M metagenome (GOLD analysis project Ga0247735, IMG submission 180934) | Plant litter microbial communities from Arlington Agricultural Research Station in Wisconsin, United States - UWRJ-L178-409R-2 | ecosystem: Environmental > Terrestrial > Plant litter >... | reverse complement strand
GTCTTACCTCGGTGCTTCTGCAAGGGAACATCAGATGCGCGCGGATGGCGGAAATGGCAGACGCGCTAGCTTGAGGTGCTAGTGCCCGTATAGGGCGTGGGGGTTCAAGTCCCCCTTCGCGCACAGAGGGTGGTTCGGCTAATTCAGCCGGTCCACTTCACGAAATGGGTCGTGACAATCGGTTACCGGTTGTCCGGCCCATTTTTTGTTCCCAAGCGTCGGACGATCGCGGTTCGGCGAGGCCGAAAACTGGTCGTTAAACGCCAAAACGGCGTACCTGAAGGTTTTCAGGTACGCCGAATTGTTTGGGTCTTGCGGGAGAAGAGTTTCTGTGGTGCCCTGTCGGGCTATCCGGTCAGAGGTATGTCGTCGACCTCGGACTGTGGGGATTCCCAGTAGGTCTCTGGCAGATCGGTGTTCTTTGCCGTCGTTGTTTTCGGAGCGAGGTGCTTCTTGTAGAAGCTGATGATCCGGCGGAGGTTCTCTACCACGACGGCGGCGGTTGCGACGATGTAGGTGAAGGTGTTGCCTCGCACCGCTCGTTTGTCGGCGTTGGCTATGTCTTCGGTCTGTGAGCGTTTGATGCTTCGGTTTGCCGATTCGACGCCATTTCGCATTCCGTATGCCTTGATCCAGGCAGGCGATTGGTACTCGAAATACTGCTCGTGCTTGAGGCCGCCCGGGTTCGCTTCGGTGGCTGGTACGTCTACTGGACGGAGCATGGTTACCGTGACCCCTTGATGTGCTCCCGTTTGGGCCTTCCAACGCTCGTAGTCGGGAGAGTCTGTGGGGATGATGTAGCGGCGCGTCCAGTCGTCGCCGATGACGCCCTTGGGCTTCAAGCGATTCTTGGATCTCGCTCGGTGCTGACGTGCGTACAGCTCTTCGGCCTGCTCCATGTTCTTCTTGCGTTCCTTGAACGCCTTCTCCCGTGCACCACCGGGATCCGGAGTGTTGTTTCGAAGGTGTGCGAGCCGGAATTTATCCCAGGAGTTTCGTTTGGAGACGATGACTTTGTCGGCGTCGCGGAGCACCTGCGGAATGATGTCGAGGTACCAGCTCCCGGCGATCTGCACGAACCCGCGAGGGTCGTGAGCTTGCACGCCGAGTTCGGTTTCCTTGTAGTCGAAGACGTGTTTGCCGCCGAGGAGCCGGATGGGTATTGCGAATTCGTTGTAGACGCCGTTGGAGTAGGCGCGGTCGACGATGACCAAGTTGACCTTGTGCTCTCGTTGTTCGAGCGATTTGACCAGTCGCAGTCCTTCTCCTTTCACGGCCCCGGGGATGTGGAAGGACACCGCGACGGTGAGTAGCGGAAAGTCCCCTCGGGATTCGTCGAGGTTTGGGGTGAGTCGGCTCAGTTCGCCTTCGACAGACCAAGCGCGTTTGCCGGAGGACGTGCCTTTGGCTTTCCGACCGGGGTTACTTCGGTTGTGAGCCGCAGCGTCGGCCGGCGTCATTGCCTCATGGCTCCCCTCGCGACGATAGAAGCCGGCGTCGTAGTTCATGCTCCACCGCTTGCCGTTGAGGTTGCTTGCCGCGGGATTGCCAGCCTTGCCGAGCATGCCGATCGGCGTGGCATCAATAGCGACGTTGCCGTCAGAGCGGTCCCGTAGCTCTTTCGGTTGCATCCGCCTCGTGCCTTCGAGGAGGTCGTTTGCCAGAGTGAACATTCGCTCCCGGCGCATGCGCTGGTCTTCGGGGTCTCGAGCCGCGACGATCGCTCGGTACTGCGCCTCTGTGGGGATGCGACGACGTGGGCCGGGGAATTCGTCCACGAGGGTGATCAGACTTCTGATCGCACGCCAGATCCGATCGTATGAGTGGACGTGGTTCCCGTCATGGGTTAGGCCGAGTATTTTCCGTTGTGCAGGGCTGAGGCGCAGAAAGGTCTGGCTCATCGCTGTGATGTGTGTGGGCGCGCTCAGCCGCATCTGCAAGAGGATCAGTGTTAGTGCGTTCTCGGCCGTCATGAGGGGTTTGCGACCCGCGTTGGACTTACGGTCGGCTTGACGCCAGTCCGCGATCAGGTTGAGGGCGCTGGACTTTCTGAGGACGTTTGCGACGTCGACGACCGCGACGCTGATCGGGTCAGCGAGTTCTGCCTCGAGCCGCGGACGGATCTTCTGACCGAAAGTCTCGACGACCCACTGCTCGACCTCTGCGTATCGGCTGTCATCGGTCGGGCGGCTCACAGGGTTCCTCGCAGCTGTGCGGTGCGCTCGGCGTCGGTCGGCTTTGGCACGAACCGGGCGAGTTTGGAGATCGTCTCGAGCGATTCGAGGCCGGCGGCTTCCATCAGGCTGAGGACGTCGACCCGGTTGGTCATCTGCGTCACGAACCAGGTGTTCCGCAGGCGACGCACCTGGATCGACGGGCATCCCCTCGGCCGAGACGTGCGCGACACGAAGGCGCTGACGACGTCGTTCTCGGTGCGAGTGCGCTTCGGCAGGAACACGAATGCCTCCGGTGGAAGCTTCTTCACCTGCCGGGCGATGATCGTCTCGAATTCGGCGGTCACGATCACGCGACGTTTGAACTCGCCTTTCACAACCACGTCAATTGTTACGAGCCCGTCATCGTGAGCGATGACCGACTGGCGCTGTACTTGGGCGATTTCGATCGACCCGAGCCCCGCGCCAGCGCCCAGCGCGACAAGCACCGCTGCGTTTTTGCGCAGGTACGGTGTGGACTGCCCGGCAGCCCACCGGTCGAGCGCGACGATCTCCGCCTCGTTATACGGCTCCGACATCGACCGCTCGTTCATCGGCATGGGTGCGCGCGGGTTCTTGTCCGGGTTCACGGCTTCGGCCACCCGCGAGACCCAGGCACGGTTGTTGCGTCGCGTCCCGGGTGCCAGGTGTGCCGGGAGCTCGTCTGTCACCCAGGCGTCGATGAGCTTTCGATTAAAGATCAATGCAGCGTCGAGCTCGCACCCGACCACGAAGACGGCCCAGTGAACGAACTGCATCACCGGCACCAAGAGCGTCTCCACGGCATAGGTCGTGGTCGGCAACGCCAACGCGATCGCATCGTTCACGAACGACCGAATCACCTCGACATTGTCCGACGGGAGGTTCGGCGTGTACTCGCGGAACCGCCGGATCGACTCCGGAGTCAGCTGGCCGCGGAACGAGTCCATGGCAGCACGCGCATCGTCACTCACCTCGAATTCTGCCGAGAGAGTCGTCCGAGCTAGAACTAGCAACCGGTCGTCGTCCACCTCGGCAAACCGCAGGATCCGTTCCGACGTGTCGTACGTCACGGAAAGCGAAGAAACGGGACTTTGGCGTTTGCTGTTGGCTTTGGATCGAGGGCTGGTGGTCAAGGATGAAAGGGGTGCGGTCGTCATGCCGGAGTACGTGGGCGGCGAAAATGTCGTCCTCTATTGCACGCGCGGTGTAATGCACCGAAAAATTACGCTCAATGCAACTCGTCGTTGGCAAGGAGCCTTGGCGTCGTCTGAAACGGTGAATTCTGGCTACAGTTTCCTCGTGCCAAGAAGTCCGAAGCCTGGTGGCGTGATCATCGAGCCGCGCTCGTTCACCGACAACCCGAAAAAATTCGGCAACACGAACACCCGGCTCCGGCCTGGTGCGCTGCGGAGTCCACAGCACGCTGCTGCCGAGTTGCAGCACGTGCTCACCAATGCGATCCGTGAGTACCTGCTTGACCACGATCAGTCGCTGAAGTCGTTTTGCGAGGCCACTCCCCTGCCGGCCGGGTTGACGCTCGAGCGGTTCTACCGGATCAGCAACGGCACAACGATGATGGGCCTGACCGACATCATGTTCTGGGCCGCCTACATTCCCGGCCTCACCGACACGCTCCACGAGACGATGAACCGACTCGTCCCCGAACCAAGCAAGCCTGGCAACTGACCGCCAGTCGGAGCTGCAAATCGGACTCCGGTCGCGCGTGCATGTACCTCCTCTCTGGCTGCACAACGCGACGACGCTCATTCACTTCACGGTAGACAAAACCGGCCGCAACTCTTCCCGTTATAGAAGACACCTCGAACCGACACCGGCGTGCCTACACCACCTTGAACGGCAACGCCTTCAAGGACGACACCCGCGACTCCGACACCTCCCCTCGCTTGTACAGGTGGCGCTGCTTGTGCACCCACGCCGCCAAAGCCCGCTCGTTCGCGGAAGTCGACCGGTACCGCGGCATTCGACCCTCAGCCGCGAGGAACACCTGCAGCATCTCGCGCCACTCGTTCCACTGCTCCTCGAGCGGATCCCACGAGAACCCCGGCACCTGCTCCAACAACTCCCGCTGCCACGACGGCAACGACAGCTTCTGTTTCCTTCTGCGCTGATACCGCACCCAGCCCGCCAACCGGCTCTCTTCCACCTCCTCAGCACTCGGGTTGGCGAACTCGCGAGGCATCGCACCATGAGACGCCACATGGCGAACAAGAGGCCCATAACGGCGAGCCCACGCCACAGACTGCGGACCGCTCTTCGACCGCTGTGATCGAGATCCATTCGGCACAACGCCGCCCTTCCGGACGGCATAGATCGCCGCCCGGAAGACTCATGCGCGGCAGATAACGAGGATTCGAGGCGACGTCATTCACAAACCTCGCAGAGGAACGTGACGCTCTGTTATCCCGTGGTTAGGCCAGAGCTTCCCAAGTGGGACGCGCGGTGCTAGAGCTTGGACGGGCACATTTTGTCAGTTCTCAGACAACATGAGACCTGTCTCAAGTAAGTCGAGACTTTTCTTGGCTACATCGGCGCAGATCTAATAGAGCAGCGCCCCAAGCGGCAACATCCTTTTCGATTGGAATCTGCACTTCGACTTTCGTTCGCTTCCGTCCGGCACAGCCCTTCGAGCCCGCTAATCTGATGCGCAAGCTATAGGCGAGGAAGACGAATGAAACCTGACATTGACGGCTTCGTATCGGAGCCGCGGCTTAACGCGGATACGACTGTTTACCGAGGACGGCTCGCCTTGCCAGGCGCCCAGTGGACCGGGCACGGACTCGACGCCGTGGCCACCGTCACTTTGACGCTCGAACAAATCGCAGATGCGGCTGAGAGTCGCATTCTTTGGACCGACCAATCCGTGCAAAGAGGCATCCTGCCGACTGCATCGAGAAAGACGTCAACAGAGCTGCCGCTTTCAGATGGTTACCCTGACGAATCGCTCTACGTATTCGACGGTGCCAACGCCGACGACATGACCGAAAAGCTGCTTCGCGGAGACCGATTGTTTCTGAACCCGCTCGTGTGGAACCTGCGGCCTGGAACATTTACGGCGTATTGGGACGAACCGTCTAGAAGTGTGCTGTTGTATGCGGGCAAGGTCTACTTGCCGGATTCACACCACCGCCATCAAGCAATTCTCAAGGCCGTGCGCAGCTTTCAACTTCACCCGACTGGATACCCCAATTTCGACCTATCTCGACAGTTCAAGGTTGAACTATATTTCCTCGACCGCGAAGACGAGGGAAACTACTTCTACGACAAGAATCAGCGGACGAAGCCTACGGCACTGTCAAAGGCCTACGACCTCACAACAGAGGATGATCTTTCGACGCTTGCCAAGAGGGTTTTGGAACTAAATCCGAACTTCGACGCAGGAACTAATCGAGTAACGGATCGTCTGAGCAAGAAGGCCCCTTACTTCGTTACGCTCTCGACTCTGCGCGAGGTGATGAGGACCTACGCGGGGGGCACTGAGGTAGAGGAGGCTCAATTAGAGGGCCTCGCCGTCATAGCCGCTGAATTCTTCGAGATGCTCGCATCGGTTCGATCTGAGCTTCGAGTCACCACTCCACAGTCGGAACGAGACGAGTCCCTAGCCGCTGCCGCTGTAATGATGCACGGCTACGCAGCAATAATGCAGGACTACAGCCTCGACCGAGCGACTCTCGGAAGCTCTCGAGCCCGCAAGCTTTGGGAGGCGCGCTTGGACGCGCTTTCCGGAACGAAAACTTATACCCACGACCGCTGGGCCGGAGACATTCTGTCTGTGCATAATCCCCTATGGCAAGAGGCCGGCGTCGTTCAGATTCGGCCGACGACCGGAGCTCGCACGGTCGCGAACAATGGTGGAAGCCGAGCTAGAGCAGGGCAGGCGTTGCGGGACTACGTTCGCGGCGAGGTACCTGGTGACTGAAAGCCAAGCCGGAGAGAGCCCCACCGGGGCGACAGGTCATTCGGACCAGTCGGATGAGGACATTCGCGAGACGTCTGGCGCAACACCGGCTGACGAAGATTCGTCTCGCGGTCGGCCTTCCCTGCTCGCGGGTCGCTCGACACAACCGCTCGGCGACCGCGAGGTGCGAGCAGTAGCTGAAACATTCGCCGGGCTGGACTACGACGTACCCACTAGATACGACGCGACCGGACGTACTTCATTTAGTATCGAGACCGATGAGTTCGGAAGCCGAACGGGGATTGTCGTCTACGGACGAGACATTTACCCCGGCGTGAGTGTCATCGATCCAAATAGCGCACTCGGGATGCAGGCGGCTGCAGCACACGAGATCAGCCACTATTACCGCTGGCGCGATCGAACGGAGCTGCCCGAGCTGAAGTTTGAGTATCTAGACGAAGCTCTCACTAGCCTTGATGCCGCGATGCGTTTCACGCAGCTCTCACCCCATCACGTACGCCAGCTGGTACTGGACGCAATGCAACGGATTCAGCTCCACTACCTGAACGCAACGCGACCAGACGCTGATTGATGTCCGGTCTGAAGCGGGCAACGCGGTAGACACCTAAGTTCCCAGAATATATCAAGGTCATGAGTCATCCATGTCGCTCTTAGGTCGTCCGCGAGCCAGTCTTTGTTCGGAGCAATTCTCTGTTCGGAGGCATTTCCTGATAAGAGGGTCGACCTTCCAACGAGAGGCCGATGTGCGCAGCACTATTGAGATCCCACAGCAACACTCACGTGTCTCTGCGGCCTAAACACATAAACGCCGAGAGCCGATCCGACTGGTCCTCGCCTCTGACTTGCCCTTTCCCTGTCTGAGGCCTTCGTTATCGTCGCAATGAGGAGGACACGTGGCAGGCACAGACACGATTCGCGGGATCGCGTACCAGCAGGCGCACGCCATCCATCTCGCCATCGAAATCGTCGAGAAGTATCCCGAGCATCAGCTTCGGGTAGAGGGCACAAATGATGTGGTGGACGTCGAAGTGCTTGATGCGAACGGATGCCTGGTAGGTGCCCACCAGATGAAAAGCCGCTCGAGCGCCCCCTGGACTCCTAAGCCAATTGCCGATGTTATGCGCCGCTGGGTCGGCCTCAATGAGCCGAGTGCCACGTTCAGGTTCATCACAAATGGACAGCTTGGCCCCGGAGCACAGAACCTCAGTGACATTCTGGCGAGCTCTGGGCCCGATCGGACGGACCAACTCGCCACAGAACTGGGCATCTCTAAAGAGCTCGCGGAACGTCTGACGTTCGCGCGCGTCTGGGTCGACCTGTCCTCCGTTGGGGCTCTGCTCGAATCTGCCGAACGGCGTATCGCTGCCCGGCTCGACCCGCTCATGCGAGATAGAGAGCAAACGGCATCGCGGAACGTCGACACCATGGTCAGGGTGCTCATGGAGCGAGCGGGCAGCAAAGACCCCGCCGAGCGATTGCTCACGGCGTCTGAACTCCAAGCGCTGGTCGGCGGCGAGATTGGCGAGCGAGCCGAGTACCAGTGGACGGGTGACCTGAAGGAGTCCTTTATGGCGACTGTGTCGAGTATCCCGCCAGCGCTCGTGCCACTAATGCTGACCCGGCATGGTGACGAGTCCCGTGTCGAGCCGGATGCGCTCCTCCAAACGAAGACGGCATTCTTGTCGGGCCCGACCGGCACCGGCAAATCCAGCGCGGTACAGCTGATTCAGTCGTCCGCCGCAGCCACGGGACGGGCAGTCGTGGTCTGCCGGGCCGAGACCTACGTTCCCGGACACCTCGGAGCTCTCGTCGCGGATGCGATCGGCTTCACCGCGGGAACCGCGATTCCCACTTATGCCGGCCGACAGGTGCTCGCCGATCCCGACGCTGTCGTTGTAATCGACGGCGTCTCCGAGATTCCCGATGCCACACTCGCGCACCTCGCTGAGGATCTGAAGCCGCTTCTCAACCGGCCTGGCTTCGCATCGGTCGTGCTGGTCGGGCGCGACCCCGCGGTGCTGCGACGGATGCTAGAGCCAGCCCCCTCGCACGAAGCGTTCAGCGTCACACCTCTCGCGCAGTCGGATCAGGAGCTAGTCATCGAGTCGATTGTCGGCCCAGCTGCTTCTGGGTTGGCACAAATCCGCGCGCGCGCAGAACATGTCCTCGGAGATGGCGCACGAAACCCGATGCTTCTCACGATCTTCCTGCGAGCGGGCACAGAAGACGTTGTGGAACTTTCTCGAAGTGCCGTGTACGAGAAATTTTTGTTGCACCTGAGCGAGCGGGCTCCGTCCATCGATGCCCGCACCTACTTGCCGGTGTTGGGCGTCGTTTTCGCTCAGCTACTCAGTGCCCAACGTCGATATTCAGACCGATACGAATGGATCGCCCGGACCGATGATGCGGCGACTTCTATTCCGTCGGCATCTGACGGCGCCAGTGTGCGAGCCGCAGCCCTCCGGATCGGGCTGATTACCGAAGTGGGAATGGGAGTGGTCGCGCCGTTCCACGACTCCCTCGCTGACTATCTCGCGGGGACTGCCGTAGCCGCAGGTCTCGCTTCTCTGCCTCTCGGTCTCCGCGAGACTCAATCAGAATGGGTGCTATTCGTTAGCGAACTCGGCTTGGATGTTTCCGGCCCCGTCTCACGTGACCTGCCATTTCTATCTGTGCGCGTAGCGCGCACGGACCACCACTCCCCAAACAGCGGAAGCTATGCAGTTGAGGTGGCGGCACTGCTGGACACGCTTCTTGGGTCCAGCAGCTGCACAGTTCACGCGAGAGAAGCCTTCGACGGTCGCTGGATTGTGCACGCTGAAGGCGCCTCCGGCATCACCATTGGAACAACCGTCGTCGAACATGAACGCGGGCCTCTCTACGCGGCAGTGCGACTATGGCGACTAGCCCTGCGCGCTCGACTCAACGCCACAGCGCCCGCACTGTCTGCCCGACCCAGATCGGCCAAAGAAGCTCAATCGCGGGTCAAAGAGTTTGTCCGACAACGGCACCGCGAGCTCGGTACTCTCCTCGACACTTTCCCCAAGGACCAGCGCTCCCGCCTCCTCGAGCGACTCCGTCCGCTGGGACTTACCTACTTTATCGGCGCGAGCGAAGACATTTGGGGAGGCGAGGATTGGCCGATGTTCTACCTCGCGACGGCGGAAACTCGTCTGCTCCAGGAAGCACCGATTGAACATGTCGGCCAGACGACCGCATCGCATTTTCTCGAAGGCGGGCCGGCACATGCCGCAGCAACGGCAGTTCGGGATGCCATTGAGCACCTTACAAACACGTCAGGATGGCTCGCATGACAGAAGAAATCTGGACTGCGTTGGACTCCCTCTCCAACGCGTGGCGAAGCTCGGAGACCGTGCGACGGGTGACTTCAGTGATGCCGCGAGATGGCTTCCCATCGAAGGATCCGCTTGCGGGCATGCTGGCTGAATTTCGCGCGCGATCGATGCGATCGCACGCCTTGCGCCTCCACTCAGACCTGAGCTTTTTCATACGCCAACCGACGTTGGGCCACGTGGAGAGGCCAGACAATTTCGACCCTTGGTTCGTCGCGGCCTATGAAGTCGAGGCAGCGTTCCGCGTCCAACTGGCATGGCTTCGCGCTCAACTTCCCGGGTACCCATTGCTCCGAGTCCCTCAGCTGGTGGCCAACACTCCGTTCACGACTGACGAGTTCACCTGGAAAGCAGTCTGGGCACGAGGAGACATGGCCCGCGGTTTCCAGTCCTCCCCCCCACCCCCGCTCCTGCTTGGGATCGAGAGCATCGACGCGACCAACGAATTGCAGGAGCTTGCTTCAGCGCTCCGCGCCTCAAAGTCCTGGCAATGGCTCGCCGAGACCCGTGCCGAACTAACCGACCGCGATCGTCAACAGCTCAACAGCGAATGTCGGACACTTCGTGCGCAGTTGTCACCTGAACGCGTCGACGAGTTCGAGCCGCACTTAGCTCTGAAACGCCATCAGTTCCGTGAGGAGCAAATGGAACACGCCGTCGCACAGCTAACGGGCGGCGCCGCGGACTACGCGAGGGCGTTCTCCGACGCGGCAGACACGATCGACTTCGCCCTGGACAACGTAATGCCGCAACTAGTCACCTATGGCCGCCCTGACGATGTCGGGGCTGCCTCAGACCTCGACCTCCTTGGCGCTGATCGAATCTCGTTCATGCCATCCGTCCCGATCTTCTGGACCGGCAGATTGGTTTTCATTTCAGACCCGCTCGTCGAGGAAGTCGGACAAGTCACCGGGGTCAACTTCAACTTCGGCGGTGGGATGGAGAACAATCGCGCCACTGTGCGACTGCTGCCTGGAGCGGCGGCTAGCTGGGGGCTGTGACGCTCGACATCGGAGGATTTGGCCCTTAGAAGCTCACCCATCATCTGCTTCGCAACGGCGGTTTGTAGCTCTACAGATGCGGTAATACTTATGTGAGCGATAGTCGGACCGAGGTGCTTCAATTCGTAAAGACCCGCGACAGTAATCTACTTGCACACAAATAATTCTCAGACCCAGGGCGCGTCAATCCCTCTCGGCATTACCCTGAACCTCGGCCGGTACGATACGCGCGACCTGCCGAATAGAACGTGGATGGGTAACCTTGGCTATTTTGACCGACGCGGAACTTTTGCTCGGACTTTCTCGGCATTTGTCGGCGTACGCAGCCGGCTCCGATCGAGCTGCATTATCTGAGCTTGAGTTCGTTGGATGGGTGTACGACCTTGCTTTCCGTCTTCGAGGGAGTACAACGGCATCTGCGGCACGCGTTTCTGCCCTCGCTGTAGACGTTGGGCTGTCGCAACGCTCCCTGCGCGATGTGATTGCAACGCTCGATACGATGGGCTGGATTACCGTTGAGAGAGACGAGAGCCACCAGGCCATCGCAGTCAACGAGACTCTTCCGCCGGCTGAAGCGCTCATCGCCGCCGCCTCCAAGATCATCAACATTGCCAACTGCGGCCCGGTCGAACGAGCCGCGCTCGCGGTCCTTCGCGCCACAACCATGCAACCGCTGGTACGGGGCGATGCTCTCGAGATCGCGTCAATCGCTGCGAGTGGAGACAGTGTTGCTGCGGAAAAAGCGATCGGCCATCTCGGCGCCGTCGGCTTAGTACGCATCGCCTCCGTCGACGAGGAACGCGACGTGCTTTATAACCCGAATGTCTGGACCCAAGGCGACGAGATCGCTACGGCCGCGCTCCGAGCAGCAGACGCGGGCGCTACGGCTGAGGTGAGAGCCCTTCTTGAAGAACTTGCCGAGAACCCCGGACTCCCCGAGTCGAAAGTGACCTCTACTGAATCGCGGTGGATCAAGTTTGCTGTCGGGCAAGGTCTAGTTCAGCGCTCGGTGATTCAAACTACTGACGGCCGTGAAGAAGGCTTCCTTTTCACACCTCATCTTGCTCGGGATCCCTTCGGCGGCACAGCTGGCGACGCGTCAGGACATGTTCGACAGCTCGTTGGATCTCTCATCTACGCCACGACGTTTGCGAAGTATCGCCTGCATTCACCCGACGTGTTCTTACGTTCATTGGTGAGGAACGGAATCGCCGGGCACACCGAGTCAATCAGCACCGACTATCCGATGCTGGAAAAAGCCGGGATAGTTCGCGTAGTTCCTGGTACCGGGAACAAGTCCCGCATGGAATTGCTGCAGTCGGACGTGGCTGAAGACGCTCTTCGTTTATTGACCGCGAGCACCGGCCCGGGCGGATCCTCGTCAGACGGGGCGGCGGCGTTGCGGGCCCAGAGAAACTACATACACGTTGAACGAGACCGAGCGCGGCTGGCCCTGAGCCCGAACAGTGATGATGCCGAGGAATCTCGACTCATCGCAGCACTACGTGACGTCACTAAGCGTCGAACCGTCGGAGGTGGAACTTGGTAGCGGACTCGACTTCGGGACGGGGACGTGTCTCTCGTCGGACGCCAGCGCCCGGCACCAAACGCGAAGACACTCCAGGTAGCGAGTTAGAGCGTCGCGTGGCGCGAATTGAGTTTGGCGAGGGCGCGGTCACCCGACTTCGCGTGCCGGTTGCGGCACCCAGCGGCGAGTCCGGCCGCGAGGTTTTGACCGATATCGATGTCCTCTCCCTTGATGTGGATCTTCGACTCCGCGTGTCTCGCTCTTCTGCCGAGTGCAAGAGTAGCCGCGGACAAGCTGGCGAACCACAGACGCTCGTCTGGCTTGCGGGCTTTCGCCAGCTACTAAATCTGGACCGCGTGACTTTTGTTCGACCGGCGATTTCGGCTAGAGGGCGAGAACTGGCGCGCCGTCTCGGAATCTCTTCTCTGGACGAGACAACCCTCGCACTTCGCGAAAGAGCGCATCAGTGGCTCCCTGAACGCTTTGCGCACGTTGATGGTGCGAAGTGCATCGCGGCGGAAGCTCGAACAGATTCGCAGCTTCGCGGATTGCCCGAGCTCTCACCGCAACTTGTGCACTTTCTGCGGTTTGACGCTCTGCTAGCTGAGCCTGCTGCTCTACTTGCCGGTGTGGAGGCGCTCGGTGACGCCGTAACTGCACAGGGTGCATTGCCGGACCCAGCATCAACTATTTTGGCAGGCCACGCCTTGTTCGCAATCGTTCTCGCTGGCGTTCAAGACGCTGCGACCCTTGACGGACGCACTCCGCAGGAACTGCGAGCGGGGCTTGCTCGCGATCTCATCAGTTCCGAGCCAGCGCTCTACGCTCTCCTTGACCGAGCCGACGACCTGATGCGGCATATCGTCGCTCGTATTCATCGGTCATATGTGGCGGGGGGAGCGGAACCTGTCGGATCAACGGTACCGTCTCTGAAAGAGTCGATCCTCAGGCCGCTCCCGTTCCTCGACGACTACGTTGACTTCGTTCAGCGGTTGAGAGCCAATCCGACCATCGCGCGGGACTTGCTCCAGACAACTGAGCTGGCATGTTTTGACGTGATTCTTGACGACGATGGTTGGAAATCTCCGTCCTTCGGTCACCTATTTACGGCTGAGCACAAAGGCCTTCTGCTAGTTGCACTCAGGTGCCTTGAAAGTGTCGCCGGCGGCCAAGTAGCGATCCCTCTCAGAGGTCTCCACCAATTGAAGGTGTTCGCAGGGCAACAAGGCATCCCTGATCGTTCCGCACCGCCTTCTGGGCTTCCGGCTGCACGCCCGACAACAATCACTTCTCAGCTCGAGCAGCCCACGATCATCGACTTGGACGAAGCATGACCTCGCTGAGCGAACGTCCCAGATTTTGAGCGAGTGCACAGGACGCTGATGCCAATCCGACGCACCAGCGACGACATCGCAGCGAGCGGCCCCGAGTGGCTGAGCAGACTCGGTCGACACCTGAGCGCTCTAGAGCGGGGCGAAGAAGGTGCGGGCCATGATCTCGCCGCAGTGCTGCGAACTCTCCTCGACAAAAACAATCCCGGTAATAGAGGGATGATTCGCCTGGCTAAGGCTCTCGGAACGCCACTTCCTACAGTCATTGTGAGCGGCGGTCCGGATGCGGGGACGCAGGGGAGCCTTGTGCTGTCATTCGGAAATCTTCCCGTTATCCCAGCTCCTGGCGACGGACTTCCTCATTCACCGCGCTCTATGTCGTTTGAAGCATGGATAAACGCTCTCTCGATCGTCGCTCCCAGCACCGAGAAGCGCCGTCAATCTTGGGCGGAATTTGTTACATTGATCGCAAATACTGACGGCTCGCACCTCGGAACTGAAAACCACGACCTTCTGGTGACAAGCGACATGTTCGACACTGTCGGGCTGTCCCTCCGGGACTACCTTCTGCGTCAGATTGGGTGGCAGGTGGAGCTCGTTCTCGCTCACCTGATAGTTATGACGGGTCGCCCGATTCTGCCGCGGACTCGCCGGCTGGACCTCTGGCCCCGCATGCCGATCTGGATGCTACTCAGGCAAGTGCACTCAGGGTTAGAAGTCGCCGTCTCAGTAAATGTAAGCAACGACGCTATAAGCCCCGTGGAAGTCATGCGATACCCCTGGCGAGGCAAAATTCATCGCATCTACCACGATGGCGGCGATCCCAGACTTGGTGAACTTCGGGTCCGGATAGTCGTGGAGGATCCAATCGCAGGCACCCAAACAGTCGCCGACGGCGATTCTCATCCGAGCGGATGGACTCCACCGGGCTGGGGGTCTTGAGGAGCGATTTGTAGCGACTCAGCAGCCCGACAATTACTGGTGGGTCGAGCGGGCGTGCCAGAGTCGTGGCATTAACACACCGGATGATGGCCGCTGCCAGTTGCGACGATCGTCGAAACGATAAAGGGTTCTATGGCTCCTGAGGTGCCAACTGATCGAGCCCGACGGTCTCGGTGCTGAGCCACGGTTCCGTACCGTCTAGTTCGACCGATTCTTCCGGTTTCTTACCCGCAGGAAAAAGCGGCATGACCGCCGCGTCAAATCTCTTGTCTCTGGTGACCATTCGTCCATGGTGCCCGGCGCACCGCGTCCGCGTCCAGTGGAGGAAACGTGCTCGCGCGGTTGGCACTACCGTGACATTCCGTACCTGGTGGCGAATGCAA
>Ga0247735_1000544_pt1 | contig 14708 bp, 15 predicted proteins | sample UWRJL178409R2_FD_180934 | JGI IMG/M metagenome (GOLD analysis project Ga0247735, IMG submission 180934) | Plant litter microbial communities from Arlington Agricultural Research Station in Wisconsin, United States - UWRJ-L178-409R-2 | ecosystem: Environmental > Terrestrial > Plant litter >... | reverse complement strand
TTGTGTTACAGGGGTCGAGCACCAATTATGTGCACTCTTTGACTGCTTCCTTGAATGTAGCTAGCTCAATGTTCTCCTAAAACCATCTATGTACTACAGTCCTTCAAAAAATTATGTCCGGCTAGGGCCTGTGGTATTACTATTAGTGTCAACAGAAAGGGACAGGTTCTCCCCGACGATACCTTCATAGACAGGTCGGCTTCTGGTCTACAAAGTACAATCAAGCATGTCACATCTAAGATCACTCTCCTAGCTCAGAAAATTCCTCATCTCTATAACCTTGCCCGGTGCCAGAAAATTTCTGAACAACTGAAGGAAAAGCCATATGGGAAAAGTCCAGGACGCGATTCACAGTGTGTTTCCATACTGCAGAGGTGGGGAGCGCGACTTTGAGGAACTCAGCGAGACTTAGGGCCATCTGGGGCGCGGACCACGTGATAATGTTCAAACAACTGCAAACATATCCGCAAGCGCCGTTCGCCCGCAATTCGACTGTGACAACGCATTCGCTGAATTTCCTAGACCGTTTATCTTCAGAACAAGTTCTTTTCCAGTCGTTTCACAATCACTACCATGGGTGACGAATACCCTAGTCTGTTCCGTGAGTTTATTCCTCAAACTTTCAGCTCCAGGACTGTCTGACTGACTCGTGCATAGGTTCGGAGCAGATGAGCTTGGTGCAACTTTTCGTACCCACCGAGGTTGCCCACGACACCGTCTACGAACTCGGAGAACTTGGAGATGTCCAATTCAAGGATGTAAATGGCTCAGTTTGGTTTCAATTCAACGGACTAAAGTCTTGTGTAGTTGAATCCCAATGTCAACCCTTTCCAACGCTCATTCGTGGGTGAAATTCGCCGCATTGACGAGATGGGTCGTCGTGTTCGCTTCTTTGCGTCTCAAATTGCAAAGGAGAAAGATGTTGTTCCCATTCGTTCTCTATACGAATCTGCGCCATTGGTCACGGTTGGACCCCGTGCTGCGCATACAATCGACGAGCTGGACACTACATTGGCCGAACACGAACAGAGATTGACCAAAATGAACGACAGCTACGAGACGTTGAGTGCCAGGACTAGGGAGTTGGTTGAAGCGCGCCATGTGCTCAGAGAGACGGCTGTCTTCTTTGATAAGGTCAGGAGTGTTCCAACATATTTCGAGACACCTTTTCAATATGATTTTTCTTAGGCTCAAGGCCACCAATCTGATATACGATCGTCATTTGACGACAGCGCTACACCGCTCCTTCAAGACGACCGCGAAGCTGGCTATGCTCCATCCGGTGTTCAGTTTGACTTGGAGTGAGATTGTTGCTTGTTTATGCTCCCTCTTGGCTAACATCTCAATAGGTTCGTAGCTGGCACTATTGAGCGCTCTCGCATGCCCACCTTCGAGCGTGTTCTATGGCGCGTTCTCCGTGGCAACTTGTACATGAACCATACCGATATCGCAGAGCCGTTCGTCGACCCTGTCACCAATGCTGAAGTTCGCAAGGATGTCTTCATCATCTTTGCTCATGGAGACGCCCTCCTTGCCAAGATTCGCAAAGTTGCGGAGTCAATGGGCGCAACCTTGTATCCAATCGATCCGAATGCTGATAAGCGTTCAGAATCCCTTCGTGAAGTCACCAACCGTCTTGAGGATCTGGAAACTGTGCTTTACAACACCGGTTTGAACAGACGTTCCGAGTTGGTCAAGATCGGAGAGCAGCTTCGTAGCTGGCAGGATGTCGTCAGGAAGGAGAAGCTGATATATGAAACCCTCAACCTATTCAACTACGATGTTCGCAGGAAGACCTTGATTGCGGAGGGATGGGTGCCCACTCGGGATATTCCACAGATACAGGTTGCCTTGAGGACAGCAACGGTTTGTCTTCTTCCTTAAACAATATCGCAATTCTGACTGACAATGATCAGGAGGGTTCGGGAACGAGTATTCCGCCCATCTTACACGAGTTAAACACGCGCAAAACCCCTCCAACCTTTCACAGGACCAACAAATTCACAGAGGGTTTTCAAACCATCATGGACAGTTATGGTATTGCTGCGTATCAGGAGGTCAATCCCGGTCTATTTGCAGTTATCACATTCCCTTTCCTCTTCGCTGTTATGTTTGGCGACATTGGACACGGAGCGATCATCTTCTTCGCGGCTGTCTACATGATCCTTAGAGAGAGGACATTGGCGAAGCAGGATCTTGGCGAGGTGAGCAAGTCACCTCAATACTGAAGGGTTGGAAGTTAACGGGATTGAACCATTAGATCTTGGGTCAATTTTTCTTGTGGGTGTCGCCGCGTCTTCGCATTAATGTTGCTAACCTAATTCATTAGCGGGCGTTATATTATTCTCCTCATGGGTCTGTTCTCGATCTATACTGGATTGGTATACAACGATATCTTCTCGAAGACCTTACATCTCTTCCATTCTGGTTGGACCTGGCCAGAATCAGATGGAAACTCGACAATTACTGGGACTTTAACCGATCATCGATATCTGTTTGGCTTGGACCCTGCCTGGCACGGTGCAGACAATGCCCTTGTTTTTACGAACTCGTACAAGATGAAGATGTCCATCGTATTGGGGGTCATTCATGTGGGTGTCGTGATCTTGTTCCGTCGAACCTTATTGACGTAAAGTGATAGATGACATTTGCTTTGTGCTTGCAAGTCCCGAATCATTTGAAGTTCAAGCGCTATTCGGACCTGTACACGAACTTCATTCCTCAAATCATCTTCTTACAATCCATCTTTGGCTACCTCGTTGTTTGCATCCTATACAAATGGATGATCGATTGGTCCAAAGTCTCCACCGATCCACCTTCGCTCCTAAACATGCTCATCTCCATGTTTTTGGAGCCTGGCACCGTTGACAAAAGTATGCAATTGTATAGGGGTCAAGGCACCGTGCAACTTATCCTATTGTTATTGGCGGGGATCTGTGTGCCATGGCTGCTGCTTACGAAACCGTATCTCGCTTGGAAGGAAATGCACAAAACTCAAGGTCAGGGTTACATGACCATTGGCCACGGAGATGGCACAGCAGATGACGTGCCCCAACACACCCCAGGTATCAGTCTGGAAGACGAAGAAGAAGGCAACGGACAAGCCTTGTTGCAGGCGGCGGATGAGGAGGGTGCGGTGAGTCCAGCTCTAAGTATTTTCAACTATCGATCGTCTTTTCATATCGATTTGACTAGGAACACCACGACTTCGGTGAAGTGATTATTCATCAAGTCATCCACACCATCGAATTTTGTCTTGGGTGTATTTCTCACACTGCATCATACCTCCGCCTTTGGGCCCTGTCACTCGCGCACGCCCAATTGTCCGAGGTGCTGTGGTCGATGACCCTTGAGAGGTTCCTCGAACCGGCGTCCGTCTTCGGCTGGATCGCCCTTGTGCTTGCGGGAGGTTTCTGGTTTGCGAGTACCGTTTTCGTCTTGTGTATCATGGAGGTACGTGGCCGATCTGTTTCGCTGGCATCAGTGTCAAAGGCTAATTGAGGCTACGATTCTATTTCAGGGTCTATCGGCATTTTTGCACGCCCTCCGGTTGCACTGGGTCGAGGCTAACAGCAAGCACTTTGAAGGCGGTGGGCATGTGCGTTTCCACGTTTCATCCGTGTTGTCCGCTGTCACTAACTGAATTGTCACTCACCCAGCAATTTGCCCCACTGCGTTTTGCTGACCCGGACAGCAAGGAGTAGCTGGTAAGACTGTTCGGATGTAACTCGCGTATGGACGTAGCATTGCCAATAAAGCAGATGAATTAGACGATTTTGTGATGCGTCTGGGGTATACCCCGCACGCCCCAAAGTAAACCGGAGTTATTGGTTGTCACGACTTATGAGGTGCTATCCAAATTAGACCGATCCAGCAATTTTTCAAACTCCGCCTATAGTATGTTATAAGCATGGAGCTGTGCCATCGCCTTTTCTTTTCTTTACCTCCTTCCCCCATCTTTCTCTTCCCCTTCCGCCCTTTATAGAGGTTCGTGCTCGTCTTGTCAATCGTCGGTTTCACCGTTTCTGATCTAGTTCATACCCTCAGGCATCTTTGCCAATCTACATAGAGAACTAGAGCGTCCTTTGTTTCTTGCCAGCTTTTCGCCAGCCATTAACGACGTAGACAACTCTCCAAACATATCTGCAACCAAGGTGCGATCCTCTACTGCTTACTCTCTCGATGGATCCTCATAGATCATTTCAGATATCGGACATGCCCGCTGCCACCGCCTCTGCCACTGCTATTCCTTCTCCTGCATCGCTTAAAGCCGCCGCCGCCCCAGTTGAAGGCCAAATGACCATCTCTGCTCTTTTCGTCGCTGACAAGGCCGCCCGTCAAACGGCCGCCAAGTCTCTGGCTGCAACTGCTCAAAAAGACGGCCCCTCTGCCCTCCAATCCGTTGGATTTGGCGATGCCATCATCAAGGCTCTTGCCGACAAAAAATCCCCTGCCGCTCGTGAGGGCGCTGCAGATGCCATCACCGCGCTCGTCAACAACGGCGCAACCAAGTCTTTGGAGCCCATCTTCATTGACTCCGGTATCTACAATGCCCTTCTTGAGGCCTTTGCCGACAAGATGCCTGCTGTCAGGACAGCAGCAATCGAGGCTGTGCGCGTATACGTCGCTAACATGAACCCCTGGGCCACGCCCCTCATCCTTCCCGCTCTTCTTCACGAGATCAAAACCGCCGGTAAATGGCAGATCAAGACCGGCTCTCTCGAGATCCTCAACCAGATCGTCAAGAGTGCCCCTGTCCAGACCGCGCGCCTTACTCCCGACATCGTCCCCGTCCTTGCAGAGGCGATTTGGGATACTAAGGCCGACGTGAAGAAGGCTGCTCGCGATTCGCTGACGAAGACCACCGCCCTGGTGTCAAACAAGGACATTGAACGCTTTATTCCTGCTTTAATCAAGGCTCTTATTAATCCCGTTGAGGAGGTGCCTAATACCATCGCTCTCCTATCGGCCACCACATTCGTTTCCGAAGTAGATTCGCCTACCCTTTCCCTCATGGTTCCTCTTCTCGCTCGTGGTCTTGGTGAAAAGCTTACTGCCACGAAGCGTAAAGTTGCCGTGTAAGTTCCTATTTTTACATTGACATTGAGTCGAGTTAATTAACGATATTCATAGCATTGTCGACAACATGTCCAAGCTCGTCGATTCCCACGTCACTGTCCGGCCTTTCATTCCCAAGCTCCTTCCCGGTCTTATCAAGGTCGAGAGCACCATCGGAGACCCCGAGGCTCGTTCCGTTGTTGGCAAGGCCATCGCTACTCTCCGCCAAGTTGGTCAAGTCCCCGCCGAAAGCGATGGCACCGATCTCCCTGCTCTCCACCACGCCGATGAGAAGCAACTCTCTCACTCCCTTGTTGCCATTTACAAGAAACTGGGCGCCACCGTCTCTCCCGGAAACGTCGATACCATGTACGCTTCCAACCTGGCTGCCAACTTGGTCAACATGAAGAACTTCGACGTTCCCGAGTGGGATAGTCTTGCCCCTTACCTCACATTCGTCGCCTCTAATCCTGAGCCGGTCACCGTCACTCGTGAGTGGGTTGTTCGGTCCGCTACTGAGGGTTCGGATGAGCACGATGTACCCGAAGATGAGGAGGAGGGAGAGGACCTTTGCAACTGCCAATTCTCTCTCGCCTATGGTGCCAAGATCCTGCTTAACACTGCTACTCTTCGCCTCAAGCGTGGCCACCGCTACGGTCTCTGCGGCAAGAACGGTACTGGAAAGTCGACCCTGATGCGTGCTATCACCAACGGCCAGGTCGAGGGCTTCCCATCCCCCGACGAAGTCCGCACTTTCTACGTTGAGCACGATATCGATGGTAGCGAAGAGTCCACTTCCGTTCTTCAATTCATCCTCGACGACAAGCGTGTGGAGGGCACCAAGGAGGAGACCATCGAAACTCTTGCGTCTGTTGGCTTCTCCGACGAGCGTCAAGCTCAGGCTATCGGCAGCCTTTCAGGTGGTTGGAAGATGAAGCTTGCTCTTGCTAGGGCCATGCTCTTCAAGGCCGACATTCTTCTGCTCGACGAGCCGACTAACCACTTGGACGTTGTCAACGTTGCATGGCTTGAGAACTACCTCACCGGGCTCAAGACTTGCACATCGATCATCGTATCTCACGACTCCGGCTTCCTCAATAACACCATCACGGACGTCCTCCACCTCAACCGCTTCAAGCTTCGCAGATATCGCGGCAACCTCGAGAAGTTCGTCCAGCAAGTTCCTGAGGCGAAGTCTTACTACACTCTTGAAGCGGCTGAGGACTACAGGTTCAAGCTCCCCGATCCCCCTCTCCTCGAGGGTGTCAAGACCAAGGAGAAGAGTTTGCTCAAGATGCGTAAGGTCGGCTTCCAATACCCGACTCAGCCCGTCCAGCAACTCTACGACATCACCCTCCAAGTCTCACTCTCATCTCGTGTTGCCATTCTCGGACCTAACGGTTCCGGCAAGTCGACCCTCGTCAAACTCCTCATCGGTGACATGGAACCTAACAAAGGAGGCGAGATCTGGAAGCACCCTAACTTGGTCATTGGATACGTCGCTCAGCACGCTTTCCATCACATCGATAACCACCTCGACAAGACCCCCCTCGAGTACATGTTGTGGCGCTACCAGACTGGCGAGGATCTTGAGGAACTGTCCAAGGCCAACCGCCAGATATCTGAGGAGGAGGCCAAGAAGATGAAGGATGGCTCTCACATCGTCATTGAAGGACAGAAGCGCATCATTGATGAGATCCTTGCCAGGAAGAAGCTTAAGCAATCCTACGAGTACGAGGTCTCTCTCAAAGGCATGAGCTCTTCCGAGAACATCTGGCTTCCTCGTGACGACCTCATCAAGCGTGGTTTCGAAAAGGTCAGCCTACTCTTACAATCGTGATGATTGTTGCTCATTCATTTCTTGCTTTACAGAAAGTTCTCGAGGTTGATACTCGCGAGGCTCAGCGCCTCGGTCTTCTTCGCCCTCTCGTCCGTCGTGAGATCGAGAAGCACTTCGCCGACTTCGGTCTCGAGCCAGAGTTTGTCTCTCACAACACCATGAGGGGTCTCTCAGGTGGTCAAAAGGTCAAGATCGTGCTAGGTGCCGCCACCTGGCGTCGTCCTCACGTCATCTGCCTCGACGAGCCTACCAGTGAGTATTCCAAAAATTTCGTCTTATCATCCTGTTATTCACGATGATTCTCTAGACTACCTCGATCGTGAATCGCTCGCTGCCCTCATTGAGGCGCTCAAGGTGTTTGAGGGAGGTGTTCTCATCATTACCCACAACCGCGACTTCTCCGAGTCCCTGTGCAAGGAAGTCTGGGCTATGCGCGATGGTCGTCTCGAGGCCTCTGGTCACAACTGGGTTGAGGGACAAGGATCCGGTCCTCGTATCGACAAGGCTGCTGGTGACGAGGATGATGTGTACGACGCGATGGGTAACAAGATTGACGTCAAGAAGCAGAAGAAGTTGACTGCCTCTGAGGCTCGCAAGGCCAAGAAGGAGCGCATGGCAAGGAAAAAGAGGGGCGAGGAGGTGTCTGACGATGAGCTCTAAGCGTATTCATCTCGCATTGTTTATTCGGATTCCTTTTCCTATTCTTCTCCCCTTTTTATGTTCACGGATACGACCTCGCCATATGACCCACTTGTGCCACTACTGTTTTTTCTAGATGTTATACCTCTCATGATGACCCTCTATGTTGTGCTGTCTGTAATACTCCTCATACCGTAATTCCTACCATATGGCAATCTACTTCATTCGTATATTTTGGGTGATCCGACGAACGCCTTCGCGTAAAAGATGTATTGCAAAGTTGAGGCACCGTGAACGGCTAGTTACTCAGGGGACTCTGCATGTAGCTCATACTGTTTCCCACCATACCAACTCTCATCTTAACGGCCACCTCTTGACACGAGCAACCACACCTAAGTACGCTTGGCTTGAGTCCCGCTTCTCTACGACGCAACAATCCAGAACAGCTAGAGTGTGAGAGGGGTAGAGCGATGTACATTACAAAATTCTACAAGGCTCGATGAAGGACTGTTTCGCTACACCACTGGCATGCATGGCATCGGAAGGCGCCGCCCTCCGCGACAAATGTGCACTCGACAGTATCCGTGAGTAATGCATCACTGTGTTTCTTGGTTCTAGTTTGGTATCATCGAACTCTCTGGAAGATCCGCACTGCACTGAGCGTCCGAAGAGTGTCGTCCATGGCACAAGTTGCACCACAAATTGGTTTAACTTTGCCTCGTTGCTGTCTTTTGACTCTGTGTGAGTCATTAATCATATACATAACATCCATTGAACTTTTCTAGATAGACAACGCCAGCCTTGGAAGTAGTGGTGCCTCCAATTTGGTGCCTCTCGTCAGTCACAGTAGCCGAGACGCAATACTGCCAAAGCATCTGTCTAGGTTGGACAGCGGAGAACTTTCTATGTTATCTGTTTCCTTGGATATTAATCAGATAAATCAGAACAACGGCGTTCTGATTCAACTCGTGAACACTGTCGGGAATGAGGTACGCCTTTGTTAGTCTGGCCGAAATTTCCCCTCACTAATTTCCCTGCAGGTGCCTATGTTACTTCGAATTCATGATGAATGGCCATTATTTTTCAGCCCTCTGCACACAGACGGTTTTTGCAGTTCGATGTTCGACAATCGTGTTCTAAGGACGCCGTCGATTCAAGTCGGCGACTCGCAAAATCCCTGGCAACCAATGTCGAAACCGGACTCTATCGTGAGGCAATACAAAAGCTTATTCGAGGTGTTCCAGGAATAGCAATGGTTCAACTTCAACAAAGGTATTTTCTTGGTCGCCGATGATGTGACCGGTGAGGTGCTTCTCAACACGTTTTATATTTTCTGCGCTTTCAAGGCTGAGACCCCATACGCCGTGTTCTACGATATATTAGTACGCGATGCAAGAAACAATGGAAACCTGACCCTTGTCACTTGAATCGCGTAGTAAGAGATCTTTTTGGACGGATTTCAGCTTTTAGGATCGAGATTGTTTAATCAGAACATTACGTAACACGCGTTCAAGCGCTGCTCTTATAGTGTTCGCCAAACTCTCACCCACCCTTCAACCACTATCAACAACCCACCTTTCTCACCGCTCTTTCAACACATTCACTCACTGCTTGGGATATGTCGGCCGTCAGGGTGGTCAGATTGGAGACGAATTCCGTCCCAATTATACGGCTTCCACAGCATGCATATCATCAGTACGATGGTAAGTTCACTGGTAATCGAACCTGATTCATGGACACTGACCAAGCGCGATTTAGTTGGTTAGTAAAAATCTGCATGTTATACGGGCATTCCCTCTCAAATTCACGCTTTCAGAGATCATTGGGCAAGGGGACCGCGGGGGGTCAATACCGAGCAAGAAGAAGATACAACTGATGCACCACCTGCAGAACACATGCGCCCCCGCAGTCTTCAACCCCAGACTAATTTACGATGGCCAAAAGCTCGCGTACTGCCCGCGTTTATTGCAGTTCGCTGCTGGTAACACCTCCGGCACGGTGTGTTCCCCTTTCTATGCGTTTCTAGGATGATGTTTATACGTCCGTGTTCTAGTTCCACATTCATCTGAATTCCCCCCAGCCGGTAGCCCCAAACTCGAAAGGATCGTATAAGATCATGCTGACACCGACTATCAGCGAGTTGGTGCGGATGTCGTGAGTCCTTGGGTCATAGTCACAGTCGAGTTCTCACGTTGACTTCGAAACTTTAGTGACCTTGAAGACATGTCGGGGAAGGGCAAGAAAATCACGCCTCGATCCCTCGTAGCTACCAATCTTATTCAGCTCATTGTCCGCCAAGGGCCGAACCAGTAAGCTATATGATATCGTATTAGACGCCACACAGACTTATTCTGATTAGGCATCACCATACGAACAACGGGCGGGCATATTTTGCAGGGAACGAAGGTGGCAGACGAGGAGATGTCCAGCTTACCCGACGCGGAATTGAGCTTTGGAGGGGTATCTTCCTGTGCGTACTGACTTTCAAACAGTCGAAGCCATCTTCAACTAACTATTCTCAGCTCTGTTCGTCCGACTCCAGATAGTAAGATGATTTTGACCGTGGATACCTGCGCGGCGGCAATGTAAGCGCGATTAGATGATATCACGAGGAATTAATGAACCTCATCCATTGCAGTTTCTCGGCAGGCGCCCTGATTGATGTTTGCCTCGCCGTTCTTGGAGTTCGCGACGTGAGTGGGCTGAATCTCACGGAAGGCTCAGCTGCGTTCAAGAAACTGGAAAAGTTTTTGACGGGTGTCCGTGTAACTATCGAAAACGGTAATAGGCGATCACGTCCCAAGATTATTCGAGGCCTGTGTGTTAAAGGCGGCGAATTTTCGTTCACCAAAGACGGTGAACCTACGAATGTTGCGGTAAGTTTTGAAAAATAGTTATGAGTAATTGATGATTCACTTAACCTTCCCTAGAATTATTTCTATTCGACGTACAACCGCCGGATACAGTTCCCTCGTATTATCGGAGTGTATTTGGCGCCCAAAAGATCAGAGAGGCAGAATGTGGCTCCCGCAGAAGTATGCCAAATTGAGAGGGGGCAAATATGCAAGAGGATCCCCGACGAATTACGCGCTGACATGGTAAAGTTCTCCGCAATAAGGCCAGAAGAACGCAAGAAAAAGATCTTGGACGAAGTGAGCACCTATCTCAGAGCTTTGTTATTTTCCCTCATTTTATCGATACCCAGATCCGGGACTACCACTCGCGCTCAGAGTATCTGCAAGAGTCTGGGATGGCGATAGAGCCAAGGCTGATCACTCTCGACGCAAAACAGCTGCAGCCGCCACCCGTTGAGTTTGGCAGAGGAGTCAGAGTGGTGAGTTACTTCACATTATCCTGGATCTCCGTGTAAAAGTATTCATTCGATGTAGAACCCCAGCGATGGTAAATGGAATGTACTCAATCAGAAGTTGTACACCGCGGGTGCACTCACAAGCTGGGCTGTGGTAAACTTTTGTGTTGGTAGTTTTACCCCAGATCGGTATGGCAAGTGGATGAAAGACCTTGCTAGCTGCTGCGGTAACCTTGGTTCGTTCATCTCATTCCCTTCTGCAATCCTAAACGTTGAATTTAATCATCATTCTTAGGGATGGGTAAGCCTCAAATGACCTCTCTGTTCAGTCTTCTGTACTGATCCCTTCTAGCTGTTGCTCAGCCCCATGCCATGATTGATGGTAACGCCCCCAACGCAGAAAGAGTGAGAGATCGTATTTTTACTGTCGAAGCTGTTCTAATGTTCGATCGCAGACATTGAATGGGGTTATGGCCGAGATCCAGGGCAGAATCCAGGGTTTCAATAAATCCCGGTTCATTATGATCATTCTTTTGCCCCAAGAGGCGGGGCCATTGAGGACTCGTGTCAAGCATTGGGGCGACGTGGTCACAGGTGAGGCACCCCTCCGGTCTCTTGAATTCGTGGGACTGACTCCATAAAGGTGTCGCAACGCAATGCCTTCGAGAGAAGAAGTTGGAAAAGGCCAACAACCAATATTGGAACAACATTGCCTTAAAGTTCGTCTCTGCCCTTATCATGAAGTCTCTTTCTAATCACAATCGCATAGGCTCAATGCTCGTCTCGGAAACTGCAATATGCATGCAAGCACCACTCCCTTTATGATGGATGTCGGCAAGAAATTGGGTCCATATATGATTATGGGTATGTCCGTGGATGTTTGTATAAAATTTTCACTCCAACATGTTTCTTCAAGGCGCTGATGTGGGACATCCTGGTCCGGGCGTGCAAAAGCCCTCTGTAGTCTCTGTGGTCTACTCTCACGATATGTATGCCTCGCAGTATGTTGCACTCACTGGTATCCAGCCTCCTCGCCAAGAGTATATTTCGGATTTCGGACGATACGCTGAGGATGCCATTTTATCGTTCGGGAAGAAGAACCCTCCTCCCAAAAACATTATCGTCTTCCGAGATGGAGTCTCTGAGGGTGAATATGAGAATGTTGCCGGCCAAGAATACAATGAACTTGAAGGTATTATTTTAGTCAATTTTTTGGGAGATTTATGTCTGCTAGACACAGCCTCGTTTATAGCTGCAATTGAACGCATCTGGACGACAAAGGGGCTCCCTAAGGATAGTAGACCAAATGTGACATTCATTGTCGTCACAAAACGGTCTGACATTCTTTTTCCATCTGTTAGCACTCAACTGATACTGTTGCAGACACCACGCGGTATTCTTCCCGAACGAACCTCAGTAAGCCTCGATTTCTTCTTTTTATTTATTCTCTAAACCTGTGCCACAGGATTAGTGATAGGGGTGGCAATTGCCATCCCGGTATTGTCGTCGACAAGGTGATCACACACCCAGTGGTCCGAGATTTTTATTTGCAGAGTCATGCCGCCATTCAAGGCAGTAAGTGCATCGTTATTCATTCACTTCTAGCACCAACACTTCGATTTAGCATCACGTTCAAGCCACTACATTGTGGTGAGGGACAACGTATTCAACGGTGATCTGGTTGCGTATGTAAATCCCCGTTCTCTAATCATTCATACCTCTGAGAAATTCTTGCGGCCATAGCATTCAGCAATTGGCCTTCACGTTGTGCCATGTATATGCCAAGGCTACTCGATCCGTTTCAATACCAGCCCCTGTATATTGTAAGTCTCAGTCATTGTGATTTGATTATTGGTCGCTAATTCACTATGCCCCGCAGACGCCGATGTACGTTGTTCCCTCTTTTACTCTCAAGGGCATGGACTGACACCTGTCCTGCCTAGCTTGTTTGCCAACGGGGAATGTTCCATCTTGACCCCCAAGCGAATCTGCAGTTTGATGACAATGCGTCCACCAGCTCGGGCTCCAGTACCTTCCATCTCGACGCCTGGCAGGATGCCTTTAGAAATGTCAACCCCAGCCTTTCGAAGGCTATGTATTTCTTGTAGACTTAGTCAGCCTCAAGGTCTGCTGCGAGATGGCCTCTGCCCCGCCCCGTAACTATTAGGTGTGTAATTCTACTACAAGCTCCTATCTGATGCCTTACGATACGTCTTAGCCTCAGTGTCACATTGGCGTGGCTATTTTTCCTCTTGCACTCATCGATATCTCGCATCTCGTTTGTACGACCTTGTTACATCTTGTCCCTCGTCAATCAGCCATGTATCATTCATGAACTACTTATTCTGTATACCTACTAGCACTGGACTCTATCTTGTAGAAGACACTTCGAGAATGACAGACTCTTGTTGTATGCTGTGTCCATCTTTTCGGAGTGCATTGCGTATTCTTGGTACGGAACATCCCCAACTTCATTCAGGGTCAATTCTCGATTACTTAAATCTCTGCGGTAGGCATCAGCTCCTCTTTCTTCACAATGCCCCCGCCCTCAGACAAAAAGGATTATTTATCATACGAGGGCCTCGACGTCTGGCTTCAAGATGCGTATGGGGACCCAATAACTCACAGTGAAGAGATCGCCATCGACACGGACTCGCGCAAAATCTCCTCGATTGTTTACATTGACGAAAAGACTGTATGACACCAAACCAACTTCTACCGATAACGCCTCTCTGAATTCTCTTGGTAGTCATACACTCTTCGTTGGCGGGTCTCAGACAACCGCCCGAAACTATCAGCAGTCTGCCACGTCTTCGTGAAGGATGGCCACCATAAAACTACCCCAGACGAAGTTTGTGTGGCCAATGTTGTGATGGACAAAAAGAAATCTTCGACTCAGAAACGGCGGACGAATGGGTGGTTGAATCCACCATATAGTCGCACTGGCGCTCTTCGCATTCGATCGAGGAATTCCGTGGATTATACTACTAGTCAAGGTGCGTCACTGTATCAACATCTTCCCGGCAGCTAAGTTGCTGTAGGTTCACGAGACTCCTACTGTTTCGGGCATGTGCGACTTGTTATACAGCAGGTGCGAGGGTGTGTGGTGGAACCGAAGTGGCTAGCAAGCCCCGATGAAGATCGAGAAAAATGTGTTCTCAATCTGGAAGACATGGACATTGTTGACGACGATGCTATGGAATTTCAGTTCACCTTTCGCGATTGCAGAGAACTTGTTCATCTGCAGAAAGCAAAGGTTGGAAAGTCATCCCCCAATGGGGTAGGAAAAAGTCAGTCTTTAGATACAGGTCTTTGGGGTATGGACCGTATGGGTACTCGTTTAGACAGCTTACAATCAACTTGTCTCTATTTTCAGGTAGTGAGTCTGACTCGGAGGCTAGACGGGAAGAGCAAACATCAATGGCCTCAAGCTCTCTCACCAATACTAGTACTGGTGTGCCAAAGTCGCATTCTAAGAAGAGAGAACTAGAGGACCACGATGCCTTACCCGAGTCGTCAGTGCGTTTCTTTTCCTATACGGATCCTGCCGTGTTGCTCGAATACTATTTTTGTTGACTGACCTTCCATTCTCAGAGTCATGCGTCTTCATCCTCACCAGTAGTACCAGACCTGAAGCGCATCAAGAGACAATCGGTTGAGGTTGAACTTTCGTCTATACAAGTGAACCATGAATCTGGGAACTTTGTAGCTTTAAAGGTGCGCCTGCTGCCATTATTGAGTGACAGCTCAGGCCACTGGAATTCGCTATTGACTCTGGTGCGGGGGAACTCTTAGGCAGAATACGATACACTCGATGCTGAGAGCAAGGACCTGCAAAGGAAGCTTCGGGATAAAATCAAC
>Ga0247735_1000543_pt1 | contig 14728 bp, 16 predicted proteins | sample UWRJL178409R2_FD_180934 | JGI IMG/M metagenome (GOLD analysis project Ga0247735, IMG submission 180934) | Plant litter microbial communities from Arlington Agricultural Research Station in Wisconsin, United States - UWRJ-L178-409R-2 | ecosystem: Environmental > Terrestrial > Plant litter >... | reverse complement strand
TCGGCAGTCACACTCCAAGGTGACCGCCGACGCCCCTAGCCGACTGCAGCTGCTGCCTCTCGTCGAGGCGGCGGCCACGGTCGCCGACCACTCGGGGCTCAAGCCGTGGCGCCTCATCGAGCTGCGTGGCGACGCCCGCGTGCGGCTCGGTGCGGCGTTCGCCGAGGCGAGCGGCGCCCAGGGCAAAGACGCCGACAAGGCAGGCTCGAAGCCCCTTCGCGCGTCGCTGCTGATCGCGGTCGTGTTCGTGCACAAGCCGAGCTTCAAGGTGCCCGCGTGGGAGCAGGAGGCCGTGGCATCCGGAGTCGCCCACACGCTCAGCCTGCTTCTCGACGAGGCAGGCTGGGGCGTATTCTGGCGCACCGGGATCCTGACCCGCTCAGAACCCGTGCACCGCATGCACGAACTGGCGCCCAACGAGCAGTTGCTCGGCTGGCTGTACGTCCGCGGGCTGCCCGAGAAGACGAAGAGCGACAAGAAGAAGCGCCTCGAAGTCGGCCGCTACCTCAGCGAGCTCTCGTGACGATCACCGCGGCGTTGTTGTCGTTCGCGGTGGTCGCCGCTCTGCTCACCATCACTCCCGGGCTCGACACCGCGCTCGTGCTGCGCTCCGCCCTGGTGCAGGGCCACCGGCTGGCGATCGCCACCGGCGTCGGAATCATATCCGGCGCTTTTGTGTGGGGAGTCGCTGCATCTGTCGGCCTCGCCGCTCTCTTGCGCGCATCCGAGACCGCATTCACGGTTCTGCGACTCGTCGGCGCCGCCTACATGATCTGGCTCGGGGCGCGTCTCATCTATACCCGCGTGATCAAGAAGACGGATGCCGCGGCTCTCGCCTCGGCCGACGGGGCGCTCCCCCGCGGCTGGTGGGGCGCGTGGAGCAAGGGACTGTTCACCAACCTGCTCAACCCCAAGGTCGGCGCCTTCTATGTCGCGGTGCTTCCCGGCTTCATCCCGGCCGGAACGAACGAGCTGCTGATGGGCGTTCTGCTCGCCGGTGTGCACGGCATCGAGACGGCCGCCTGGTTCACGCTCATCATCTTCGGCGCCAACAGCGTGCGGCGCTGGCTCGCCCGTGACATCGTGCGCAAGTGGATCGACGGCATCACCGGCGGGGCCCTGATCGGGTTCGGTGTGAGGCTGGCGCTCGTCGCGAAGTAGCACTATTACTGTCTGCATGAACGACGTGACAACGATGGAGTTGGGACTGCGGCGCACCGTCGACGCCCCGGTCGACGAGGTCTGGGAGTACTTCGTGGTCGACGGCCTGGCCACCTGGATCGGCGACACAACGCTCGGACTGCACAAGGGCGATACCTACCTCACCGCCGACGGGGTGACCGGCGAGATCGTCAGCCGCACCGACCAGCTGCGGCTGCGCCTCACCTGGCAGCCCGACGACTGGGACCACGCCACCACGCTGCAGGTGACGCTGATGCCGGCCGATACGGGCACGACGATCGGCTTCCATCAGGAGGGCCTCGCCTCGTCGACCGAACGGGAGCGGATGCTCGAGCACTGGACGGCGGTGCTCGACGAGATCGTCGCCGACCTGTCGTGACCGCCTTGCCAACTCGGGGCCGCGCCGCCCAGTAACATTGACGTGCGCCATTTCTTGGCATTCGCCCCCTTAGCTCAGTTGGCCAGAGCACCGCTCTTGTAAAGCGGGGGTCGTCGGTTCGAATCCGACAGGGGGCTCAAAAAAAGAGCCAAAGATTTGGCTCTTTTTTGTGAGCCCTTACCGACGGAATACCGCCAAAGATTTGGCGCTTTTTTGTGAGCCCTTACCGACGGACTACCGCCAAAGATTTGGCGCTTTTTTGTGAGCCCTTACCGACGGACTACCGCCAAAGAAGTGGCATCGTTCGCATAGCCCGTCTTTCGGCAGACGTTGCTCAGTACGTGGGTACCTGCGTAACAGGACCCCACCCGAGCGCTATGGTCGCCCGAACTGACGACTGATAGTTCCCACTTATTTTCAAGTAGAAGGGTTTCAGGTAAACACTTGTCGTTTTTGACGTCTTCGCGAGCGGCTCGGGCCTAGTTCGAACTTTGCATTCAAGAGGAGCGGCATGGCGTTTAGATCCGCAGTGGAGGTATCAACGCGCGTGCGTCCGGAAAGGTCGTGCAGGTAGCGGGTAAAGATTAAGCCGTCGACGCCTTCGAACCGGAACACGTGGAGGAGCGTCTTCGGCTCGACGACTGGCCAGCCACGGGCTGACGACCTGGTGCTGCACGTTCACACTGGCGGCCGCTGAGGGGCAAGGCGATAACCCGCAACCCTAAGGGGCAGTTAAATAGGACCAGCCCCGTTTCCCGGGTTTGGAGCCCGGTACTATGAGGCTGGTCAAACAATCTCACTTAGCCGAGCCTGATACGCGTGACTCAGGCTTGATCGGCAGGCCAATACCTTGCGGTGTTGGAAGCCGGGGCGTTAGGCCCCGAGATTGCCGCGACTCATGACACAAGTGCCTTGTCGCCTCCATGATTATAACGGATAGCTCGACATTTTTCCAATATGGGGGCCGTTCTTTGACGAACCAGATTTACGGAACCCTTTGTTTGTGGCTCTTGGAACCCCTAAGATAGCCCTAACGGAACCCCCATAGAGGTACTCCGTCATCGCGCAGTCAGTACCTATGCGCCCAGCCTACCGTTTTCCGGACTTTTCGCAATTTAGATGTTGGAGTTGAGATGCTCGAAGGTGGAAAGCCCCACGAAAATGAAGACGAGCGAAGCTTGGCAGAACGCGTCCTGCGAGACGCCAGCCCAGTGCGCCGGTCGTTCGTGGAGCGCTCAGCTGGAGAGACTGGCCTAACGCCGCTAGCTCGGCTTTTGCGAACGCAGGGCGACGTGGGAGGTAAGGGCGGCGGGCTGAGAGTGTCTCTGTTACTTAGCCTCATTTGGCTTTGCTCCAAGGACCCGTATACGACAACTCGACAGCCCGCATACTGGGCGACTCTGCTAGGCCGCGACGACCCCAGGGGGGATGGCGCGCGCGCGATTCGTGATTGCCTTAAGGAGCTTCGGGACCGAGGCACTATTACCCTGACAGCACGGGGTAATCGGATTGAAATTGGGCTAAACGCGGAAACTTCCACCCGGGGGAATCCGATCCCGTATCTCCCGCCGTATGAGCGCGAACCGTACATCTCCGTCCCACGCGCGTTCTGGTCTAGCGGCACCGCCGGCAGTCTCTCCGGCGCTGGGGTTGCGATGTATCTAGTTGCGCTAGCTATGACACGCCACGACGACCCGGAATTCTTTCTCTCAGGCGAGTTTTTCGATGAGCGATTCGGAATCTCGCGATCGAGTCGGAAGCGCGGTTTAAGCGAGCTGGCGAAGGCGGGCGTACTCTCTGTCCGCGTAGTCGAGACGGTCGATTTGGAATCGTTCCGTCAACTGCGACGAAACGTCTACACCGTGACCGAATCGTTTCTGCAGCCAGCCCCGAAAGACGTCCCGATACTGAGCAAGTACGACAAATTGCCTGAAGTATCCCTGGAGACCCTCCTTTCTTTGGTGACCCAAGGGCATCCGTCGCCTGACGCTCATCCACGAACCACCAAGCAATAGCTACAGGACCCCGGTTTCCGTTTGGCACGCAGCTTTGTGGCCTCGATAGCGATTACTATCGAGGCCAAATACGCGAACACGCGAATTCAGCGCGAAAGACCATGGAGACGCGCCCGCTGCCGCATTTCAGCCATTGACGCAACGGTTCCGATAATCGCTGAATCGCCGCGCACTTCCCACGTGATCACATACTCGTCATCGCGCCCATTCACCCCGTAGCTGACTAGTCGGGGAACATATGGAGAGCCAACCATTCCGCGCGTGTGCGGATTGGAGGCAATGGCTTGGAGTTCTTTTTCGGTTACTCGATAGAGAGACGGATCGGCGTCTCGCCACTGACGCAACCTGTCCTTCGTCTCGTCGCTATAAAGGAGATTCATCCTCTTATTCTATCAGCCCATTTTGGGCGATTTGGAAGTTCCCGATTGACCATAGTTAGGCACTAAACCAATGTGGGGCGTAAGGTGGTTGGTGACCAAGGAGGCACCCATGACGATGATGGAAATTGACGTTGACGACCGCGGCCGCGCTTCGCTGAAAAGCGCAGGCGTGGCACCAGGCCGTTATCGCGTCTCGCGGGTAGAAGACGTTTTCAAGCTTGAACCAGTGAGAAGTTACACTGAGGCAGAATTGCTGGCGCTCGGCGATCCACATGTGATCGCAGCACATCAATCGATTCAACAAACACCCGAGCGATATACGCCGGCAGACGACCTGCCGTAAGCGTGGCAATCAGAAACGGCTCCGGATAGCCGGGGCCGTTTTTGTATGCCGTCGAGTGGAATTCCTAAAGTCAATCCAGCTCGACGGACGGCACCGGCTCTGGAACCTCCGGAATCACAATTCTCCGGCGTTATCGCCGCCCGGTGCAGCACCGCTGATGTCGTGGTGCGATCGTCACCCCGCCGCAGCTGATATCTGCGCGACGGTGATTCCGATCGAGGGCAGGCTACCGAGCGCAGCTGCTCCCGCATCGCGGAAGATGCCCGTTGCAATGTTGCGCCACTTGGAGCGCATAGCCTTCGACTGGCCTGCTGCCGCATACAGTCCGACCCACAGGCGTTCGGCGGCGCGCGGGAAGTCGAAAGTCCCTGCAATCGATTCGTCATCGAGGGCAATCCGGAGCTCGTTCGCGAGCTTGTAAATGTATTCGCGCAGGTGCGGGGTCAAGGATTCGTCAACCAGCAGCAGGTCGATGACCCCCTGCACGAGGTCTCTTAGCTTAGCTTCCGGCTCGGGCTGCAGAGCGGGCTGATCGAAGTCGAGAAGTATGGCGAAAGTGCTGAGATGCGAAAGGTGCGCAGTCGGGAACCCTGTCTCGAAATCGCTCCCGGACGTCCAGTTGCCTGGTGCATGTATCGCCATTTTGACCCACTCAGGGAAGTGGGCGCGGTACTCATCGATACTGGGGTTCTTTTGGGCTAGGTAGTCCATCGCGTGCTCGATTGCGATAAGAAGGCGGAAGGCGTCCATCTGAGTAGCGATCGCCGCCGGATCGTTTCCCGACAATCCGCGTGACTCGAGTACTTGTTTGTTCGGGCTGTACGAGTTGCCCCACGTCGTGTAGATATCCAACAGGCGGCGTGCGGGATTCGACATACTCGGATCCTACCCATCAGCACCGCCGACGCTTGGCGCACCGACGCGGTCTCAGCTCGATACGGTTTGGAATAGGCCTTCCGATCCTCGCTTTGAGGCACATCCGTTCGAGCTCTTTCAGGTTGCTGCCGGCTTGACGCGTGCAGATGATCCTGTCTTTGATCGATTCCATTTTCCCGTGAGACCAAGCCAAGCGTGTCGCGCCTCCCGGAGCTGCTGACGGAAAATTGAAATCGCCCTTTGCTCTAGCACTCGCAGTCCATGGAGCGACGTTCTAGGCGGAGGCCATTCCAAAGGTTGCGGCTGCGATAACCCGCTGGGCGCAATCTGGAGGCCGGTAGCCATTGAAAGTGCGTCGCTGATTTTCGTGAGGCTCGTCCAATATGTCGCAGCGGTCTCAGTCCGCCCCCAGATTTCCCGCACGGTGATCGGCTGAAGTTCCCTTTACAGATGCAGCGTGCCGCCCGCGTCGCTAGGCGCCCGTTGATCGATTTGATTCCGGAACTCACGCAGGGCTCGATTTGTGTCGAACATTCGGTCGATGACGACAAGGTTCTCTATGAACGTGGGATCGCTGCGACCCGTGAGATCCGCAAGTAGATGAATAACCTGCTATGAAGTTCATCGACACGGTTCCATGAAAAGTACGGCTCCTTCACGCCGATCGCGCGGCGCTCGTCCCGATTGTGCTCACTGGTGAAGCGCTCGAGATCCTTCAGGTCCGTGCCTGAAAGCGTCTGCCTGCAAGGTCCGTAAAGGCGTTCCAGCATCCTTCGCGATTCGTCCTCGACACTAGACGTCTCATACACGAAATCCCCCAGCATGCTTGCCGAACGTCGGTTGCCAAGACCGAATTGATTCGTCACGCGCCAACGGGCGTATTGAGTGTAAGAATCCATCGATAAGGCCACCTTTCATGTCGCCGCGCTGCCGAGGCGGCTTTCTTGGGATCCGGGCACTATGTCGATGTGGGACCAGGATGTTGGGGCTGCCGCCTGGCCGAGCGCGCCGGCCTCACCCCCGTAGAGCACATCAAAGATACTAAAGCCACCTTTACCACCTAAGGTCTCGGTCGCGTCCGCCTGCGGATCGAGGTCGACGACGCGCACTCGCTTGCCGAGCAAAGTAAGCGCCGTAGCCAGACCGAGGGTTACCGACGTTTTACCGACGCCGCCTTTGCGATTGCCTATCGCGGTGATCTTGGGAGAAAAGGAGAAGAAACGACTTTGGAGCGTTCTCAATTTCGCAAGGCTCAGCGAAGGCGCATCATCTACCGGCCCTGGACGCCCCTACCCCCAGAACGGGCCGAAGATCGTCAAACGGGGCCTATTGTGCATTTGTCATTTTAATTCGACCATACGATGAAGCATGACTCAATTTTCGCCCGAATCCGCTCGTGGGAGAGCAATCACCTCACGCTTGTTTGGTGGATCGGCGCGGTGTTTCGTTCGCTAGTTGGCCTTGCGGCTATCGCTTTGGGAATTTATGCACTCGTCCAGTCCATCGATGTAACGAAACTGTCGTTCCCGTTCGTCGGGTGGAGCGAGCAAAGTTTGCGAGATTTCAGCGTGCTTATGTTCACGTACGCACTGCTTTGCTTCATTCAGCACTCAAACCGGTCGTTCATCGTCGACGGAGTAGCATTCGTCGTGAGTTTTCTTCTGTGGGCGGTGGGCTTCGTCCTGTGGATCCTTGACAAGGACCCCGGCGCCTTCTCCTTCGCAGCGGTCGTCGTAACGATTGTCTTCCTGGTCACCGGCCCAGTATTGAAGGGCGACGCTAAGACTATTTGGCACGACTACCCGACTGCTGTTCCTACTCCGCAAGGCGCTAGCCCTGCAACCACCGTCTAAGCCGCGTCGGAACACTCGAACGAGCCAGGCGCGAGCATTGGCAGTGCTATATGGAGCCATCCTGTTAGGTACCGGGTGGACCATTCGCCGGGCGCCAGGGCTGGTGGGCCTCCACCGGCCCGATAACGGCGGCTATAGGTTTGCTCAACAACGGTAGTCAGCGCATCGAGACACCCGAATTCCTGATGAATCCTTTGTTCGCGTTGATCTGGGCAACTTTGGCTTTCAGCTCGAAGTCTGTGGTGTCGTAGAGGCTTCTCGGCGCTCTGTCCGTCTACGCAGCACCGGCGCGAGCGACCGACCTCTCCGGGCTCCCGCGCACCTACATCGATTGCGGAAGCGCGGGGTGTTCCGCGACGAAACGGTCGCATACGCCGGCGGCTCGTGGGGTGCCGGCGGTGACGCGGAGTTGCGCGTGTGGCCGGGCGCATTCCATGGCTTCACGAGCATGATGCCGTCCGCCGCGCTTTCCGTGAGCACCACCGCGGCTCTGGCTGACTGGACCCGGCGCCTTCTCGGTTCAGGTGTCCGCTGAGGGATCGTCTTACGCACACCCCACACAGCCCTTCGATCGCGATAAGTGCTCGGTTCAACATCACGACGTCGACGCCACCAGCGCCCGTGTCCGCAGTCACCGGTTTCGGAGGCCGGCGGATGGATCGATAAGTAGGCTCACTGAATGACTACCGCAAGCTCAATGGAACCGAACCAACCGGACTCCAACCCGTTAGATGCGACCTACAGCGATCTGGCGCTGACTACAGCGCGAGCACTAGTCGCCGTCGCCTTCGGGCCTGTCGGCAGCCTGGTGGGCGAGCTTGCACCGTCAGCCGCCGAGCGGCAGATGAACCGCGCCATTCGAACACTTCAGGACCAGGTGCAAAAGCTGCTGGATTTGGGCATCCTGGAAGAATGGGGGCAGGTGCCGCTGGGTGAAGAATTTGACGCTGCCCTCGTCCGCGCCGGAAGGGCAGCACAGGAGGCCGCCGCCGAACAAAAACGTGAGTTCATCTGGTACGGCCTCATCAACGGCTGGGTTCGCACGAACGGCAACCCCGATCGCGACCGTTTCCAACGGCTTATCGCTAAGTACGAACCAGAACATTTCGACATCCTCAAGCAGATGCAGACGCTCTCATTAGCCTCGGGTGGGCGGTGGTGCTCTTTCGAGAATGCACATGGCAAAGCACTTGTCGACATGCTCGGCCGCGAACGGGACGCTCTTCTCACCTACATGCAGGAGTTCGACGCCGACGGGCTCGTGTCGATTTACGACCAGCCCGAAGTAAACAAGTCCACCGATCAGGTGGACACCAGAAAGGTCATTTTGTGGCGGCGGGACGGAGACAGGCTCCTCGAGTTCATCGCCGACCCGGTAAACATGGTGCGCGGATCTGGCAGTCCGGAAGCGTAACCGACGGAGAGCGCCGTCACTACAGCTCGGCTGGCATCGCGCCCCGCTAACTGATCATTTTACGGACGTTCGAAACGCCGAGCGGTGATAGTCACGGCTTGGCTCAGATCGAGGTGCCCAGGCGCTGAAACGATCCATCGTCTACATTTTTCGGCCATCAGCTGATTAAGAGGGAGGCCGGCAGGCAGGTCATCACCGATCACGAGCAGCTGAGTCGGTGAGAGCGGGAAGGAGATCGTGGATATATCGGCACCAGCCGTTGTATTCCAGAGGAGAACGGCGCCGTCGCCAGTGACGAGGTGTAGCGCCGGTCTGACGTGCCACGGCCATCGCTCGAGTCCGAGCCTTGCCAATCTGGTAGCTCCCTCGCGTGGCGAGACAGGAGCAGCCTGTCTCCTAAGGCCAGTTCGCTATCTTCTGTCTGAGCGTCGGTTCTCAACAGACGAGCGAAAGTTCGAACGTCGGCTTGATCCGCGTACCTGCCTCGCTCGAGGTGCATGTCCAAGAACGCGATCAGCGCATCCTGTTCTTCGGGGGTCATCGTGTGCTCGTAACGCAACTTGCGGATTGCCGAAAGTCCGCGACTCTCGATGAGGGCGTGCTCGGCTTCCAAATCGTGGGTGAGGAGTTCAGGCTCATAGACGTAGCTCACTACGGTGGCGTTCTCGAGAGATGTAGCGAGGCCGCGGCCATGTTGCACGTCGATCACTTCGACACGATTTCTACGGTCTGCCCACGCGCAGATGTAGCCCCTTTCGACACCATATGCGGCCGCTTGACATTCATCGCGCTAGATTCTCGTCTCTTTCGCCATTTCCCGCAGCCAGCTGGTAGAGCCGTAGGTATTTCTCTGAAGGCCCTAAAGCTGCCCTTCGCAAAGGGAAAACCGTGACAACTTCGACCAGTGGAAAGCACTCGACGAAGAAGGCCAGCTGACGTTCCTGGTGGGACGCGTCGTGCGCTCTTCGGCGTTGCTCGATGGAGCGACACGAGGACTTTTCGCGGAGCTCAAGGGACTCGAACCAGAAACCGGATGGGATGCTCCACGCGCCATGGAAGCACGGATAAAGATACTCCATGGCCATATCGACACTGCGCCAGAGTTCGACGATGACGACGTCGCGATCGCACACCAAGTCATCGCGGACGCGAGCGCTACGCACCTTGAGCGAAACCGGTACGTTCACGACATTCTTATGCTGATCGAATCAGGCCAAAACGCACTGTTCATGGCTCGCCTCGACCGAGCCACAGATGAGTCAGTGCCCATCCATGGCCACTCCACCTTCCCCGCGCTGGTGGAATGCCACGTAGAGCTCCGCCGAAGCGCATGGAAAATATTCGGCGTTCGTAACCTAGTTGAATCGGGCCGGCACGATGCCCCCTCTACGCGCAGCAAGAAACTATGGCGAGCACTCGCAAGCGGGCAGTTCACTTGGCTAACTGACGACACAGTCTCCTGGAGCTCATAGCGCCCTCGGTCGCACGAAGACCCACCTCCCTGAGTAGATACGGCGCACTCGGAACAGTTTTTGTCGCGGACAGTAACCACCTATCCCCCCTGCCAATCCGACTTCTCTCCCGATATGTTGCGGGACTTATTGCGCAGAAGCCGTAACCGTCGTGAAGCGCACGTCGATTGCTGCAGACGGTCCCCAAGAAGTCTGAAGTGTGTTTCGTTACAGCAATGCCTATCGAAGTACTCGACCGTATTCCGCTGCGGAATTGATTATTTCGTCGCAGAATCGACACATGCAGCTGTTCCGAGCTGTATAGCGTGTCAGCGGCTCGCTATAGGTTTAGGCCATCGAAACAGAGGAGTCGTCATGTCGTTGGTCCCCTATGCAATATCGCGGCTCGGCGCAAACGATACAAGGGAATCGCAGAACATCCGGGCTGTGGAGTGGCTTCTCGAGCAGCCCGGCGGTCCCATAGTGGTCGTCACCCCGAAAAGAGACTTCTCCGGGAATAGCTTGAAGCGTTTGGTCGAGCTGCCGGGGGTCATACACTACGTGTGGCGCGGGTTCATTGCCGGCTCTTTCGACCGCCAACGCGTGCTGTCCGCCTGGCCCGACCGCAAGCACCTAAACGACGTCTGGGGCATTGAAGCCGACGCGGTCGTGGTGATCGAATGGAACATGCAGGAGACCGCCGAGTGGATTGAGGACTCTAGTCCGATCCAGCTTCTGCCCGACCAGACGGTGGCTCCCTTTGAGCGAAAACAGTCAAGGTCCCTCGAGCAACTTCGTAACGGAGTAGACGGGATCCTTACGCACATTGCACGGATGGCGGCTGGCTATTCCTCTGGCCTTAAATGGAACGAGGAGGACATGCTGAAGGCCGACATGATGAATCGGCCAGAGCGCTGGATTCCCATGACTGTGGACCAGGTGCGTGCGAAATATCGGGCTCTCGGCATGCGCGCCGACGATGTCGACAAGGTTGCTGGCTTCCTGCAGCGAAGGAAAGACGGACGACGCTTCAACGTGCGGAGTTCTTACCGCACGCACGAGTTCAAATGACGGTGCCCCGTTCACAGGATGCGTGCGGCGCCTTCCGGACAATCTTCAGACCGCTATCTGGCGTGCGAGGACCCGATGATGAACGCTGAGGCCAAAGTGCCCGGGTGGCTACACCCGAAGCCTCTTCAAATTTTCGTGGCTGGACCGTCCAGCTCGAATCCACGCTTACGCGCTACTTCGAAGGTTCCGGTATGACCAAGCTGTCACCTGAAATCAGGGCTCACCTGCACAAGACCGTCTCCGTCACACCAGCCGCAATCCACGAATTCGTCGTCGCCTCCCCCGCTGTTCAAGCGCGGGTTCTGGCCGAGCTTCGCCACCAGATAGCGGATGACTCTTCCGCGACAGAGATAGCGTTCGGGGCCGCCGCCTTCGCCTTGATCGGCCTCATCATCGCCCCGAAACAGATAAATCTTGACGGGGTGGACCTGCTTGCAGGCCTTGCCGTGGGTGCGATTCTCGGAGTCGCGGCGGTCGCTGCTCTTATTCCTTTGTTCTGGGGAGCAATAGTGGGCGGGAAAAAGCGCGCACGCTCCGCGGTATGGGTAGCTGCGTACGAAGACGGGCTCGCCCGAAGCTGGGCACTCTCCGGCCGGTCCGCTCGTCGCTGGCAAGCCGCGCGGTCTCCATTATCTAGGGTTAGCCGCTCAATGTGCCAAAGCTGGACTCGCGCGGGCAGAACCGAAGAATGCGGTATCCCGAGAGTCGAGGCTGCAGTACTTCGAAAGGTGGATGGCGACGCTACGTTCTAATTTTTCCGAAATGGCTCGCCATCTGAACTGGCGGAACCAGGTTGGGACAAGCCGTGCCGACGTCGACGGAGCTGACGCAACTTTGTGCCATCGGGCGCTCGAGATCATTGTGTGGGCGGCCTCAGCTCGAGCCGACGAGACGCCTCGCAACCCATGACTTGCGGGACTGTTGCTCCGACCGCCTGTTGCGCGCACCGAGTGCACATTGACCACGCTGCATTTCGCTGCGGCGGTCAGACGGTAGCCTCCCGGCTTCCCGACCGCGGTTCATCCGTAGTCCCGTAGCCTGCGGGACTACCTCTCGCGGCGGCCATAGAGCGCGATTAGAACTTACGGGTTGCCTCCGCTGCGCCGCTGCGGGTACCTGGTTCTATAACTGGGGTCTCCAACTGGGGTGTCCGGCGCGGCGAACACCATAACGACCGAGGGCGGCGCGGAGAGCGACGAGGCGAGGTCGTTTCGACGCGACGCCGTGGCACTAGGCCGATAGCGTCGACTCCAGATGCCACACCTTCGCGACGATCTGCCAGCCGTCTGCGCCGTCGACGAACGAGAGTTGGTCGACGAAGATGCTGTCGATGGCGCGCAATCGTAGTCGAACGACAGCCGCGTCATCCGAAAGCCAATCGACGTTGAGTACCTGCTCTGTGCGTTCGTGACCGGAGGACGCCGGCGACGCACGGTTTGCGACGACCTCGCGCCACACCGGGTAGGGGTCGACCGTCACCACTCCCTCATCGACGTCGAAGAGCGAGCTCGCGGGGTGGAACACCTGGTCGAGCAGGGTGACATCGCAGGTGTAGATGCCGCGAAAGTAGATGTCGACAGCGTGGTGGAGTTCTTCGGTTCGGCGCATGCGTCAACCGTGGCAGACCGATGCGCGAGGTCGCGGCGGTCAGACGAGGAATGGCGGTTTCCGCATCGAGTTTGACCGAATCAGGGGCCGCCGAGCCAGTGGTCGATGCGGTGGTGGTCGGGGGTGAAGCCGTGGTCGACTCCCCAGAGCACGGCCTGGGTGCGCGAGGTGGCGCCGATCTTGGCGTAGACGTTGCGGATGTACAGCTTCACCGTGTTCGGGCTGAGGTAGGTGAGCGCGGCGACCTCGGCATTGCTCTTGCCCTGGGTGATCAGCGCCAGCACCTCCGCCTCGCGATCGGTGATGCCCTCGTGACGACCCGGCCACTCGATACCGGGCGCGTTACCGGCCCGGCGCGGAGGGTCGCTCACCACGACCTCGCCGGCGCGCACGGCTTCGAGCGCCGCGACGAGTTCACGGGCCGTGAGCGACTTCGAGAGGTAGCCACGCACACCCTGCTCGAGCGCCTGGGTCACGAGCGACGGGTGGAAGTTCCAGGTGTAGACGACGACATGGGAGGCACGCGGACTGCGCACGAGCGCGGCGATCTCGTCGTGATCCGACTCGGGCTGAGCGAAGGAGTCGTACAGCACGATGTCGACGGTGTCTTTGAGGTCGAAATTCGCATCGATCTCGGCGACAACCACCCGGTGACGGTAGTGGTCGAACATGTGGGCCAGGCCCGCGAGAACGACGTCGTAGTCGTCGACCAGCGCGACGGTGAGGGGCTCGGCCATGGTTAGAACATACGCCCGATAGCACGACGCGACTACACCCTTTGGGGTGTACCGGCCGTTCGGAGGCTCTGGCTGAATTGCTCTCGGCTCGACATCCGTCGAACCATCACGCACACCTCGGTGTGCAGAAGAAAGGATGACCCATCATGATCGGTCTCATCATCAGCCTCATCGTCATCGGCCTCATCGCCGGAGCAGTCGCCCGTCTGGTTATCCCGGGACACCAGAACATCAGCATTCCGATGACGATCCTGCTCGGCATCATCGGCTCGTTCGTCGGTGGCTTCCTCGGCTTCCTGATCTTCCAGCGCGACGCGATGGAGGGCTTCTTCCAGCCGGCCGGCATCATCGGATCGATTATCGGCGCGATCATCGTGCTGTTCCTCTACACGCGCTTTGCGGGCCGCAGCGCCGCTCGGCGCTAGTCGGTCGCGGCCCGTCCGGCGCCGGTTCGGCTCCGGGCGGGAATTCCGCCTCTGGGATATCGTGGCGGCAGTACCGCCGTCTCAGAGGAGAGCACGATGCAGCAGGATGCGCCCGTTCACTACGACGTCGCCGTGATCGGCGCGGGTCCGGCGGGCACGGCCGCGGCCCTGCGCGCGGCAGAACTGGGGGCGCGGGTCGTCGTGCTCGAGGCCGGCCGGCTCGGCGGCACCTGCGTCAACACCGGCTGTGTGCCGACCCGCGTGCTCGCCAAGACGGCACGCATGATGCGTGAGACCCGAACCGCGAGCGCCTACGGCATCGACGTGGGCGAACCGGCCATCGACTGGGCGCGCGTCGTCGAGCGCGTCGAAGAGCGCGTCGAGAAGGTGCGGTCGATCAAGAGCGAGGCCGAAAGGTTTGCTGCGGCGGGCATCGACCTCGTGCAGGAGGGTCGCGCCCGGTTCGAGAGCGACAGCGTTCTCGTGCTCGACAGCGGACGACGCGTGAGCGCCGACTCCATCCTCATCTGCGTCGGCGGACATTCCCGGCGGCTGCCCATTCCCGGGGCCGAGCTGGCGACCGTGCCCGAGGACATCCTCGGCCTCCCCGCCCTCCCCCGGCGCGCGGCCGTCATCGGCGGAGGCAACACGGGGGCGCAGCTCGTCAGGGTATTGGCGTCCTTCGGGTCGGAAGTGACGCTGCTCGACGTGGCTCCCCGCATCCTGACCACGTCGGATGCCTCGATATCCGACCTCGTCGCGTCGTCGTTCGCCGCCCAGGGCGTGCGCGTGCACGTCGGCATCGACGCCGTCGACTCGCTCGCGAAACGCGACGACGGGTCGATCACCCTGACCTGGCGCGACCACGACGGCCTGCACGCCGACCCGTTCGACGTCGTCATCATGGCGACCGGATGGCCCGCCGACGTCAACGGCCTGGGCCTCGAACGGGCGGGCATCCAGATCGAGCGGTCGGCGATCCCGGCCGACCAGT
>Ga0247735_1000540_pt1 | contig 14744 bp, 16 predicted proteins | sample UWRJL178409R2_FD_180934 | JGI IMG/M metagenome (GOLD analysis project Ga0247735, IMG submission 180934) | Plant litter microbial communities from Arlington Agricultural Research Station in Wisconsin, United States - UWRJ-L178-409R-2 | ecosystem: Environmental > Terrestrial > Plant litter >... | reverse complement strand
CGAATTATTATGCCGGCTATCTCCGTGACCCCGACGATCGCCTCGTCGAGTTCGTCTGCCACGCGCCTGAGTGACGGGAGGCCCGCCGCCTCACTTCTTCCGTTGGGCGAGTGGGTCTGCCTCAGGGGCCTTGCTATCCTCAGCCGCGCCACCCCTCATTCGACGTGCATCGGTCAGTAATAGGATCCGCCGCGCATCTTCCACGGCGCGGGCCCCAGCTTTCCCGATCGGTCGCGGCACTGCAGTTCATAGTTGAGCACGCCTTCCCGGTCGGCGTCGTTCAACTGACCTGTCTCGACTCGCAGCACGCCCAGGCGCGACCGGTAATAGAACAGGCACTGACCGACACTGTCGACCGCACAATGATCGATCTCCGTAATGCCCTTGCGATAGTAGCGATAATATTCGCTGGCATCGGTCTCCCGATCGATCGGTCCGTCGGGGCGATATGGCTTCCAGCCGGCCTTCATCACGATCTCGCGCGCTTGCCGGATCGGCTTTCTGAACAGGTTCGGGATCTTCACCCGGCCGTCGCAGACGGTGTCGACTGGCGCGGTCGCGGAGAGGCGCAACGTCTTTCCATCGAACGTCAGGTCGCCGATCGGTGGCGACGGCATGGTTGTCCAAATGCGCAATGCACCATCCGCCATTCTAGCGAACGCAGCAGGGGACAGGATCGGATTCGGCTCCGGATCAAGGACGGCAACGATCGTCCCGGCGTCGAAGAACGCGATCTTGCTGGTCAGCGGCACGCACGGAATACCCGCCCACCGCTGATATCGGCGCAGGATCGTGACAGCCGTCAGGCGACCGATCGGCTGCTCCTCGGTCACCCGCCAGCCCAGCGCCTTCGCGGCCTTTCCGCCCGGCGTTTGCGGATCGATCTCGCCCCAGTCGTCACACATCGCGACGCTGGCCCTCGCCCGTTCGATCCTCGGCAATGCATCAGTGGGGATCAGCGAATAGCCGCGTACCGACGATTGTACCGCGATGTGCCCCGGCTTCGGCTTGATCACGATCACCGGCTCGGGCGCCTCATCGTCGTCGGCGGCCGCCGCCACCGGTTTCGGTTTGGCGACATTCGTTTCCTTCGGCGCGGGTTTCGCCCCGGGCGTACAGGCCGTCAGCAACAGCATCGCAATGAGTGCAGATCGGCCCATTGCCGTCCCTCGCTGACATGATCTCGATCACGCCGAGGATAGGAACATATCAGCAACAAGCAAGCAGATATGAATGCGGAAAACCGGATAAGATTGCCGCCGGTCAGCGGCGCAGTTTCGGCGCGAGCATGCCGACCTCGCCCTGATACCGGACATAAGGGTCGCCGAACATACCGACGAGATCGCGCTCCTCATGCCGGATCGCGATGAGGATGTAGACGACCATCGCGGCGGCGAGCAGCAGATGCCCCGCGGTCATCACCGGGATCGCCCAGAAGGCCAGGATGAAGCCGCTGTAGAGCGGATGCCGGACGAGCTTGTAGAAGAACGGCTTGCGGAATACCGGCGCTGACGTGGCGGCGTTGCGGGCATGGCCCCAGACCTGCTTCAGGCCGAACAGCTCGAAGTGGCTGATCAGGAAAGTGCTGAGCAGCACGATCCCCCAGCCCGTCGCGAACAGGGCATAGATCGCGATCACCACCGCGCGGTTCTCGACCGACCATATCACCGTCGGGATCGGCCGCCAGAACAGGAACAGGATAATCAGCGCGACGCTGGCCAGCAGCACATAGACGCTGCGCTCGATCGGCTCCGGCACGATCCGGGTCCACCACCGCTTGAACGCCGGGCGCGCCATCACGCTGTGCTGCACGCCGAACAGTGCCACCAGCGCGAGATCGACGATCGCGGCCAGCCCCGCACCACCGACCGGTCCGCCGCGATCGACCGTCAGCGGCACCCAGGGCAGATTGCCGACAAAGGCAACGAGATAGAGGAAGGTGGCAAAGAAGATCAGATAGGCGGCAAGGCCGAACAGCAGGAAGAATCCCCGGGTCATGATCGTGCTCCGACGACGGTGATGCCCAATCAGCGATGCCATGATGCTGCGACCGATCAGCGCCGGGTTATAGGCCGGAATCGACATCGGAACGACCCGGCGGCCTCTGGAACAACGGAGTCCACCACCCCATATCCCCGTGCGAAACGGAGGTACCCAATGACCGAGTATCGCAAGACGGCCGAGGCCGTCGCCGCCCTCACCCCCGAAGAGTTCTATGTCACGCAGAAAAGCGGCACGGAACGTCCCGGCACGGGCAAATATCTGAACAACAAGGAGCCCGGTATCTATGTCGATATCGTCTCCGGCGAGCCGCTGTTCGCGAGCAGCGACAAATATGAATCCGGCTGCGGCTGGCCCAGCTTCACCAAGCCGATCGAGCCCGCCAATGTGAGCGAGCTGCGCGACGCCAGCCTCGGCATGGTTCGTACCGAAGTGCGTTCGGCGAATGGCGACAGCCATCTCGGCCATGTCTTCGATGACGGCCCGCGTGATCGCGGTGGCCTGCGTTATTGCATCAACTCTGCCTCGCTCCGCTTCGTCCACCGTGACGACATGGAGGTGCAGGGTTATGGCGCGTATCTGAACCAGGTGGAGGAAGTGGCATGAGCCAGGAAACCGCAATTCTCGCCGGCGGCTGCTTTTGGGGCGTGCAGGATCTGGTTCGTCGCCAGCCCGGCGTGATCTCGACCCGTGTCGGCTATTCCGGCGGGGAAGTGCCCAACGCGACCTATCGCAACCATGGCAACCATGCCGAGGCGATCGAGATCGTCTTCGATCCCGCCGTGACGAGCTTTCGCAACCTGCTCGAATTCTTCTTCCAGATACATGATCCGAGCACGAAGAACCGCCAGGGCAATGACGTCGGCGCGAGCTATCGCTCGGCGATCTTCTACACGAGCCCCGAACAGAAGGCCGTCGCCGAAGACACGATCGCCGATGTCGACGCCTCGGGCCTTTGGCCCGGCAAGGTGGTGACGGAAGTCACCCCCGCCGGCGATTTCTGGGAGGCCGAGCCCGAGCATCAGGATTATCTCGAGCGAATCCCGAACGGCTATACCTGCCACTTCGTCCGCCCGGGCTGGAAGCTCCCGCACCGCGCCGACGCGGCGTAATCGTTCTCCGCGGGAGCGCTGGCCCTCCCGCGGCCTACCCTGGATCAGCGGCAGCGGCGTTTCTTGGTGATCGTCCGGTCGATCGCCCGACCGGCCAGGGCACCGCCCACGGCACCCCCAGCCGTGCCGAGCAGCCCGTGGCCGAAGATCGACCGGCCGACCAGCGCGCCGCCGACACCACCCGCGATCAGCCCGGTCGTACCCTTCGAATGGCGGCAGCCATGATGGCGGTAGGTGCCATGATTATAATGGTGCCGCACCCGCGCTTCGGCGGCGCTGGTCGGGAAGGCCAAGGTAGTCGGGATGGCGAGCGATAAGGCGCTGAGCGCGAAGATTGCAGTACGCATCGAGTGCTCCGGATCGAAAGAAGCGATGCGGACAAAACCGACAGAGCGACCGTAAGGTTGCGTGACAAGCTGCCGGGTCCAGGGCTCTTCAACCCTGCGCCGGATTGGGTCAATCACACATTGACGCTGGATCTGCCTCCGCAGATGACATGGTCCTCACGCAAAGGGGGCGACGGTGTTGTGCAGATATCTCGGGGCCGCTGCATTCGCCACGGCGCTCATTGCCGTACCCGATGCGGCATCTGCACAAAACAGCGACGGCATCCGCTATGATTGCGACACCGCCGCCAACCATTTCTCCGAACTGGTGCTGCCTGCCATCCCGGCGCCCTTCATCGTTACGGGCAAGGTCAAGCTCATGACCCTCGCCGTCAGCAAGGACTATGTGCCGATGACTCAGCTCGCGATCAGCAGCGCGAGCGACAAGCCCGGTCCTGCAGATGAAGACCTGGCTGGCTTCCAATATATCGTCGCACCGACTGCCAGGGACAAACCGCCCAGCCTACCGTTCCTGGCGTTCGTGACTCAAAAGGCCGGCGACAAGGACACGGGCAGGCAGATCATCGCTAGACCGAGCGACACGGAGGTTACCTTCACGCTCCTCTACGATGCCGCCGATGCAACCGTGATCATCGACGGCCATGAGAAGAAGTTCGAGCTCAAGGCAAGTCGGCCGGTCGTGCGGATCACCTGCTCGACCGGCGAGTTCCTCTATTCCGATCTACGAATCCGACCGATCGACTGAACGCGCGGGGCGCAACCGGCCCCTTCGACGCCATCAACTGCCGCTGGTCTCCGCAATGTCTGCAGCCGCAGTCTTCCGCGGCCGGAACCGCCGCCACGCCAGCCAGCCGAGCAGCACGACGATCCCCGGCGGCCCCAAAAGGGCCAGCAGGCCGAGGATGACGGCGATCGTCACCTGCACCGATCCGATCGCGGTATCCGCGGCGCTGGTCAGCGGCGAACTCGCATCGAAACCGCGGATCGCCTTGCCCGATCCATAGTCGAACACCATCGGCGTGTCGGCCAGGCTCTCCTGCTGTTCCGCCGTGCTGTCCTTGGCCGCCTCGATCCGCTGCATGATCTCCGCCCGCTGAGTCTGCAGGGTGATGCGTTCCTCCGCGGATAGCTTCGGCTTGGCGAGTTCCGCATCGATCCGTTTGAACTCATCCGTCGCGCGGCTTCGCTGGACGTTCAGCCGGCTGATCGCCGCGCCGGCATCGGTGCCGGTGATCTCGGCATCGACCAACGTGCCCTGCGCGGCCTCGACCACGCCGATGCCCTTTTTGCCGAAGTCGCGCGCGATCGTGGGATCGAGCTTGAACGCAAGCATCGCCTCGACATTATTCTCGCCAAGCAGCCTGTATCGCATGCCGGTGATCCGGCACCGCGCCACGCCGAGTTTCTCGCAAGCCAGGGCATGCGCCTCCTGCGCGGCGGCGATCCGGGTCGAGGGCAGGCGGAAGGCGTAATGATAGGAAAAGGCTACGCCCGGCGCGGCGGTGACCGCAATGCCGCCAGGCGCGACCTCAATCGGCGCAACAGCGGCGGGAGGAGCGGCGACATCGTACCGCATCGCCTGGTCTGACGTCTGAGGCGTTTGCATGCTGGCGGCGGGGGCCGAGGAGCTCGACGAGCCATCGGCCTCCCTGTCTGGCGCCCTTGAGCACGCGGCGAGGCAGAGGCAGGTCGTTGCCAGCAACAGGGTACGCATCGTCGATCTCTCCCGTTATTTGATACATCATCACATCGGGGGAGTATTAAAGTCAACGGGGTTGTGCCCGCGTGGACCGGCGTTTACCTTCATTCGGATGAGGGTTCGGGTGCTTTCGCCGGCATGCCCCGCACCCCGGACAGGACGTAGAACCGGCAGATTGTCGCCCCTATTTCATCGGGCGAACCAACGCATGGAGAGAGATATGTCCATCAACGGCGCACATTGGGACAAGGAACTTCGCGCCCTGCTCGACCGGATCCAGACGCATCCCTCACGCGACTGGACTCAGGAACGTCAGCGGGTCGCGGTGCTGAAGAATTTGATGGCAGCGCGCGTCAAAGCCGTCCCGGCCTGACGGCCGGTCGCGGCTAGCGCCCGACGGGCCAGCCGCGCTGCGCCGCCCGCGTCAGATACGACTTCACGATCACCCGATGGAACGGCGTGATCACCGCCAGATAGGTCCGCCCCAGCATATTGTGGCAGTGCACGACGGTGGTCGCGACCAGTTCCCGCCCCTCCCCGCCCGCGACATCGCGGATCAGCGCCGAGGTTCGAAAATCGAGATGCCGGTCGTCCTCGCCCATCACCAGTTCGCGTGGCGAGCGGTCCAGCACCGGAAAGAAATCGATCCGCTCATGGTCTCCGCCTCGCGCGATAGCAGCCGATGTCTTGACGCCCATCGGCGCCATCACCGTGTCGCGAATACGCATCAATATGCGTGTCCACCCCGCCGGTAGCGCGAACACCGCACGCGTCAGTTGCTCGATATCGTCGGTCGCGTCCGCCGATAGTGCGATCGCATAGGCGTCCATCAGGTCGGCGCCCGCATAGAGTGTCGCCAGCATGCTGTCGGTCGGGGCGGGAACCGTACGGGCATTGCTCATGGCGCGCCGTATCACGAACCGCGGCGCGGCCAAAACAACCGATCCGCACAGCATCCTGTTGACCGTATCGCGCCGGCGCGCGACCAAGGCGCTGCGAGACTGCGAAAAAAAGAAGGATTTCAGGTGAGGCCCCTCCCCATTCTCGGCGCGCTTGTCGCCGGTGCCATCGTCCTTCCCGCGTCCGCCGAAGCCAAATGCACCGTTGGCCAGATGCTGCAACTGCCGGTCACCATGTCGGGACTTCGCCCGATGGTACCCGCAAGAATCAACGGTCATGACGTTCGATTCATCGTCGACAGTGGCGCCTTCTACAGCAACATCTCGCCGGGCTCAGCCGCCGAACTGGGGCTGAAGCTCAGCGAGGCGCCCGGTAACATGCGCGTGATAGGCATCGGCGGGGAGACGCGCATCTCCATCGCCCGAGTGAAGGATTTCGGTCTGGGGGAGGCCAACCTTCACAATATCGAATTCATGGTGGGCGGCGGCGAGATGGGCGGCACCGGGCTGCTCGGGCAGAACGTCCTCGGCATCGGCGATGTGGAATATGATCTTGCCGGTGGCGCGATCCGGCTGATGAAGTCCAAGGACTGCAGTAATACGAACCTGGCCTATTGGGCGAGCGCGAAGAATCTCGCGGTCTCGGTTATCGAGATCGACGCACCCACCTCGCTCGAACCGCACACCGCGGGCACCGTATTGCTGAACGGCGTGAAGATCCGGGCGATCTTCGATACCGGCGCCGCGACCACGATGATCACACGGGGAGCCGCCGCCCGCGCCGGCATCAAACCGGATTCGGTCGGGGTCGAACCAGCCGGCCAGTCCGGCGGGATCGGGCGGCGAACCTATCAAAGCTGGACCGGCCCCTTCCAGAGCCTGAAGATCGGGGACGAGGAGATCCGCAAGATACGGCTGCGCTTCGCCGACATCAACGAAACGGATTTCGACATGCTGATCGGCGCGGATTTCTTCCTGTCGCACCGGGTCTATGTCTCCAACGCGCAGCGTCGCATCTTTTTTACCTATAATGGCGGACCCGTCTTTGACCTGAGCGTCAGGAAGGCCGAGGCCATGGCCGCCGCCGAGGAGAAGGACACGTCAACCGCGGCCAAAGGCGGTGCTGCAGGCCCCGTCACGGCGCAGGAGTTCAGCCAGCGTGGCAACGCGCGCGCGGCCCGACGAGATAATAAGGGAGCGCTGGCCGATATGAGCCGCGCGGTCGAACTCGCGCCGGACAACGCGGAATATCGCTTCCAACGCGGGCTTGCCCTGATGATCGGCGGCGAGCCCGGCAACGCCATGGCCGACCTCGATCGCGCGCTGACGATCAAGCCGGACTATCCCGAAGCGCTGTCGTTGCGGGCGTCCGCGCGGTTGCGGACGGGGGACAAGGCCGGTTCGCGGGCCGACCTTGCGACGCTGGACCGAGTACTCGCGGATGCCTCCGACATGCGCTTGTCGATGGGCGGCTATTATCAGGAAATGGACGATCCGGCCTCCGCCATTCCCCAATATGATCGCTGGATCGCCGCCCATCCGGCGGACAATCGCATACCGATGGCGCTCAACAGCCGCTGCTGGGCGCGCGCCCTGATCGGCAAGGATCTGGACAAGGCGATCAGCGATTGCGACCGCGCGCTCAGGCTGCGCCCGAAGACCGCCGCCTTTCTCGACAGCCGCGGCCTGGCCCGCCTGCGCAATGGCGATCTCGACAAGGCGCTGGCGGATTACAACACCGCGCTCGCGCTGGAGCCGAAACTGGCCTGGTCGCTCTACGGACGCGGGCTTGTCGAGCACCGCAAGGGCATGACGGCCCAGGCCAGGGCCGACATCGACGCCGCCGTCGCCCTGGACAAGGACTTACCCGAAGAGATCAGGAAGATCGGGCTCGAGGTTCCGAAATAGCGGCGCTGGCACGTTCGCCATTATAATTCCTGGTTCTGCAGATGAATCCGGCGCGTGCCGCCGGCCCGCGCGATCGCGGCCTGCACATCGGGCCTGGCCTTCACCTTTTTCAGATTCTCCTCGATCGGATCGGCGGGAAGCACCACCGGCGGATCATCGAAATCGCTGAGATCGACCAGGGTCGCGGTACGCCGATCGGGATCCTCCAGCTGGCGGATGATCGTAGCCGCCGCGCCGTCCAGGTCAGCCATGCAGAGCTGGATCTCCGCCAGCGCGCGCCGACCGTCAATTTCATGCGCCCTGGCATAGGCGAGGTCGGCCGCCGCAGCCTCTTTCCTGCCCGCAAGAATGTTCGCGCATCCCCGTGCGCTGCGCAGCGCCATCTCCCCAAAGGGGCTGACCGGGCGTTTCGCGACGTCGAACGGCGCAAGAGTAGCCAAGGCGAGTTCCGGCTTGCCGAACTTCGTCTGCACGCCGGCAAGGTTGATCAGCTGGCTGACATTGATTCCGCCCTGTTCCTGCGCCCCGGCGCCGGAGGCCATGGCCGCGACCGCCTGGTCATACTGGCCCAGCATTGCGTGACTGCTGGCAATCCCGTCCCACCACCAGTTCAGCTGAGTCGATGCATCGGTAAAGGCGCCTTCGCGTTCGACCAGCGGACGCGCCGTTTCCAGAACAGCCAGCGCTTCCCCGGGCCGCCCCAACTGACGGAGCCGGATCGCGGCCTGGACGATCGGCGCCAGTCGGTCCGGATGCCGGCGCATCAGCGACCGCGCCTCATCGAGGCGCCGCTCGACACTGGCGCGCACGTCGAAGCTGGCGGGCAACATCGACCGGAACCTGGCATCGAAGCTGATCCGGTTGGCCAGATACGGTTCGTCGATCTCCTGGATCTGTGCGGCCGCGCCAGCCTTGTCGCCCGCCGCGTATAATATCTCGGCATATTGCTGACGAAACAGGTCGACCCGCTCGAATGGATCATCGGGCGTATAGCCATTCTCCAGCAGGGCTTTGAGAAGGCGCCGCCGCGCATCGTCCTGATGGCGGTCCTTCAGCCCTTGCGAAAGGTCGACGAGCCAACGCATGGATGTCCCGTTCAGCACCGCGGTGCGCCCCTGGGTCAACGCTTCGACGGTGGCCACGGCAGGGATATCCTGTCGCTTCTGCAGTTCGGTCAGCAGGCGGAACCGCCAGATCTGGTCGGAAGCATCATTCAGCGCGGTGTCCTCGACCGCATATCGATACGCGCCATCCCCGTCTCCGCTCCTGACGGCACAGCCGACGGCCATTTCATAGCCCATTGCGAGGATCTTCTCGGGTATCTTCGTCGCGAGCGGCACCTTCAGGCGTGGTTCCAGTACCTTCATCGTCGAAGCGCAGTCGCCACGATCATAGGCGGCGGCGGCCTTTGCCCACACCGCGAACTCCTCTCGCGTCAATTCTGGTCGATCTTCGGGAAAGGCGTGCGCGGATGCCGATACGCCGATCACCGTCAGCAACATCAACAATCCGGCATGATTGGCAGACGGCATGGCTTCCCCCGAAATTCGATACGCGGCAACGTGCGCGAAATCGCCTTCGGTGCCAACGGTTCGCGCTGCGATCGCCGCCGTTATCGCTATATTGGCAGGCCCAGCCAGGCAGGCCGGGCGGTGTTCAGCACATTCGAGTGCTGATCCCTTCGCTCATCTCAGCGCTTCTCGCCCGAACCCGCCGGATTACCCGGCAGCGGCACCGGCCCGTCGCCAGCGGCGCTGTCGCTGTCGAAATCCTCGCCCGAACTTCCACCGCCGGCGCCGACGCCGCTGCCATGGACTTCGCCGGTAGCGGAATCGATCGACGCACGTTTGCCGTTGTCGGGCGGAATATCGGGTGTGGCGCGGACTCGATCGGACATGATTGTTCTCCTCGCGCCGTTAACGGCCCGCGCGGCGGTGCGTTCCGACGACGCTCCGTCTTCCGGGCCGCCAGCGCGACGAACGCGATAACGCTGGAGCGTATCCGGAAATGTCGCGACAGGCGCAACCGCGCACAACGGATCATGCCAGCGTTTATCGTCTAAGCTATGTACATAAAGCGCGATCGACGCGACACCAAGGCCGCGCCGTATCGACTCAATGCCAGAAAATCAAAAACAGGATAATGATCGGAAGTGGAATGCCGATCAGCCACAGCAAAATACCTTTACCCACGATGGCCTCCTCTTTATTGTTTCGCTATCAGTACAACACCCACGGAACCGGCCCGTTCCATTCCTGCCCTGACCTTTCGCGATATTATCACCATCCGGCTTAGACTTTGATGTGCGTGTTTGCACATGAGCGCGCCCATGCGTGCGCGGCTGGCCGACGGCCCATCTCCCCGCTAACGGCCGGGCTCGCGGAGCCCGGCACGATATGATCAGCTAGCCCCTGGGGCCCGGAAGATCAGCCAGAGGCGCCGAGCGTCGACGGCACCTCGCACGCGGCTAGACCGTCACTGACTCCAGAGTCGTGGTCTTCGGCTTGGGTAGTCCGGACGCCTCATAGGTCGCGACAAGTTCCTCCTTGCGGGCCCGGAGCTGATCGCCGAGCGCATCCATGGCGAGGCCGGCCTGCCGTGCCTGGGAGAACATGCCTTCCATGCGCTTCTCCTCCTCTTCGACATGATGCTCGATCTGCTCGGACAGCACCTTCACCTTCGCATCATAATATTCGTCGTCCGGGCTTCCCGCCTCGATCTCGGCGATCAGCACCTTTGCGCCGTCATGCTCGACATAGGCTTCCTTGAGCAGGTCCTCCTCGATCTTGCCCTCACAGGCCGGATAGAAGATTTCCTCCTCGATCTGCGCGTGCACGGTCAGCTCCAGGCAGATCTGCATTGCGATCTTCCGCTTCTTCGCGGAGCCGGTCGCGCCCTCATATTGCTCGAACAATCCCTCAACGGTGCGGTGATCCGCCTTGAGGAGAGCGATCGCATCCTGTTTGGTGTCGGCCATGGTTTCCTCCTGTATGCCGCACGATCAACCGCAACAGAATGGCTTCGTTCCGCAGGCTCGCCCTGTTGCGAGTCGTTTGCGATCCTTGTTGATTAAGATCAGGTCGATTAGGCTCGATCGATAAGTTCATGCTGACGTCACGGCCCGTTCACGCTATCGACGGCAGATCACGGCGATCGTGAACCAGATCACAGGCTAGCCGTTCCCGGCGCCCCCATTCGAGGCACGCGTTTGCTCCACTTGTCCCGATCGACCTTCCAGGCCGCCGACCGTCCCAACTCCTCCTCGTTCGATTCCGCGGCCTATGTGATTCCCGGCACATGGGTCATTGGCGGGACGCTGCTGAGCCTCGCCGCCCTGATCGGATTGATGGCGTGGCAAGGTCTCAGGATCGATCCCTGGGCCTGGAGCACCCTCGCCTTCTCGACGCTCGGCATTACCGCCGCCGCCACGCGCTATGCGTTGCGCCACCCGCCGACCAGGGGCCGCCGCGTCGCGCGCGACGTGGCCGAATATTTCGGCCTGTTCACGCTGATATCACTGATGGGCGCGACCGCGACCTATCCGCTCTCCGCGGGCAGCCATGGTTTCATCGATCCCACCCTGCAGCGCATCGACGCGATACTGCACTTCAACTGGCTCGCCTGGTACGATCTGGTCGCTGCGCACCGCTCGCTCCAGCTGCTCGGAATCGCCGCCTATCAGAGCATTTTCGTGACGCCGGTGATCCTGCTCGGCTATTTCGCCTGGCACGACCATCGCGGTGCCGCGCGTTCGTTCATCGTCTCGTTCTGGCTCGCCGCGGTCATCTCGCTGATCCTCTTCCGCTTCATCCCCGCGGAAGGCCCGCTCGCGTTCCTGTGGCGCGGGCCGATCCCTTATATGCCGGTCAGCGAGCTTTCCGAATCCACGGTCATCCCGGCTCTGCGCCTGCACGCGATGAGCCATGTCGATCTGGGCAATCTGCGCGGGCTGGTGTCGGCGCCCAGCTTCCACACCGCAAGCGCGGTGCTCTACATCGCCGCCGCGTGGCCGTTCCGCAGGCTGCGCTGGCCACTCACCATCCTGAATGTGGCGATGCTGCTGTCCACCCCGGTCGAGGGTACGCATTACCTGTCGGACATGATCGCGGGGGCGCTGGTGGCGCTCATCGCCATCGTCGCCGTCCGGCAGCTCGAAATACGCCGCTCATCCTTAGGGATGATGGATGGCGACATCATGCCGACTTAAATCGTGGCCATCGCGGACGGGGGCACCCAGTCCGCGATCACCTTACCACGAGGAGACACCGCCATGAGCACGATCACCACCAAGGACGGCACGGAAATCTTCTACAAGGACTGGGGTACCGGACAGCCGATCGTCTTCCATCATGGCTGGCCGCTCAGCTCCGACGACTGGGATGCCCAGATGCTGTTCTTCCTCGCCCAGGGCTTCCGCGTGATCGCGCATGACCGCCGTGGCCATGGTCGATCGAGCCAGCCCTCCTTCGGCAACGACATGGACACCTATGCCGACGATGTCGCCGAATTGGCCGCCGCGCTCGACCTGAAGGATGCGGTCCATATCGGCCATTCGACCGGCGGTGGCGAAGTCGCACGCTATCTTGGGCGTCACGGCACGTCGCGCGTCGCCAAGGCGGTGCTGGTCAGTGCGGTGCCACCGGTCATGATCAAGAAGGAGTCCAATCCGGGCGGCACGCCGATCGAGGCGTTCGACGATCTGCGCAACCAGCTCGCGGCGAACCGCGCGCAGTTCTACAAGGATGTGCCCTTCCCCTTTTACGGCTTCAACCGCCCGGGCGCGACGATCTCGCAGGGAGTCATGGACCATTGGTGGCTGCAGGGCATGATGGGCTCGGCCCAGGCGCATTACGAATGCATCAAGGTCTTCTCGGAAACCGACTTCACCGAGGATCTCAAGAAGATCGACGTGCCAGTGCTGGTGCTGCACGGCGATGACGACCAGATCGTCCCCTATGCCGATGCCGGCGTGCTTTCCGCAAAGCTGCTCCCGCAGCCGACCCTGAAAATCTATCCCGGCTATCCGCACGGCATGCTGACGGTGCATGCCGATGTGCTCAACGCCGACATTCTGGCGTTCATCAAGGCATGAGCGACGCCACCGCCCTCATCGCGCGGCTGGGGCTTCAGCCTCATCCCGAGGGCGGCTGGTATCGCGAGACGTTCCGCCAGCCCGCGCCCGACCACGGCCGCGGGCTGGCTACGGCTATCCTGTTCCTGCTCGACCTGGGTCAAAGGTCGCACTGGCACCGGGTCGACGCCGCCGAGCTATGGCTGTGGCACGCCGGCAGCCCCTTGCGGTTGCTGATCGACGACGGCACGCCGCAGGAACATCTGCTCGGCGGCGACGTACTCGCGGGTCAGCTACCCCAGGCGATCGTGCCGGCCAATGCCTGGCAGGCTGCGGAAGCGCAGCTCGGCTGGGCGTTGGTAAGCTGCATCGTCACCCCGGCCTTCGAGTTCTCCGGATTCGAACTCGCCCCGCCGGGCTGGTCGCCCGGTTGACCGGAATCAGCCGACGCCGTTGATCTGCTGGATCAGCGCGCGGTGCGGTGGCAGGTCCAGCGTCGCGCGCTCGCCGAAATTCCGGATGCGTGCGAAAGTCTTCTCCGCAGCGCCGACATTGGGGAAGTCGCTCCGGCTCGGCGCCAGATCGGTCCTGAATTCCATGCCGTACAATATGTACTGGTAGTTGAAGAAGGCGAAGGATTCGAGATCGAGCGTGAAGTCGAACCGGCCGGGCGGGCGGTGCCGCCATTGGTCGAGCATCTCGGCCAGGCGTTCGGGGATCGAGGCGGGATCGGCATTGTCACGCCAGAAGGGTTCGCTGCGCTGGCTCAGGCAATAATGCAGCTTCAGGAAATTGACGATATTGTCGTAGCGCGCGGCCATCAGCTCGTTGAACCGGCGCGACGGCGCATCGACCGGGCCATTATGCGGGAACATCTCGGCGATCATGCCGATCGCGGCCTCGATCACCAGCACGCCGGTCGATTCCAGCGGTTCCAGGAAACCGCCCGACAGACCGACCGCGACGCAATTCTTCACCCATTGTCGCTCGCGATACCCCGGCTCGAACAGGATACGGCGCGGCACAACCTCCTCGGCACCCGGCCCGATATAGCCGCGCAGGATCTCAGCGGCGCGCTCGTCCGAGATATGGTCGCTTGAATAGACGCAGCCGATCCCCCGCGCGCCGTTCAGCCCGATGTCCCAGGTCCATCCGGCCTCGTGCGCGGCGGCGATGGTATAGCTCTCGATCGGCGCGTCGGGCCGCGCATAGGGAATCTTGCAGGCCAGTGCCCGGTCCGTGAACAGGATCGAGCGGACCGACTTCAACGGGACCTTCAAGGCCCGCCCGATCAGCTCGGCGCGAAATCCGGTGCAATCGATATAGAGGTCTGCATCGAGCCGGCCCTGCTCCGCGCTCACGACATGGTCGATCGCCCCGGTCGCGTCGATCTCGACATGGTTGAGCAGGCCCTGGAGATGCACCACGCCAAGCTCGCGCGCGCGCTCGGCCAGGATCGTCGCCAGCATCGTCGCGTCGAAATGATAGGCATAGCTCAGCGGGCCGGAGAACTCGCCCTCACCCGGCCCCTTGGGCCCGCGCTGCGCCTCGGCGACCCGGTTCTGGATCGTCATCGCCTCGGCAAAAGGACGGCGCGTCTTTTCGTCCTGGAGAAGCCAATAGGGCACGAGGCTCACGCCATCGACATGGAACGGCGCCTCGAACGGGTGGAAGAAATGGCTGTGCTCGCCTTGTTTCGGCGTGTGC
>Ga0247735_1000539_pt1 | contig 14745 bp, 16 predicted proteins | sample UWRJL178409R2_FD_180934 | JGI IMG/M metagenome (GOLD analysis project Ga0247735, IMG submission 180934) | Plant litter microbial communities from Arlington Agricultural Research Station in Wisconsin, United States - UWRJ-L178-409R-2 | ecosystem: Environmental > Terrestrial > Plant litter >... | reverse complement strand
CGCGGTAGAGTTCTTCACGTTTTTCCATGATGGGCTCCGCTTGCTAAGTAGTTGGGCTAGGCGATATGTCGCCAGTCGAGCCCTGAATCTTGATCGGCCAATTGTAGCCAGTCTGGATCGCACCCGAGGGTGTCGACGAAACATTGCCGGGCCAGATGCGGCAGGTTGTTCTTGCTGCTGAGGTGGGCCAGGACCAAATGTTGCAAATCCTGCCAGCCCAACTCGTTCACCAGGCTCGCGGCCTGATGGTTGTTCAAATGTCCTTCGCTGCCACCGACCCGCTGCTTGAGAAAGTATGGATAGTGACCTCGGGCAAGCATGTCACGGCAGTGGTTGGACTCGATCATCAGTGCATCCAGCCCGTGGTAGCTCTGCAGCACCCTCGGGCAATACGAACCCAGATCAGTCAGCAGACCGAAACGACGCGTGCCGTCGGTAAACACGAATTGCGTAGGCTCCAGCGCATCGTGGGCGACGGACACCACATCGATACTCAGACCACCCAACTGCAACGCCTGCCCTCCCACCAGATAACCGGCGGATTCGACAGGTTTGCGCATCCCGCGCGACGTGCCATTGCTCAAGTACACCGGCAGATTGTAGCGCCGAGACAGCAAACCCACGCCATGCACATGATCGGCATGTTCGTGGGTCACCAGAATAGCGCTCAGCTGATGCGCGCTGACGCCCAGTCGCGCCAGCCGCCGCTCGGTTTCCCGCAAGGAGAAGCCACAATCCACCAGCACATACGTGTCGTTGCTGGCGACCAGCGTGCCGTTCCCTCGGCTGCCGCTGCCCAATACTGCGAAACGCACTTAACCCAGGTTGTCTTGAATGACACCCAGTACGCGACGGGCAACATCTGCCGGCGCGACGGTGTTGATGTTCTTCTCGACGGTCACTTGAACGTTGTCACCCACCTTGCTCAGGCGAACCTGATAACGATCGGCACGGGCATCGATCTCTTCCTTGGTTTCCTTGCTGCCGAACAGGCGGCCGAAGAAACCAGGCTGGTTCTCAGGCGTGTCGGCCCGTTCAGCAAGGTTGATGTAGTACAGACCGAGGCTGCGGTTGATGTCCTCGACGCGCCATTCGCCCTGGTTCAGGGCACGGCCGACGCTGGACCACGCGCGATCCAGATCAGAACCCACGTTCAGAACCGGGTTGCCGCTGCCGTCTTCGCTCAAAGCGACACGGCTTGGGGTGTCGTAGTCACGGGCTGCCAGCAGAGACACCGAACCGCCCTGCTCCGCACTGCGGCTCATGGCGGCGAGCATGTCGTCGGTCAGCGCCGCATCCAGAGCGATGTTGGTAGTACGCGACGGGAAGTCGACTTCGGCAGTGCTGCCAGCTGGACGCGAAACGCTCACCACGTAGATTTCACTGGTATTGCGCTGCACACCTGGCTCGATGCGGACACGAACGCGGGTTTCGGCGTCAGCAGCCGTGCCAGTGGCGCTCAGACGCTTGGCAACCGACGCCGATAGCTCGTCCAGTCGCTGCCAGGTCGTGCTGAACTCACCCACTTGCGGGCGATCTTCGGCGATACGGAAGCCGTTGTCTTCAAAGTACTGATGCGCCACCGGCCAGACTTCGGCAGGAGCACGCTGAGCCAGCACCGAACGGGTTTCGCCGGTTTTCTGCAGGCTGAAATCACTGGCGTCAGCGGTGGTTGCCAACGGTTGCGGGCGGGGTACGGTGTACTCGCCCTTAACAGTGTTGTCGGCCACGTTGCGCGGGATCGGCAGCAGCGGATCAAGGCGTTTGGTCTCTGTAACACCGGCAGGGATCTGCATCGGTGCGGTTTGCTGTGCTTCGAGGTAATCACTGCCGCGGTCACGGAAGTAACCATCTTCACCCCAGAGCCAACCGCAACCGCTGGTGCTGGAGATAATCAAGGCAAGTGCGGAAAGTCCGGCCAATCGCTTCATTGCGTAATGCTTCCTCAATTAAACCAGAACGCCGGACTGGCGCATGGCCTGCCGCAGCGGTTCGTGACAGGCCTGGCTGAGCCAGGTGAGCGGCAGACGGATACCGTCCGGCATCAAACCCATTTCATGCAGGGCCCATTTCACGGGGATAGGGTTGGATTCGATAAACAGGTTTTTGTTGAGCGGCATGAGTTTTTCATGAATCGCCCGGGCAGCCGCCACATCGCCACGCATGGCCGCAGCGCACATTTCGCTCATGTCGCGAGGTGCAACGTTGGCTGTCACGGAAATATTGCCCTTGCCGCCCGCCAGGATCAGCTCGATCGCGGTCGCGTCGTCACCGGAATACACCAGGAAGTCGCTGCTGACACGAGCGATGATGTCCTTGGCACGCTGGATGTCACCGGTGGCTTCCTTGATACCGATGATGTTCGGTACGGTGGAAAGACGCACGACAGTGTCCGCCAGCATGTCGCAGGCGGTACGGCCCGGCACGTTGTAAAGGATCTGTGGGATGTCTACCGCTTCGGCGATAGCCTTGAAATGCTGGTACAGGCCTTCCTGAGTCGGCTTGTTGTAATACGGCGTGACCAGCAGACATGCGTCTGCCCCAGCGCGCTTGGCGTTGTTGGTCAACTCGATCGCTTCACGCGTGGAGTTGGCGCCTGTACCTGCAATGACAGGAATACGACCTGCAACCTGGTCAACCACACGGCGGATCACCTCGATGTGTTCATTCACATCAAGCGTGGCCGATTCACCTGTGGTGCCAACGGCAACAATGGCGTTGGTGCCCTCTTGCAAGTGGAAGTCCACCAGTTTGCTCAGGCTGTCCCAGTCCAGACGTCCCTGTGCATCCATGGGTGTGACCAGTGCCACCATACTGCCCGCAATCATGCAACCGCTCCTGCCGGAAAAAGAGAGCCGTAATGGTACTGGCGCTATCAGCCTTGTACAAGCGAAGTACCACGCTCTGAGCATTCCCCTGAGCGATGGTTTTCGCTACCCTTCGTTCTTTGATCGGTACTGGTCATCTGCGCGCCCCTTTCAATCGGTCGATTTTTTCGTCAGAACCCCCGCTCCAGCGCTGTTGCAGCCTGCCTCAGCTTGATCCGGCAGACGTACCACGCCAGGGTTGCGGTTGTTGTCTGATGCTGTCGATTGCCGATTCGGCCGTGCAAGCCAATAAATCTACCGACCGCTCATCATCTAGGAATGCTGCATGTCGTCCACCCCCACAGTTCGCGAACAATTCCTTGTCATCAGTGCCCTTGGCGCCAACCCAATGGAGCTGACCAACGTCCTGTGCCGCGCCAGTCACGAAAGCCGCTGTTCAGTGGTCAGTTCTCGACTGACACGCCATGGTGAATACAGCGCACTGATCCTGCAGATCTCCGGCAGCTGGGACGCCCTGGCGCGTCTGGAAACGAGTCTGCCGGGCCTGTCCAAGAAGCACGACTTCACCACCAGCGTGGTGCGTAGCGCCACCCTGGAAAGCCGTCCCGAGGCACTGCCTTATGTGGCTTACGTCAGCTCGGCGTATCGCCCGGACATCATCAATGAGCTGTGCCAGTTCTTCATGGACCACAACGTCGAGCTGGAAAACCTGATCTGCGATACCTACCAGGCCCCACAGACCGGCGGCACCATGCTCAACGCCACGTTCACCGTCACCCTGCCGGCGGGCATCCAGATCAGCTGGCTGCGCGATCAGTTCCTGGATTTCGCCGACGCGCTGAACCTCGATGCACTGATCGAACCGTGGCGCCCACAAGCCCCCATGTAAGGAAGTCGTCATGGCTGTAGCAGTAGACCAACCGGTAAGCGATTTTCAAGTCCAGGCTACCAGCGGACAAGCGGTCAGCCTGTCCGAGCTGAAAGGCCAGCAGGTGGTGATTTATTTCTACCCCAAGGACAGCACCCCTGGCTGCACCACCGAGGGCCAGGATTTCCGCGATCATTACGCGCAGTTCCAAGCCGCCAACACAGTGGTGTTCGGCGTGTCTCGGGACAGCCTGAAATCCCACGAGAACTTCAAGGCCAAGCAGTCGTTCCCGTTCGAGCTGATTTCCGACAAGGACGAAGCGCTTTGTCAGCTGTTTGATGTGATCAAACTCAAGAAGCTTTACGGCAAGGAATACCTGGGCGTTGATCGCAGCACCTTCCTGATCGACAAGGAAGGCGTGTTGCGTCAGGAGTGGCGCGGTCTGAAGGTGCCGGGGCATGTGGCTGCGGTGTTGGAGAAAGCTCAGGCGTTGAATCAAGCCTGATCGACACTGAACTGGCTTTCACTATCCTGTGGGAGCGAGCTTGCTCGCGAAGAGGCCGGTACGTCACAGTGTTTCGAGCGGCAGTACCACCGCCTTCGCGAGCAAGCTCGCTCCCACAGTTTTCGCAATCGCCCGCGAATGATTCTTCGCGGGCAGCCTCTCTACAACAGGATCTAGGCGCTTACAAAAGCGGCGCTACGGTAGGTTCCTGCCTCGGCCACGCATCCAGCACAGCTTTGAACAGGGTCGCCAGTGGAATCGCGAAGAAGATCCCCCAGAAGCCCCACAGCCCGCCAAACAGCAACACAGCGCAGATGATCGCCACCGGATGCAGATTGACCGCCTCCGAGAACAGCAGCGGCACCAGCACGTTGCCGTCCAGCGCCTGGATCACCCCGTAGACCACCATCAGATAGATAAACTGATCGCTCCAGCCCCACTGGAACAAGGCGATCAACGCCACGGGCACGGTCACTACCACCGCGCCGACGTAGGGCACTACTACTGAAATCCCCACCAGCATCGCCAGCAAGGCTGCGTAATTAAGACCCAGCGCCACAAAACCGATGTATGTCACGCCACCGCAGATGAAGATCTCGATGACCTTGCCACGGATGTAATTGGCGATCTGCAGATTCATCTCTTCAGCGACCTGAGTCAGCAGCGCACGCTCGCGGGGCAGGTAGCCGCTGACCCAACGGCCGATCATGCGACGATCCTTGAGGAAGAAAAACACCAGGATCGGCACCAGCACCAGATAGATCATCAGGTTCGCCAGCAACGGCAGGCTCGACAGCGAGAAGGTCAGCGCCCATTGGCCGAACTTGCCGATTTCGCCCCGAGCGGCGTCGATGGCGTGCAGCACCTGCTCATCGGAAACCAGATGCGGGTAGCGCTCGGGCAACAGCAGTAATAACGACTGCCACTTGGCGAGCATGCCCGGCAGTTCGTTGAACAGCGTGATCAACTGATGCCAGAGCAGCGGCACCAGCACCAGCAGAAACACCAGCAAAGCCCCCATGAACAGCATGAACACCAAACCGACGGCTCCGGCTTCAGGTACGCGCAGGCGTTCAAGCAGGCTGACCAGCCCCTGCATCAGAAACGCCAGGACCATCCCGGCCAGCACCGGTGCCAGCATGCCACCCAGGGTCAGAACAACAGTGAAAGCCAGGAACAGCAACACCGCGAGTACCACCGCTTCTTCATCCGAGAAGTAGCGCTGCACCCAGTTGCGAAGCACGTTGAACATCAAAAATCCTTTTGCAAATGAATAGGCTCAAGAGCACTCAAGCTTTGCGTAACCAATACGTGTAAACACCCGCTTCGGCCCGCTCATCCAGCAGCTCATGGCCTGCAAGACGGGCGAAGCTGCGGAAGTCGCGCTGGGAGCCAGCATCCGTCGCGATGACCTTGAGCACCATGCCGCTGGTCAGGCGATTGAGCTCGAGCTTGGCCTTGAGCAAAGGCAACGGACAGTTAAGCCCGCTGGCGTCGACTTCGGCGTCACAGGTTTCGAGGCGCGTTAGAGCGTCAGACATCGTTTCTCTCCGGGCAGGCACATTCGAAATGCAACCTGATGGCAAAATGTTGATCACGATATTTCAGGCAGGCCTTAAAGAATACCCCACTCTGGTCAGCAAGCCATTGAGCCAGCTACAGTACGGGTTCTCCAACTTAGAGCTCCATGGATGAATTTTCTGCGCCCTACCCTGCTGACGCTCGCCTGCCTGCTCGCCATTCCAGGCCATGCCGACGATCTGCCCTCGCTTGGCGATGCCAGCTCTTCCATCGTTTCTCCGGAACAGGAATACCAGCTGGGACGCGCCTGGTTGGGGCTGCTGCGCAGTCAGGTTCCGCAACTTTCCGACCCGCAACTCAAGGATTATGTCGAAACCACGGTCTATCGGCTGGCCGAAACCAGTCAGGTAAACGACCGACGTCTTGAGTTCATCCTGATCAACAGCCCGCAGCTCAACGCCTTTGCTGCACCGGGCGGGATTATCGGGGTCAACGGCGGCCTGTTCCTTAACGCCCAGACAGAAGGCGAATACGCCTCGGTACTGGCGCACGAACTGGCTCACCTATCGCAACGTCACTTTGCCCGCGGCGTAGAAGCGCAACAACGCATGCAGGTGCCGGTGCTGGCGGCCATGCTCGCCGGTATCGTGATGGCCGCCGCCGGAGCCGGCGATGCCGGGATTGCGGCGATTGCCGGCTCGCAAGCCGCCGCCATTCAGGAACAGCGGCGTTTCTCCCGACAGAACGAGCAGGAGGCCGACCGAATCGGCATTCTCAACCTGGAAAAAGCCGGCTACGACCCGCGCAACATGCCGACCATGTTCGAACGCCTGATGCGCCAGTACCGTTTCGACGCCAAGCCACCTGAATTTCTGCTGACGCACCCGGTCACCGAATCACGAATCGCCGACACCCGCAACCGCGCCGAGCAAGCCAAGCCCGGCGGCAAGGAAGACAGCCTGCGCTATCAACTGATGCGCGCCCGTGTGGCGTTGATCTACGAAGAAACACCAGGTATCGCCGCCAAACGCTTCCGCGCCCAACTGGTCGAGAATCCAAAATCAGCAGCGGCTCGATATGGTCTGGCAATTGCCCAGATCAAAGGCGGGCAGCTCAACGAAGCACGGGAAAGCCTCAAGCCTTTGCTGGACGGCTCGCCAAACGACATCACCTACAACCTGACGCAGATCGATCTGGATATCACCAATAACCGTTTGGCGGATGCTCAGCAACGCGTCGACCGGATGCTCGGGCAGTTTCAGGATAACTACCCTTTGAACCAGGTACGCGTCGATCTGCTACTCAAGCAGAACCGCACCGCCGAAGGGGAAAAATCGCTGGATGGTTTACTCAAACGCCGCCCTGACGATCCGGATATCTGGTATCTCGTGGCTGAAACCCGCGGCCTGAACGGCAACACCATCGGCCTGCATCAGGCTCGCGCCGAGTACTTCGCGCTGGTGGGTGATTTTCGCCAGGCGATTCAGCAACTGGACTTTGCCAAGCGCCGGGCGAACAACAACTTCCAGCTGGCTTCCCGGATCGATGCGCGACAGAAGGAGTTGATTGATCAGGAGCGGATGGTCAAGGGGATGATGTAGGGAGCCGCGCCGCAAACATAGATCCCTGTAGGAGCGCGCTTGCCCGCGATTGCGGTGTGTCAGTCACCCGACGCTTCTCAGTTGGATAGCTATCGCGGGCAAGCGCGCTCCTACGGGTTCAGGCGTACCCTAAATCAAGCATTCCCCGCCTGTTTCAAGCGCGCCGCCTGGGTAAAGTCCAGCATGCGCTGCAAAGGCCGTACGGCATGGGGAATCACTGCGGGATCGACGAAGATCTCGTTGCTGCCCTCACGCAGACACTGCAAGGTCCGCTCCAGAGTATTCATCGCCATCCACGGGCAATGCGCGCAGCTCCGGCAGGCCGCGCCATTCCCGGCGGTTGGTGCTTCGATGAAAATCTTGTCCGGGCATAACTGCTGCATCTTGTAGAAAATGCCACGATCGGTCGCCACGATGAACATCTTGTTCGGCATTCGTTGCGCGGCCGCGATCAGCTGACTGGTTGAACCCACCGCATCGGCCAGGTCAATCACTGACTCCGGTGACTCCGGGTGCACCAGAATCGCCGCCTCCGGGTACAGGGCCTTCATGTCTTCGAGCTGCTTGGACTTGAACTCCTCATGGACGATGCAAGCGCCGTCCCAAAGCAGCATGTCCGCGCCTGTAGCGCGCTGGATATAACGACCGAGATGCTTGTCAGGTGCCCAGATGATTTTCTCGCCGTTATCCATCAGGCTCTCGACGATCTCCAGCGCGCAGCCGGACGTCACGACCCAGTCAGCACGGGCCTTGACCGCCGCCGAGGTGTTGGCGTAGACCACCACCGTGCGCTCTGGATGCTGATCGCAAAAGGCTGAAAAATCGTCCACCGGGCAGCCCAGATCAAGCGAGCACGTCGCTTCAAGCGTCGGCATCAGCACGCGCTTTTCCGGGTTGAGAATCTTGGCGGTCTCGCCCATGAAACGCACGCCCGCGACCAACACGGTTTTAGCAGGGTGGTTGTTACTGAAGCGCGCCATCTCCAGAGAGTCGGATACGCAGCCGCCGGTCTCTTCAGCGAGTGCTTGAATCACCGGATCGCAGTAATAATGCGCCACCAGCACGGCGTGCTGCGCCTTCAATTCGGCGGCGATGGCAGCGCGATAGTGCCGTTGCTCCTCGATACTCAGCTCTTTGGGCTGTTTGGCGTCGAGGTGGGCCTGGACCAACAGGCGTTCTGATATTTGCGTCATGTTCGCTGGACCTGAAAGCGCTCGATAGCGCACAAGGCGAGTTTACACCCGAAAAGCGGACACAAAAAAAGCTGGAAATCCTCATTCATCACGGGCCTTCCAGCTTTATAAGTATGTCGACCTGGGGTCGTGGTTCGGTCTTGATACAGTCGGTCAGACCCACTGTTCAAGCCGCTGAAGGCGGTCGGATTCTAGCCAGCCCATTGGGGTTTTACCATCAGTTTAACGAGCGTTGCCCTGCGCTCAGGGGCTTTCGGCCATTTCCACCCGATTGCGACCAGCGCGTTTGGCGCAGTACAGCGCTGCATCGGCCAGCCCATAAGCGGTATCGAAATCAGTGCCAGGCGCGCTGGCGCTGACGCCAAAGCTGGCGGTGATCGAGCGTGCAACTGGGTCGGCGAACACCTGCTCGGCAATGGCAGCACGCATCGCTTCAGCCAGGTCCAGGCCTTCCTGGAGTTCCCCGCCCGGAATCAATACCGTGAACTCCTCGCCACCCACTCGGCCAATCGTCCCCGCGTCGCCCACGATACGGCGCAGGCAAGTCACGATGCCTTTGATCACCGCGTCCCCTACCGGGTGCCCGAACTGGTCGTTGACGCGCTTGAAGTGATCGATATCCAGCACGATCATCACCGCCCCCGACTCTCGCAACGCCTTGACCGAGCAATCAATCACCGCGCCGCGATTCAGGGCACCGGTCAACGGGTCATGAGTGGCGCGATACTCCAGCTGCTGCGCCAAAGTGTGCAACTGGGTATTCAAAGCGTTCATTTCTCGCTCGGCACGATCACTGCGCCCGATCAGACGCCGGGTTTCGCGCATCAATCTTTCGAAATGGGTGATCAGCTCACCCAGCGATTGCTGATACACCGCCGGGGCAGCGCCGCTGAGGGCAAATGTTTCACGGGCTCGCTCAAGCGCATCGTTCTCGCTCTTGAACAGGTCCGGGACGTCGTCCGCAGCAAAACCCGAAGAAACGCCCGATAAAACAACCGCAGTGCGCATGGTCTGCTCTCCTGGTCAGGCAGAAACCGGATGATCGGTAAATTTGATGGCCTTGAAGTCAGCCTGCAATTCCTCACCGAATTCGAAAATCGTCTCGTCTTCTTCGTCGTGGTACCAGTTCATCTGCACAGTGACACCTGACTGAGCCGCCTCGTCCAGAGCATCGAACAGACTGAACAGCATCTTGGTGCTGGAGCTGTTGAAGTAAGCGAGGGCTATGTCGGCAGTGATCAGCGTGGCATCCGTGGTTGCCAGGTAGTCGCGCAATTGCTGAACAATCGGCGCGTAGAAAGCGGCGGCATTCTCAGGGTACGACTCGCCCTTGATGGCCAGGGAGTTCTCGCTGAAACGGAAGTCCACTTCTGGTGAAGTCGAGGTTGCTGCGATATAGAAATTATCCATCTTGATATCGTCGCTCTTTATTCAAATAGTGGCTTTGAGGCAAAACAGGGTGGTATCCGGGTCGTCTGCTCGAGGATGAAAGGCAAACTCCAGCGGTGCACTCGCGTCCCGGGCCATGGTTAGAAAACCCAGACCTGCGCCTTTACTGCCTTCTGGCGTCTCGGCGCGCAGGGAGACCTTGTAGGCCTGCTTGATCTCGTCCAGAGACATACTTGCCAATGGCTCGAGCTTTTCTCGGAGCCGTTGAGCATCCTGGGTCGCGATGGGGTTGGCGCAGAGCATGAGGTGTCGTTCGCCGTCCGCACTGATGCAGACCGCCCCCTGACGCAAGGCCGGCTCTGCCACGGCAGGGTCCAGCGAGTCTGATGAGTAGTGAATGATGTTCTGCGACAACTCGATGAAAGACGAAAACAACTTGCGACGCCGGGAGCTATCAACACCGGACACCTCCAACTGCAGCTTCACGATCTCGGCCATGGCCGCGACGATGCTGTGGGAGAAATAGCCCATGTGATAGAAAATCACGTTGCGCTGCTGGGCCAGGTCGAAGAAAGCGTAATCCTGGCTGGAGGTCGGCGAGTGGTTCATGGCTTTTCCTGGAGACGGGCACAAAAGAAAGTTAAGTCATCGCGGCGCGACTGCTGCCCCTGCCAGTCTGCCAGCGCGCCTTGAAGCGCCTCGCAAATCAGGTTCGCGGGCAGGTGGCGGTGTTCAAGAATCAGGTCGCAGGCGCGACGCTTGCCGAACGCGATATTTCGCGGCCCACCAATCTGATCGGTCAAACCGTCAGTGGTGATGAACAGCAAGCTGCCGGGGTGCAGAACCAGCGTGCTTTGCGTCCACTCATAGTTTTCGTCACTGTCTACGTAGCCCACGCCCATGCGCTGCCCGGACAGGCTGGTGAATTGCTGGTCATCGGGTTGCAGCACATGCAGCGCGACGCGCGCCCCGGCGTAGACAAGCTCTGCCCGGGCCGTGTCGTACCAGAAAAAGGCCGCATCCAGGCCATCGTCAGACTCCGGCGTTTCATCGACACCTTTGACCTGGCCCAGCAAGCTCTTCACGCTGCGGTTGACCGCCGATAACAAGGCAGCCGGATCACGGGGTCCGAGCTGCGCCAGCGCCTGAGTCAGCGAGGACGATGCGATCAATGTCATGAACGCTCCAGGCACGCCGTGGCCGGTACAGTCAGCGACCGCGCCGAACCAGCCGTCCTCGTGGGTAACAAAGTGGTAAAAGTCGCCGCCTACGACGTCTCGCGGCTCCCACAGCAAGACCGCGTCGGGTAGCGTGGCCGTCAGGGTCTCGCGAGAGGCTCGCAACATAGCGCGCTGGATGACGCTGGCGTACTCAATGCTTTGCATCGTCTGCCGGTTCTTTTCCGCCTGCATGTCGGCCACAACGCCCATCAATTCCAGGCCACTGCCCAGTCCGATGAAAGCACCGTCACGGGTCACGATGAAGCCGTCCGCCAGCGCCTTCTCACCGAACTCCACAGTTTTGAAGGTCAACGCCTCGATGCTCATACCGACGTCGACAATCAAGGGATCCTTATCCATGAAGGCAATGCAGCTTTTGCGGTCGTAAAGCTCGCGATGAAACGGCTTGCTCATCTGCGACATGAAGATATTGCGATTGATCAGACCGATAGGTCGCTCACCCTCGAGGACTGCCAGACACACCATGGTCCGCTGGGCCGTGAACATCTCCATGACTTGAGAATTGGTGCCGTCGGAATCAATCGCAGGCATCGGATGGCACAAATCACCCGCGCAGCGGTGATTACGCGGTAGGTCCGGACGATTGAACTGAGGAAGACCCATGGGCGTGCCGAACCTTCAGACTGATGGAGGGCACGACTCTACGACACTGATGTTAATGTGATATTACAGTTGCGCAGCAAGATGCTCTATTTGGGAGGGCGACAGGAATGACCGGGTGCGTTCTAACAGGCTCTCTGTCTGTTCAGACGTACTGCAGACCTGTAGAAGCTGCCGAAGACAGCGAATCGCTCAAAGACTGAAGACGACCGATTGATGGCCGACATTCTGGCATCACTCGCAAAGCATGCGATTTCACCAAGTTCATCATTCATTGAAGAGGAGCAATGCGGCATGCGCTTTGCGGGCGACGGGAAAAATCGAGGGCAAAAAAAAGCTGTAAGGCCACATTTTCACGGGCCTTACAGCTTTACAACTTTTACATCTAAAAATGGTGGGTCGTGTGGGATTCGAACCTACGACCAATTGGTTAAAAGCCAACTGCTCTACCAACTGAGCTAACGACCCTCTGTTGCGTGGCGCGTATATTACTGATTTCTATGAGTAATTCAACACCTAATCTTAATTATTTTAAAAATAGTTTGTGGGGTCAGTGATTCCGGCCGCCGAGAAGCCTTCTGCGCGCAGTCGGCAGCTGTCGCATTTGCCGCATGCGCGGCCGTGATCATCGGCCTGATAGCAGGAAACGGTCAGGCTGTAGTCGACACCCAGACGTACGCCCGCTTTGACGATATCGGCCTTGCTCAGGTTCTGCAGCGGTGCCTGTATCGTGAAACCGTTACCTTCAACACCGGCCTTGGTCGCCAGATTGGCCATGCGCTCGAAAGACTCGATGAACTCAGGTCGGCAATCCGGATAACCGGAATAATCCACAGCGTTAACGCCGATGAAAATGTCGCGGGCACCCAGCACTTCAGCCCACCCCAGCGCCAAAGACAGGAACACAGTATTGCGCGCAGGGACGTAGGTCACAGGAATGCCCTCGCCCGGGGTTTCCGGCACGTCGATAGAGCTGTCAGTCAAAGCCGAGCCGCCGATCCCGTTGAGATTCAGGCCAATGACCTTGTGCTCCACAACGCCCAGATCACGTGCCACACGGGCCGCAGCATCCAGTTCGGCGCGGTGGCGCTGGCCGTAGTCGAAACTCATGGTGTAGCAGGCGTAGCCCTGCTCTTTGGCCATAGCGACCACGGTGGCGGAATCTAGGCCGCCTGACAGGAGGATTACTGCTCTTTTTTCAGTCATGGTTGATTCACTCATGTTCAGCGCCCCGGCTCATCGTTCCAGAGAAATTTATGCAGCTGCATCTGCAGACGCACTGGCAAGTTGTCGGCAACGATCCAGTCAGCGAGGTCGCGAGCGTTGAGCTCGTGATGGCTTGGCGAAAACAGCACCTCATCGGCGCGACGCTCAAGACCATACTGGATCAGCTTGGACACTGCCCAGTCATAATCTTCGCGGGAACAGATCACAAACTTGACCTGATCGTTGGGGGTCAGCAGCTCGATGTTCTCGTAGCGATTGCGCGCCACCTCTTTGGAACCCGGGGTTTTCAGATCCAGGATGCGGCTTACGCGGGTATCGACCGCAGAAATATCCAGCGCGCCGCTGGTCTCCAGGGAAACTTCGTAACCGGCATCGCAGAGGCGCTTGAGCAGAGGAATGGCATTGGGCTGGGCCAGCGGCTCACCGCCGGTGACACAGACATAGCGCGGACGGTATTCGGCGACCTGAGCGAGAATGTCGTCCAGGGTCCGAATCGTGCCGCCAGTGAACGCGTAGGCACTGTCGCAGTACTGGCAACGCAGCGGGCAACCGGTGAGCCGCACAAATACCGTGGGCAAGCCAGCTGTGCGCGTCTCACCCTGCAACGAGTAAAAGACTTCTGTAATACGTAATGTTTCTTGCATAAGGGCCACGGGCGTAACAGCTAGACAGGCCGTCCGCCTCCGTCAGGCACTTCAAAACACCCTGCAAACGCAGAATCCAGAGAAGCGTAATAAATACCGGAATTTCGGGTGGCGAATTCTAACGAAAAAAGCCGCGACAAGCGCGGCTTTCTTGAATGACGGGTCAGACTCTTACAAACGCTGCAGGTCTCGTTGCGCCAATTGGGCAGCTGAAGTGCCCGGATATTGCGCGACAACCTGCTGCAAGATGCCTTTAACCTTGTCTGTATGACCCAGACGGCGCTCGACATCAGCCAGCTTGTACAGGGAGTCAGGCACCTTGGCGTGCTTCGGGTAAGCCTGGCTCACTTTGGCGAACGCCTGACCAGCACCTTGCAGATCGCCTTTGGCCAGATTCACTTCACCCAGCCAGTACTGGGCATTGCCCGCGTAAGAGCTGTTGGGATACTTGCGAAGGAAGGCGGTAAAAGCCTGACTGGCCTTGTCAAAATCCTTGGCTTTGATCAGGTCGAAAGCCGCTTCGTAATAAAGCTTCTCTTTGGCCGGATCAGGTGGCTCTGTCCCTGTCATCGGCGCTTGAGTGGCCGGTGCAGCAGGAGTACCGCTGGCGTTGATATCGCCGCCAGAGGCTTGGGAATTATTTGAAGCCGCTGCGGCTGCGCCGCCTGCTCCTATGCGTGAATCCAGATCCTGATATCGCTCAAGCGCTTCTTGCTTCATACGCTGGATATCGTTTTGCTGGACCTCGACCATACCGCGCAAACGCGCGATTTCGTCCTGCATCTGTTGCAACTGCATGAACAGCTGACCTTGTGCCGAGGGCGGGGCCGAAACCCCTCCCCCGGCATAGGCGCCGGACGTGCCATAACCTGCTGGCGGATAACTGCTGCTGCCAGAGCCAGAATTGTTATCGACCACAGGAGCCGCACCCCACGCAAATAGCGGGAGAGTGAGGGCCAATACGGTTACAGCACGTCGGCACGTTCGCATGTCAAATTACTTACGCAGTTCGACGCGACGGTTTTGAGCCCAGGATTGCTCGTCGTTGCCGGTAGCAACTGGACGCTCTTCACCGTAGGAAACGAGTTCCAGCTGAGCTGGCGAAACGCCCTGCAGAACCAGGTAGCG
>Ga0247735_1000536_pt1 | contig 14773 bp, 14 predicted proteins | sample UWRJL178409R2_FD_180934 | JGI IMG/M metagenome (GOLD analysis project Ga0247735, IMG submission 180934) | Plant litter microbial communities from Arlington Agricultural Research Station in Wisconsin, United States - UWRJ-L178-409R-2 | ecosystem: Environmental > Terrestrial > Plant litter >... | reverse complement strand
GTTTTCTGCAGTTCCTTCCACTGCAACAGCGCGCCGATGTAGTTGCCGATCTGGAGGGAATCGGCGGACGGCTGCATACCGGAAAAGAGGCGGGGCTGGGTCATATCATCCAGTCTTCCAGAGTCGGCGAGGGGATGCGGGCGGCGCGGGTGGTCGCCAAACCCTGGCAGCGATGGGGATCCAGTCGAAATGGTCGGACAAAGAGGTTGACATGCCGTATTCGATGGATGATCCTATAGGAACTACGATTCACGAAGAGGTGATTGTGCTCCATACAACTTCCGCCCCGCCCATCGGGGCCGCGACGTCCACAGCGACAAACCGCCGGCGCATCACACACGTTTCGATCGGGGGATCCCGATGAAAAATCCTCCGGCGCCCGTCGCTCCCGCCAAGTGGAGCAAAAGCCGCATCCTCTTCCTTGTTGTGGGCAGCATCTCCTGCCTGGTGGGCATCGTCCTGATCTTCGGACCCTGGTAACCCGCGGCTGGCAGCGACCACGTCGTGCCGGCTGAAGCAGCATCCCGCTCTCGCCTATTTGCCCTCCCCACTCTCGCCACCCTCGTTGTGCCTCACAAAACTCAAGGAAGAGACCATGCCAGCAAGCACTTCGTCGACACACGACCTCCTGCAGACACCCGCCCTCAAGTCGGCCATCTCGAAGGCCTCGCGCCGCCTGATGCCGATGCTGGTGATCCTGTATGTTGTCGCGTTCCTCGACCGCACCAACGTCGGATTCGCCGCCGAAGCCCTCGAAGTCGACCGGGGGATCAGCGCGGGTGCCTACGCACTCGGTGCCGGAATCTTCTTTATCGGCTACGCCATCTTCGAGATCCCCAGCAACCTGCTGTTGACCAAATATGGCGCCAAATTCTGGCTCGCCCGCATCGCGATCAGCTGGGGCATCGTTTCGGCCTGCTTCGCGTTTGTGCAGGGTGAGACCTCGTTCATCATCCTGCGTTTCCTGCTGGGTGTGACCGAGGCCGGCCTCTTCCCCGGCGTGATCATGTTCCTCGCGGCTTGGTTCCCCAACAAGGTGCGTGTGCAGATGTTCGCCATCTTCTACCTCGCCCAGCCCTTCTCCCAGATGCTCGGCGCTCCGCTGTCCGGCTGGCTGATCAACATCGGTGACTCCGTTCCCGGTGTTGAGGGCTGGCAGGTTATGTTCGCCGTCGAGGGCCTCCTCGCCGTTGTGGCCGGTTTCGCGGCGTTCTTCTTCCTTGTCAACAGCCCCCAGGACGCCAAGTTCCTCAACAAGGACGAAAAGCTTGCCCTGAAGAATGTGATGGAGCTTGAGGATGGGATGAAGGCCAAGAGCGGCCCGAGCGGTGTTCTTGCCGCCATGCGGAACCCTCGTGTCTGGTACTTCACGATCATCTACTTCTGCCTGCAGATCGCGGTGTACGGCGTGACGTTCTTCCTCCCACAGCAGGTTGCGTCGCTGACCGGCCAGGCTGTCGGTTTCCAGGTCGGACTGCTGGCTGCGATCCCGTGGTTCTTCGGAATCTTCGCCTGCTACTTCGCTGGTAAGGCCGCGAACACCATCACCCGTCGCCGCAACCTCGGAACGATCCTGTTCACCTCGACCGGTTTGTGCATCTTCGGTTCCGCCTGGTCGGGTGCGAATGAACAGCCCGTACTTGGCATCATCTTCATCACCCTCGCGGTCTGCAGCTTCCTCGCTGTTGGTCCGATCACCTGGTCGTACCCGACCGCGTTCCTCACCGGAACGGCTGCTGCTGCCGGCATCGGCCTCATCAACTCGCTTGGTAACCTCGGTGGCTTCGTCGCACCGATCCTGCGTACCGCTGTCAACGAGGCTGGCAACTCCGAAGTGCTCGGTGTTTACGCGCTCGGTGTGCTTCCTTTCCTCGCCGCTGCGATGATGTTCGCCACCCGCCGTTTCAAGGCCAGTGGGGCAGACACACTGCTCGACAGGTCGGACGTTTCGGCACCGGTGCTCGACACCAAGTAACACTCTGCGACGGCTGCCTGCAGCTATCACAACAGACTGCCCATCCGGTTCATCCGGGTGGGCAGTCCGTTTTTGGTCGGTGGTCTTTCCCGAAGCACGGTTGCCTGCGAGGCGCTTGGGTTCTGCTGATGACCCAAGTGCTGTGGCGGTGCTCCGGGTCCCCATCGGTTACTGCCGCTCAGGTGGCGGTGGTGGTGGTGTGCTGAACGCGGTGATCAGTTGTCGTCGCTGCGCTGGAGACTGGGGTCGGGCGAGGTCGCCGAAGCTGATCGTCGGCCGGACCGGGCGGCGTGCCACCGGTCGCTTCTTGGGTTCGCTGATGGGCCCACCCGTCACCCGGATAGAGCAGCCCAGGCTGGTGCCACTGGTATCGGTGTCGTCGGCGCCTTCGACATACCACCCCGCCTCCGCGGCGACAGGGGTCGCCTCCGGTGCGATAAAGGTCTCCCGGGTGCTGGGCATCCCCGCGATCGGGTTCGGAATCATCTTCCCCCGCGGCGGCACCACCATGGGTGCCTCGGTGACCGTTTCCAGTGTGGCATCGGATTCGATGCTGCGGTTGCGGGTGGAGGGCATGCCGGCGACCTTGTTGGGGATCACAAACACGCTCGGCGGCACCGGCAGACTCGACACCGCGGTGCCGTCAAAAGCGGACAGGGTGGGGTGGGCGGTGCGTGCTTTGCCCATCGGCCGCCACGTTCCGGCCGGGTCCACCCACAAGGGTGCCTGCAGGAACGGGACGCCGTTGACCATCCGGATGGTGTACCCGGACGCATGCAACATGTGATGGTGCGCACTACACAGCAACAACGCGTTATCAATATCGGTACTGCCGCCTTTGCTGTGCTCGATCACGTGGTGGGCGTCACACTGCCGGGCCGGGGTGGCACAGTCCCACACACAGGTACTGCCATCGCGGACGGCGAGGGCGCGTTTCTGGGCATCGCTGAACAGGCGCACCAGCGGCCCCAGGTAGAGCACTTCGCCGAAGGTACCCAGCAACACCTGCTGCGACTGGGCATCACACAACGCCTGCTGGACGGTGGTGATGGCCAGGGGTTCGGCAACCTGGTCGACCCAGCCCGCCCCGGTGGTGTTCTTGAGGTCGTCCAAAGTGACCACAATGCTGACGGTGGTCGTCGGGCGCATGCCACCGGTCTCCTTCGCCGATGCGCGCAGCCCCGCTTTCAGGGTGCCAAGGACAATGTCGGCGTTGCGCTGCTCCGGGGTGCGGGTATCCCGATCCACGGTGGTTTCGCTGCCATCCTCGTGCAGGGTGGTCATGGTGCCGTTGACCCGGTCCTCGTCACTGAGAAACCGCGGTCCGGTGGCGGCGTCCGCGTCGGTGAACATCGCTTTGAGCAATCCGGCATCCAGCGGCTCCAACAGCCCACTGAACGGCGTCATGCCGAAAGACTCCTTCCCCAAACGGAAGGCGCGGCGTGTGTGCATCGCTTCGGCCCGGGGCTCCAACCCGTCGGCGTCGAGCACGGTTTCCCATTGGGTGACTTGCACCGCGACCAGATCCGGCGAGAGGAACGAGCCCTGCTCAACCAGGTCGGTGATCACGGTATCGAGAACCTCGGTATCGGTGCTGCTTTCGGCGCGCTTCACCAAGCGCGCCAAATGGGCGGCGGTCTCCACCCCAATCACCCCGTCCACCACGGCAGCGGCGAGGAGGGGTTGTTTCGGCGGCAGCACCTGCCCGGTGATGCCCACGGTCGGCAGGATCTGTGTGCCGAGGCGGATGCGGCGGCGGGCGTCGGCGGCGGGGATGCGGATCAGGTATTCCAAAAAGGGGATGGTGCGGGTGTGGCCGAACTTGTGGCACATTGCCTCGGCACCGAGTTCGTAGCGGCAGCGGTCGTTAATGTCCGCGGCGGTAATGGCCCGTAACCCATCGAGCAGGCGGCCGGCGGTTTCGGTCGCGATCAACACCTCGCCGGCCTGTTGGTCACTCAGTCCCACGGTGGGCATCGCGATCGCCTCCCGCAGCAGCGCTGCTGCCTGGGTGAGGAGGTCGGTGTGGGAGGTCATACCCCCATTCTCCCAGCCAGGCAGACCCGGGGGAAGAGAAAAGAAAAAGCCGGTCAAACCTGCGTTCCGTGGTAGAATAGCACCATTCAGCAAGCCTGTCGAAACGGGTTGGGAGGGTGCTCTTCCACCCTATGGTGTGCCACTGTCAGTGACCGAGTTGGGGCTTTTAGGCACAGCTTTTGGCTTGAAGATTCAGGGTCGGGCGATAGATACACCCGCCGCAACAGAGGATGCGAGCGACTAGCTCACATAACAACTCGCTGCCTGGCACGGACCGCAATTCGCGGCCTTTACTCCTCGCCCTTGCCGTCTTTCTTGTCCTGGCGCTTCGACTCAGCAATGTCGTTTTCAAGGGCATCGAGGGACTCGTAGGTCACCCGGACCTGTTCGAGTGCGGCATCACCGCTCATCCATCGCCACTTGGTTCGCAGCACCATCACCGCCACACCCAAGCCGATAAAGGGCAAGAAAACGACTATTGCCCAATCGCCCAATTGGAACTCGCTCAGCACAAACAACATCGCGAAGAAGTACACGGCGGTAATACCGGCCATGCCGACCATTGCCTCCCGTACGCGCGTTCTCTTGGCATCGATAGCGGCGATACGAGGATCCTTCATGCTGCGACCTTACCCGGCGGCGTTGGCCGCCGACCTTTTTCGGTGATGTGCGTCAGGCTGCGGAGGTGTTGCGGGCGAGTGCCTCGTCGAGTACTGCGGCGAAGTTGGCGGGATCGTGGGCGAAGCGGCCGAGGAACAGGCCGTCGACCTCGGGCAGCTGTGCGAGCAGGCCGGGACCCGCGCTGCCGCCGTAGATGACCCGCACACTATCCGCGAGGACGCCCGAACGCTCTGAGAGTGCGGGGCGCAGTGCACGGACCACGTCGTTGACGTAGGCGGGCTCCGCGGGCGCGGGAGCGCCGATGGCCCACACGGGCTCGTAGGCCAGGATCAACGATCCGAGGCGGGCGGGATCCTCCAGCGCCGAGAGCACCTGGCCAACAACGAACTCCACTGCGGCATCCACACTGCTGCGCACTGGCTCGCCGACGCAGAGCAGGGGAGTGATGCCGCTGGCGAGTACCGCGGTGCTCTTCCGGCGCACAACCTCGTCGGTCTCACCGAACTGGGCGCGACGCTCGGCGTGGCCGATCTCGACAATGCGCACCCCCATCTCGGCGAGCAGGCCGGGGCTGACCTCACCGGTGACCGGGCCGTCCTGCCAGCTGGCGTTCTGCGCACCGGTAACCACGGTGGTTCCTTCGAAGCTGTTCAACGCTGACGGCAGCAGGGGGAAGGAGGGAATGACAAAAGGACGGACGTTGCCTGCGGCGAGTCCCGTGCGTTCATCGACGGCATGGCGGATCGCGTAGAGCCAGGTGCGGGTCGCGGAGTAACCCATGTACATCTTGGTGCTGACCCCGATGATCGTGGGGCGCGGCAGGACAGCATCCGATCTCTCGCCATCAGTGGACCCGGTGGGGAGCGGGAAAAACGGTTCGGCCGTGGGGAGGGACATGGGTGCCTTCGGGATCGTGCGGGGAATGGCGGGCGACAAAAAGCCCGGCCAACCCAATACTGCAGGGAGGCCGGGCTTCGCGGTAATTTCTCAGTGCATGTACAGTCCGCCGTCGACGTTCAGCGTCTGGCCGCTGATGTAGCCTGTGTCCTCGCTGAGCAGGAAGGCGATGGCCGCCGCGATGTCGCGCGGGGTGCCGATGCGGTCGACCACGAGGTCTTCCGCCATGCCGGCCTTGCGCTCCTCGGTGAGGGTGCCGCCCATGATGTCGGTGTCGATCGGGCCGGGAGAGATCGCGTTCACGGTCACACCGAACGGGCCGAGCTCGCGGGCGACCGAGCGGGTCAGGCCGATCACGCCGGCCTTGGCCACCGAGTACGGGGTTTTGCTGAACGTGCCGCCGCCGCGCTGGGCGGAGACCGAGGAGATGTTGACGATGCGGCCGATGCCGGATTTCACCAGAGACTCAGCGACCCGGCGGGTGGCGTAGTGCACCCCGTTCAGGTTGATGTTCAGCACACGGTCCCACTCGGCTGCCTCGAGTTCGAGGTAGGGGATCGGGGAGGAGACCCCGGCGACATTGGCGAGGCCGACCAGCTGGGGCAGCGCTGCCTCAATCTCGTCAATTGCTGCGCGCACGGATGCTTCGTTGGCGACGTTCGCACCGGCACCGTGGGCCTTGACGCCGTACTTCGCGGCGACCTCGGCGGCGACGGCCTTGGAGGCTGCGTCATCCAGGTCGACAACACCGATGTTCCAGCCGAGCTCGGCCAGGTAGTCGACGGTGGCACGGCCGATGCCGCGCGGGGAGACGGCGCCGGTGACGATGACGGTGCGTTCGGTGGGGAAGGGATTGCTCATGCTCTGGTCTCTTTCTGCTTGGGGTGTCGGCGCTTAGTGGATCGGGGCAGGGCCGAGCTCGTCGAGCAGCTGCTGCATCCGCACGTACGCGTTGTTGCGGTAGGCAATCAACGCGGGGGTGCGGTCGGCGGGCACGTCGAGGAAGCCGGCTCCCGTCTTGGTGCCGAGTTTGCCGGCGGCGACGAGGTCGGCGAGCACCTTGGGAGTGGCGAACCGCTCGGGGAAGCTGGTCTGCAGCGACCGGTAGCAGAACTCGTAGACGTCGAGGCCGGCCATGTCGGCGATCGCGAACGGTCCGAAGAACGGCAGGCGGAAACCGAAGGTGGTGCGGGTGATGGTGTCGATGTCGTCTGCCGAGGCGACGCCGTCCTCGACCAGCTGGGTTGCCTCGTGGAACAGGGCGTACTGCAGGCGGTTGAGCACAAACCCGGTCACGTCCTTGACCACTGCGGTCTGCTTGCCGGTGGCCTCAACGATGGCCTTGACCGTCGGCAGGATCGCCGAGGTGGTGCCGGCGTGCGGGATCAGTTCGACGCCGGGGATGAAGGGGGCCGGGTTGCTGAAGTGGATGCCAAGGAACCGCTCCGGGTTGGTGACCGCTTCGGCGAGCTTGCCGATCGAGATTGTCGAGGTGTTGCTGCCGATGATCGCGTCGGGCCTGGCCGCTGCGCTGATGCGGGCGAGGGTTTCGTGCTTGATCGCGATGATCTCGGGAACGGCCTCCTCGATGAAGTCGGCGTCGGCCACGGCCTCCTCAATACTGGCGGCGGGGCTCAGGTGCTTCTCGAGCTTCTCGGTCGAGCCTTCCGGGAACAGCCCGGCCGCAACGAACTCCTTCGACTCGTTGATGAGGCGGTCGTAGTTCTTCTGCGCGATCTCGGTACTGATGTCTGCGATGACAACCGTGGCGCCGGACAGGGCGAGGACCTGGGCGATTCCGCCGCCCATATAACCAGAGCCGACAACGGCGATTTTGGTTGGGGATGACTCGGTCATGGTTATGCCTCCTGGTTGGTCTGGCTGGTCGCGGTGGTCGCGAATTCGTCTTCGTAGCTGCAGATCGCGGCAACCTTGCCCGCCGAGGCGGAGCTGGGGTCGAACCGGTAGTCGAGCCACTGGTCGACAAGCATCTTGGCGAGTTCGAGCCCGATGACCCGCTGCCCCATACAGAGCACCTGCGCGTCGTTGCTCAGCACCGCGCGGGAGACCGAGTAGCTGTCGTGGGCGGTGACGGCACGGATGCCGGCGACCTTGTTCGCGGCGATCGCGACGCCGAGGCCGGTTCCGCAGAACAGCAGGGCACGGTCGGCGTCGCCAGAGGCCACGATACGGGCGGCATCCACAGCGACGTGCGGGTAGTCGGTGCTGCCGTCGGCGGCGACGCCGACATCAACAACCGAGGCGACGCGGGGGTCCTTCTGCAGGATTCCCAGCAGTGCGGTTTTGTAGTCGTAGCCTGCTTCATCGCTGCCGATGACGAGGCGGAGGGGCTCGCTCATTTTGTGTCCTTTTCGGTGGAAGCTGCGCCGGTCCAGCCGCGCGCGGCGGCCTCGTCGGCGATACGGGTGACGATCATGCCGAAGGAGATGGCGCCGGCATCCGGGTGGCCGACGCTTTTCTCAGCGAGCGGGCGGGCCCGGCCGAGTTTCGGGCGAAGATCCGAGGTTGCTTCGGCGGCCGACGTGGCCGTCTTCGCCGCACCGGCGAGGGCCTCGGTGATGCTGGCGCCGCCGTCGACCGCGTCCTTCAGCGCATCAACGTAGGGGAGCATGGCGTCCACCATCGTTTTGTCGCCGAGGTTCGCTTTGCCGAGCTTTGTGATGGCGGCGGCGCCCGCGGCTGCCGCCTCTGCAGCATCCTTCGGGGAGTAGTCGTCACGGTTGCCGAGGCTGTCGCCGACCGCGGTGAGGGCGGCGGCCCAGAGTGCGCCAGAGGTTCCGCCCGCGCGCTCCGACCACTCTTCGGCGGCGGCGGTGAGCAGTTCGTGCACCCCGCGGCCGTCGGCCAGTGATTTTTCGGATGCTGCTGCGGCGCCCTGGATTCCGCGGGTCATGCCGATGCCGTGGTCGCCGTCTCCGGCGATCGCGTCGAGGTCGCCGAGGTCGGACGCGTTGGTCTCGATGGTCTCGCGGACCGCCCCGATCAGGTGGTTGGCGACAATCGCCAGGGCGAGGGAGGTCTCGGTGGCGTCCTCATGCTCGACCTCGATGGCCGCGGCGATCGCGCTGGCCTCCAGGCGCTCGCGGGGGGCGAGGTTGCCCTTGCGGTAGGCGGGGGTGTCGGCCGGGGCGGCCCACAGCTGCTCGAGTTCGTCGTCGATCCAGAACAGGGTCAGCGAGAGGCCGGACATGTCGAGGCTGGTCACCAGCTCGCCGCACTCCGGTTCGACAATGGTGAGTCCCTCGGCTTCCAGCAGCTTCGCGATGCGGCCGTAGAGCACAAAAAGCTCTTCGTACTTGATGGTGCCGAGGCCGTTGAGGATCGGCACAACGCGCTTTCCGGCATCCGCGGGAAGGTCGGCCAGCAGTTTGCTGACAAGGATTTCGGCAAGCTCGGAGGCGGTCGGCATCGGCTGCTCGCTGATGCCGGGTTCGCCGTGGATACCGAGGCCGATGGACATCTGGCCCTCCGGCACCGTGAACAGCGGCTCGCTCGCGCCCGGAAGGGTACAGCCGGCGAAGGCGACGCCGAGGGAGCGGGTGCGGTCGTTGGCCTTGATGGCGAGGCGTTCGACCTCGTCGAGGTCATAACCGGCTTCGGCGGCGGCCCCGGCGACCTTAAAAACCGTGAGGTCGCCAGCAATACCGCGGCGTTTGTGGATCTCCTCGATCGAGGCGCTGGCGATGTCGTCGGTGGCCATCACCGTTCGGGTGTCGATACCCTCGGCGCGCAGCTTCTCCTGCGCCTGGCCGAAGTGCAACACGTCGCCGGCGTAGTTGCCGTAGCTGAGCAGCACCCCGCCGCCCTGGTGGGAGGCCTTCGCGACGCGGTAGATCTGCGAGACCGCGGGGGAGGCGAACATGTTGCCGCAGGCCGAGCCCATGGCGAGGCCAGCGCCGACGAGGCCGGCGAAGGCGGGATAGTGGCCGGAGCCGCCGCCGACAACGAGTGCAACGGTGCCCTCCGGCGAGACGGTCGAGCGAACAACACCCCCGTCGATGCGGGCGACGTACTGCCGGTTCGCGGCGACGAAGCCGTCGAGCAGGTCCTCGGAGAAGTGGGTGGGATCGTCAAAGATTTTCGTCATTGCGCTATTCCTCATTGAATACGGGTGGGGCCGCGCAGGCAGCATCCGGAACGAACCGGTGTGAATCGAATCGAATCGACTTGGTGGATGCTGCCGCGCGGCGTGGGGTGGAGCCGTTACCTGTGTTCTACGGGCCCTGGTGCGCCCGGTCAATCGGTGGCGCCGATGCCGCTGGTGTTTAGGGTGCGAGTGCCAGGGTGGCGGGATTGGCGGCGAGTTCGCTGCCGTCCTGGGCGACGAAGCTGGTTCCGAGGGTGTATCCATCGCGCTTCGGCAGCACCTGGCGGCGCAGGTAGTCCTGGTTGCTCGCGCTGACGCTGAGGCCGTCGCCGCCGTAGTGCTCGGTGCAGATGATGCCCTGGAAGCCGACGGAGATGGCGGTGCGGAAGGCCTCGCGGTAGTTCATCAGGCCCGTTTCCAGCGGTGCGGGGAACGCCGTGTAGTGGTCGCGGGCGACATCCTCGTCGCGCGAATAGTTCTTCACGTGCCAGTAGTTGGAGTAGGGGAGCACCTTCGCGATGACCTCGCGCCAGTCCTCGATCGGGCGGTGCAGGCGGATCAGGTTGCCGACGTCCGGGTTGATTCCCACGTTGAACAGGCCGATATCCTGCACCAGCTTGACCGACTGGTCTGCCGTGCCGAGGAAGGTGTCCTCGTACATTTCGAGGGAGAGCAGGATGCCGAGCTCCGCCGCGTGGGTGCCGAGCTCGCGAAGGCGGGTGACGGCGTTGTTCCAGGCTTCCGGGTCGTTCTGCGGGTCTTTGTACCCCTCCACGGTCCAGAACCACAGCTGTTTCTGCTGTTCGGCGGTGAGGGCCTGGTGCAGGCCGACCGAGACGACCTTGACCCCGAGGTGCGCTGCGGCGTCGAGGGTGCGGTGGCTGTAGGCGAGGTTGTCTTCCCAGTCGGTCTCGTGGATCACGCTGCGGCGGATGGCGGAGATAACGGGGGCGCCGATTCCGGCTTCCTCGGTGGCCTGCTTCAGTTCGTCGAGGCGGGAGGGGCTCAGGTCGCCGGGGCGAACCCAGCTGTCGGTGAAGTCGACGTTGGCGAACCCGGCATCGGCCACTTCGCGGAACACGTCGAGCCAGACACTCGAATCCGCATCGTTGACGTGGCTGCCATCGGGAAGAACTCCCGGGAATTGCAGCAGTGCGGCGGTAATCGGCCAGTTCTCAGCGGTGAGGGCCATGCTGTTCACTCCATCGTGGGTAGGCGGTGTTGCACCCGGCCGAACCGCCGGAAACTAACATCGTGTTTCCTATAGGATTTACGAGAAACGCGATGATGTCAAGTAAATCCCGCCAACACCCAGCATTAATGTGCGGATGCTGCGCTGCCGGAGGCGAATGCTATTCGCGGGCGATGCGCTCATTGACGGAGCGACTCTTCACACCCTTGAGGTGGTGAACCATCATCTCGCGGGCCTTCTCGGCGTCGCCGTCCGCGAACGCCTCGAGGATCAGCGTGTGCTCGCGGATGGCGTGGTCGGCGTCGGTCACGCCGAGGCCGCCAAAGAGGCGGAAGCGCTGCACCTGGCCGCCGAGGGAGTTGTACGCGGCGAACAAAAACCGGTTGTGGGCATTCTCGGCGATCAGCCGGTGGAAGCGCTCGTCCGCCTCCCAGTAGGAGCGGAAGTTCGAGAACGACGGTCCACGCGGGGAGGTGGCAAGGTCGGTGATGGACTGCTGGAGCTCCGCAACCAGTTCGTCGGTGACACGCTCGCAGGAGAGGAACGCGTTCACCGGCTCGAGCACCAGGCGGGCATCCATCAGCTCAACGATCTCCTCGGTGGAGAACAGGGGAGCGACCCGGTAGCCCTTCAGGGCGGTGCGGCGCACCATCCCGGTGGCCTCAAGCCTGGCGAGGGCCTCCCGGATGGGAGTCTGTGACACCTCGAGCTGGCGGGCGAGCGCATCCATGTTGAGGGCGTCGCCGGCCTGCAGGCTGCCGTCGATCAGGGACACAAGCAGCTCGTCGTAAACGTGGTCGGCCAGCACCTGGCGCGGCGCGATTTTGCGGGGTGTGCTCAGGGCGCGAATGGGAGTGCTCCCTGCGCTGGAGTCGGCCGACATGGTTCCTACCTAGGGTTTGTTGGAGCAGCGTCCGGTGATGCGACGGGTGAAGCGACGGGTGGGTGCGGTGGTGCATTCCACCGTTCCGCCGATAATACCGGCTGATCCTGTAGGAAATAAGCGGTGCTGGCCGCCGTGCCGTTATGCCGTCGTGGCGACGGCGGCCAGCGTGTGCCTGGGGCGTCGCTCAGATCGCGTAGTCGACCACAACGGGGGTGTGGTCCGACCAGCGCTGGTCGTACGCCTCCGCGCGGTCCACGGCGTAGTTGGTCACTGTCGCCGCCAGTGCCGGGGTGGCGAGCTGGTAGTCGATGCGCCATCCGGTGTCGTTGGTGAAGGCCTGGCCGCGCCAGCTCCACCAGGTGAACGGCCCGTCAACCTCACCGGACTGGGCGCGGCCGACATCGACCCAGCCGAGGCCGGGGCCGGTGGTGCCGTCGACGCCGGTCACGGTCTCTCCGAGCGGGCCCATAAAGCGGTCGAAGTAGGAGCGTTCGCGAGGCAGGAAGCCGGCACGCTTGACGTTGCCCTTCCAGTTCTTGATGTCGAGCTCGCGGTGGCCGACATTCAGGTCACCGAGCACAACGGCGTATTCGCTGTGGGCGGCGATCTCGGGGAGGCGGGTAGTCATCGCGTCGAGGAACTTGTACTTCTCGACCTGCTTGGGGGTATCGACCTCACCGGAGTGCACGTAGGTGCTGACCACGGTGACGATTTTGCCGTCAACTTCGTAGTCGGCCTCGAGCCAGCGGCCCGCACTGTCGAAGTCGTCGTCGCCGAAAGTGACGCGGTGGATGGTCGCCTTGTTGCGGCTGGCGAGCGCCACACCGGCGCGGCCCTTCGCCGTGGCGGCGTCGTGCAGGATGTCCCACTCCGGGCCGAGGAGACCTTCGAGGTCCTCGGTCGAGGCGCGTACCTCCTGGATGGCGAGGATGTCGACGTCGCGGGCGTCGAGCCACTCACCCATTCCCTTGCGGTACGCGGCGCGGACGCCATTGGTATTGATGGTCGCGATGCGGAGCGGTTTTGCCATGCTCCAACTTTAGCGAGCGGTGCCGACATCCTCCGGCTTGTCCGTTTTGTCTCCCCTGGTGAACAGGCCGAGCAGGCGACGGATGCCTTTCGGACGGTTCGCGGCTACTGCGGCCCGCGCGGCGGCCGCAGCAGCAGCATCCTCCGCCTCTTTTTTCAGGCGAGCAGCCTCGGCCACCGGGTCGAGCGGGATTCCGGCGTCGATCATACCGATGGCGATCCAGGAGGAGGAGATGAGGATGACCTGGCAGATCAAGTTGAACCAGATGAGCAGACCGATGATAACGGCGAAGGAAGCGAGCAGCGGGTTGGACCCGATACCGCCGACCAGGCCGTAACTGACGGCGACCTTCAGCGCGCCGAGGCCGACACCGCCAATCAGCGCCCCGGCGAGCAGGCGGCGCCACGGGATAACAATGCCGGCGACGTAGCGGTAGAACCCGGCGAGCACAAAGGTGTCGAGGGCGAGCACAATCGCGAGGCCAATGATGCGCGCGAGAACGATCGAGACGAGTGATGTCTCGTCGAGTCCAACAAACGAGAGCACCGTTCCCAGCGCGGAAGTGCTGACCACCGAGAGGCCGGCGGAGATCAGCAGCGCTGCTCCGAAAGCGAGGGCGAGCCCGAGGTCCTTCAGTTTGCGCAGCACAAAGTTGCCGGGCAGCGGGTCGATACCGAAGATTGTGCGCACGGCATCGCGGCCGGAGGCCAGCCAGCCTAGGGCGGTGAACAATAAACCGATGAGTGCGATCGCGCCTGTCCAGCTCAGCGCGCCGGTGTTCAGCAGGGTCGACGGGTCGATGGTGCCGTCGGCACCGTCCATCGAGAACAGCCCGGGCAGCGAGGTGCCGAGGATGTCGAAGAGGGAATCCTGCAGCGCCTGGTTGCTGCTGAGGAAAAGGCCGATGGCCGAAAACGCCACCCAGATGGCGGCGAACGCGGCGAAGATCGCCTGGTACGACAGGCCGGACGCCAGCAGTGCACCACGCTTGTTGGTGTAGTGGGTGAGAACCCGGACGGGTTTCAGCGCCATCACCTTCGCGGTGATTCTCGCGATCGGTGTTGCTGCTTTGTCGTTTGTCTCAGGCCCCGGCACTAGACCACCCTAGCTATGCGTAGGCTACTCAAGGGAAAACGAGAGGGTATGTCATGGAGTTGCAGGGCGTCGGCGTAGGCCGCGGAAGTGCAGTAGGTCCGATCCTGAGGATGCCGGAGCCCCTCGCGGCCCCGGAAAAGGCCACCCACGGCGGCGACGCCGCGGCGGAACTCGACCTGGTGAAGACGGCACTCGGCACTGTTGCCGCAGACCTGAACGCCCGCGGGGCCAAGGCCGGCGGAGAGGCGAAAGACGTCCTCGAGGCCGCAGCGCTGATGGCGCAGGACCCCACCCTGATCGACGACGTGAAGGCCCGCATCGACGCAGGCACCACGGGCGAGCGTGCTGTCTTCGAGGCATTCGGTGCCTTCCAGGACATGCTGGTCTCCCTCGGTGGTTACATGGCCGAGCGTGCGGCGGACCTCGCCGACGTGTCGCAGCGCATCATCGCGTCGCTGCGTGGCGTTCCCGCCCCCGGGATCCCCACCAGCGACACCCCGTTCATCCTGGTCGCCCCCGACCTCGCACCGGCGGACACGGCCCTGCTTGACCTCGACCGGGTGCTCGCGCTGATCACCCGCGATGGCGGCCCCACCAGCCACACCGCGATCCTCGCCCGCTCGAAGTCCATTCCCGCCATCGTTGGTGTGACCGGGGCGCTCGAGCTCACCGACGGCACCGTTGTGATCGCGGATGCTGCCACCGGGACGATCACCACCGATCCCACCGCCGCGCAGCGCCAGGAGGTTGAGGACGCCATCGCGCGCCGCCTCGCCGTCGCCGCGGCGCCGCTGACCGCGGGTGTACTCGCCGACGGCACCGCCATCCCGCTGCTGGCCAACCTCGGCTCCCCGTCGGAGGCTGCAGCAGCCATCGCGCTCGGCGCCGAGGGTGTTGGACTCTTCCGCACCGAGTTCCTTTTCCTCGACTAG
>Ga0247735_1000535_pt1 | contig 14798 bp, 12 predicted proteins | sample UWRJL178409R2_FD_180934 | JGI IMG/M metagenome (GOLD analysis project Ga0247735, IMG submission 180934) | Plant litter microbial communities from Arlington Agricultural Research Station in Wisconsin, United States - UWRJ-L178-409R-2 | ecosystem: Environmental > Terrestrial > Plant litter >... | reverse complement strand
GTCGTGGTGCGGGCAAGCGAGACGATGGAGGGGCGAGCTCGGCTCTACCAGCGCGGCGGCGCTCGACTTCACGCCCTCGACGCGCTGCGGATCGGCACCGTCTCCCGACTCGCCACGACCTGCGGCCTGTCCCGCACCGCGACGGTGACCGAGGTGATCGACACGGTCGCGAGCGTCACCGGGCGACCGGCCCACGACATCCGTTCGCTGCTGATCGACACCGTTCCCGCGAACGACCGCGACCTCGTACGGCTCTCTGACGCGTTGCTGCAGCTTGAACGCGAAACCGTCGCCGCCACCACACCCAGGGGAGAATGAACGAATGACCGACAGTACTGTCACCACCGCCAGCGCCGACACCGAGCTGCGCGCGCGCTTCACACAGGTGCGCACCGAGGTGGGCAAGGCGGTCGTCGGTCAGGATGGCGCCGTGACGGGGCTGATCATCGCGCTGCTCGCCGGCGGCCACGTGCTGCTCGAGGGTGTTCCCGGGGTAGCCAAGACGCTGCTGGTACGCACTCTCAGCCGCTCGCTCCACCTCGAGACCAAGCGCGTGCAGTTCACCCCTGACCTGATGCCGGGCGACGTGACCGGGTCACTGGTCTACGACGCGAAACAGGGCGACTTCGAGTTTCGGCCGGGGCCGGTGTTCACCAACATCCTGGTCGCCGACGAGATCAACCGCACGCCGCCGAAGACCCAGTCCGCCCTGCTCGAGGCGATGGAGGAGCGGCAGGTGAGCGTCGACGGCGAGTCGCGGGCTCTGCCCACCCCGTTCATGGTCGCCGCCACCCAGAATCCGATCGAATACGAGGGCACCTACACGCTGCCGGAGGCGCAGCTCGACCGCTTCCTGCTCAAGCTGGTGCTCGAGATCCCCGAACGCGGCGACGAGGTCGAGGTTCTGCTGCGCAGTGCGGCCGGATTCAGCCCGCGCGACCTGGCGGCCGCCGGCGTGACGCCGGTGCTCGACGCGGCCCAGCTGGCGGATGCCCAGGCCCTGGTCGCGAAGGTCGGGTCCAGCCCCGACGTGCTGGCCTACATCGTCGACCTCGCCCGTGCCACACGGCAGAGCCCCTCGGTACGTCTCGGCGTGAGTCCGCGCGGTACGACGGCGCTGCTCGGCGCGGCGAAGGCCTGGGCGTGGCTCACCGGCTTCGATGCGATCACCCCCGACCACGTGCAGGCGATGGTGCTGCCCGCCTGGCGACACCGGCTGCAGCTGCGCGCGGAGGCGGAGCTCGAGGGCGTCTCCCCCGACACGATCCTGCGCTCCATCGTGCAGCAGGTGCAGGTACCGATCTAGCCGTGGCGGTTTCGGGGTGGTTCGTGCTGCTCGTCGCCCTCGGCGTCGTGCCCATGGTGGCGCTCGGCGATCCGGTCTGGCTGCTGGTCTGGCTCGCGGTCGTGGTGCTCGTCGGCGCTCTGGATCTCGTGCTCGCCGGATCCCCCCGACGACTGTCACTGAGCCGCGAGCTGCCCGATCGCATCCGCCTCGGCGAGAGTGTGACATCCACTCTCCTGCTGGTCAACGCGGGGCGTCGGCGCGTGCGTGGAACCGTGCGGGACGGCTGGCAGCCCTCCGCGGGTGCCGCACCTACCCGGGCTCATGTCAGCATCCCGGCCGGAGAGCGGCGCGCGATCTCGACCACCCTGACGCCGTTCCGCCGCGGCGAGCGCCGGGCCGCGGAGGTGACGGTGCGCTCGTTCGGACCGCTCGGTCTGGTCGCCCGACAGGCGAGCATCGCGCTGCCCGGCGTGATCCGGGTGCTGCCGCCGTTCGCGTCACGGAGGCACCTGCCGTCTCGGCTGGCCCGGCTGCGCGAGCTCGACGGGCGCACCAGCGTGATGATCCGCGGGCAGGGTACGGAGTTCGACAGCCTGCGCGAATACGTGCGCGGCGACGATGTGCGATCGATCGACTGGCGGGCCACCGCGCGGCGCAGCGACCCGACCGGCAGTTCCGGACCGGAACTCGTCGTGCGCACCTGGCGCCCGGAGCGCGACCGGCGCGTGATCGTGATCATCGACAGCGGTCGAACGTCTGCCGCGCGCATCGCCGACGAGCCGCGCATCGACACCGCCTTCGAGTCGTCGTTGCTGCTCGGCGCCCTCGCCACCCGTGCCGGTGACCGGGTCGACCTGGCGATCTACGACCGCCGGGTGCGCGGACGCGTGCAGGGCGCCACCGGCGCCGAACTGCTGTCGCGCATGGTGGACACAATGGCCCCCATCGAGCCGGAACTCATCGAGATGGACTGGGCCGGCGTTCCCGGGCTGGTGCGATCGATCACCGCGCATCGGGCGCTCGTGGTGCTCATGACGTCGATCGATGCACCGGGCGCCTCACGCGGCCTGCTCAGCGTTCTGCCGCAGCTCACCCGCCAGCACCTCGTGGTGGTGTCGTCGGTGACAGACCCCACGGTGCTCGATCGGGCGGCCGACCGTGACGACCGTGATGCCGTCTACCTCGCGGCGGCTGCCGAGCGGGCACTGCTCGACACGGCTCGGGTGTCTGCCGCCATCCGTCAGCTGGGCGCGGAGGTCGTCACCGGATCCCCCGCCGACCTGCCGCCCGCCCTCGCGGACAGGTACCTCGCGCTGAAGGCCGCCGGGCGGCTGTAGGGCTGGCGCCGGCCCCTCCCCTTCATCATTCAGGAGGTCTTGTGACGGGAGTGACGGATGCTGCGCACGCGAGCAACACCCGCCACGCAGGCACCAGCTGCCCCACCACATCCTGAATGAGGTAGCGGGACTGGAGGCGTGATGCCGGGACTGGAGCCGCCGCGCCTCCGTGCCCTGTGCCGCCGTGCCGCCGTGCCGCCGCGCCCTGTGCCTCCGTGCCTCCGTGCCGCCGTTGTGCAGGGGTACCTGCACAACGGTGGGGCGCTGGCTCGCGACATCCGTTTTCCCGATCGACTTGCGCCATGTGCAGGGTGATCGTTCGCCGCACCCTGCATACGACTCATGTCGATGAGTCCCGACGCCGAGCGCCCCTCCGTTATGCAGGGGTGCCTGCACAACGGTGATCCCCCGCACACCGAAAGCACCCGCACAACGCAGAACCGGACGGGCACCCTTCGGGTGCCCGTCCGGTTCTGAGAGGAGGTGTTACTCGGCGATGCCGACGTACTCGGCCGCCTCGTTCGGCGTCTCGGCACCCACGGCGGTCGCGGCCAGCTCGGCGCGGAGCTTTGCGCCGAGGGTCGCGTCGACGTTGGTCCAGTACTGGATCGCACGCTCGCGGATCTCGGGGCTCTTCACACCGCCGACCGCACCGGTCAGCGTCTCGAGGATGCGCTGCTTGGCCGCATCGTCGAAGACCTCGCGATAGAGCGTTCCGGGCTGGCCGAAGTCGTCGTCCTCGGGGTGCAGCGTCGCCGCGGCACGCACCAGTGCGCCGTCGCTCTCCCAGCTTCCCTCACCCGCGGCAGCGGCATCCGCCACCGGACCCCCGAAGGAGTTCGGCGCGTAGACGGGCGCGTCGGCCGGCTTGAAGCCGTGGCGGGCCGCGCCATCCTGGGTGTAGCTGTGAACGGGCGCCTTGGGGGCGTTGACCGGCAGCTCGTTGTAGTTGGTGCCGACGCGGTAGCGCTGGGCGTCCGGGTAGGAGAACACGCGAGCCATGAGCATCTTGTCGGGGCTGATGCTGATGCCGGGCACGGTGTTGGCCGGCGAGAACGCCGCCTGCTCGATCTGCGCGAAGAAGTTCTCCGGGTTGCGGTTGAGCGTGAAGACACCGATCTCGTGCAGCGGGTAGTCGCCGTGCGGCCAGACCTTGGTGAGGTCGAAGGGGTTGAACCGATAGGTCTTCGCGTCGTCGTAGGGCATGATCTGCACCTTGAGCGTCCACGACGGGAAGTCGCCGGCCTCGATCGCCTCGTGCAGGTCGCGACGGTAGTAGTCCGCGTCCGCTCCGGCGATCTCCTGCGCCTCTGCGCCGTACATCTCGACGTTTCCCTGGTTGGAGACGAAGTGGTACTTCACCCAGAACTGCTCACCGGCGGCGTTGATCCACTGGTAGGTGTGCGAGCCGAAGCCGGGCATGGTGCGCCACGACTTGGGCAGACCGCGGTCGCCCATCAGGTAGGTCACCTGGTGTGCGGACTCCGGCGACAGGGTCCAGAAGTCCCACTGCATGTCGGCGTCGCGAAGCCCCGAGCCCGGGAGGCGCTTCTGCGAGTGGATGAAGTCAGGGAACTTGATCCCGTCTTTGATGAAGAACACCGGGGTGTTGTTGCCGACGATGTCGTAGTTTCCCTCGGAGGTGTAGAACTTCGTCGAGAATCCGCGCACGTCGCGCCAGGTGTCGGGGCTGCCCTGCTCGCCGGCAACGCTGGAGAAGCGGATGAGCGTCTCGGTCGTCGTACCCGGCTGGAAGACCGCGGCCTTGGTGTAGGCGGAGACATCGCCGGTGACGACGAACTGCCCGAACGCGCCGCCGCCCTTGGCGTGCACGATGCGCTCCGGGATGCGCTCACGGTTGAACTGCGCGAGCTTCTCGACCAGGTACCGGTCGTGAAGCGCCGTGACGCCGTTGTTTCCCGCGGTGAGCGACTGGTCGTCGCTCGCTACCGGGGTACCGGTCTGTGAGGTTGTGGGGTCGGTCACGCTGTCTCCTTCAGTGGTGGTTCGGTGGAATCGTCGAGTCGCTGGCAGTCTGCGCAGATCCCCCAGAAGGTGACCTCCGCGTGCTGCACGGTGAATCCGGCGGCGTCGCCCGGCGTGAGGCAGGGCGCATCGCCATGCAGGCAGTCGATATCGGCCACGACGCCGCACCTGCTGCAGACGATGTGGTGGTGGTTGTCGCCGATGCGACGTTCGTACAGCGCCGCGGACCCGGCCGGCTCGATCCGGCGCAGCAGTCCGGCGGCGGTGAGGTCGCCGAGCACGTTGTGCACGGACTGCACGGATGTCGTGGGCAGCTGAGCGCGCATCATCCGCCACAGGGTGTCGGCATCCGAGTGCGGGGCAGACTCGATCGAGCGGAGCAGGGCTACCCGCCCGTCCGTGACACGGAGTCCCGCCTCACGGAGCTGCTCGTGCGGCGTCGACTGCATCACCCCAGTCAACCAGTAATCATGAACAACTCAAAACGACACGGGTGAACTTTCGGTATCCCTCCTGACCCCGGCAGGACTATCGTTCGGGTACGCGCTTCATTCTCAGCAAAGGATCAGAAATCATGGCCGATTCCCCAGCACCCGCGCTTCACTCCCTCACCGCCCGCCTCATCGCCGAGGCAGTGGGCACCTTCTTCCTCGTCGTCGCCCTCATCGGCACGGCCATCTTCACCTCCTCCTACGTCGGAATCCTCGGCGTCGCGCTGTCGATCGGCCTGGTCGTGCTGGTCGGCGCATACGCCTTCGGACCCATCTCGGGGGGCCACTTCAACCCGGCCGTCACCCTCGGCGTCGCGGCTGCCGGGCGCCTGCCCTGGAAGGACGTGTTGCCGTACATCGGGGCACAGCTGGTCGGCGGCATCGTCGGCTCCAGCCTGCTCGCCCTGATCGCGCTCGACGGCCCCAAAGGTTTCTCGAAGTCGGCACACGCCGGCGGATTCGCGGCCAACGGCTTCGGTGACCACTCCCCCGCCGGCTACGGACTGGTCGCGGCGATCGTCGTCGAGATCGTGCTCACCGCACTGTTCCTCTACGTGATCCTCGGGGTGACGCACCTGCGGGCCGCGGCAGGATTCGCGCCGATCGCCATCGGACTCACGCTGACGATCATCCACCTGGTCTCGATTCCGATCGACAACACCTCCGTCAACCCGGCACGGTCGATCGCGACCGCCATCTACGGCGGGCCGGAGTTCCTCGCCCAACTGTGGGTGTTCATCCTCGCCCCGATCGCGGGAGCGCTGCTGGCGGGCGTCACCTTCCGCTTCCTGTTCGACCGCAAGCCGATCGTCGGCGAGAGCTCCTACCTCGACACCTACGAGCTCTCGGGCGAGGGCGACGCGAGCGCGACCCCGACCGCCTGAAGCCTACGTTTGCCCGAATTTGCAGAGATTGCGGGCGCAAGACCTGCACATTCGGGCAAACGTGCGAAGAACGGATGTCCGCGCCCGACTAGCCCGCCACCAGCTGCCGCGCGCCCGCCTCGAACTCCTCGACATCCCCGGTCTGGCCCGCGCGGTAAGCACGCCGGCCGAGCACCCACTGGTAGACGAGGAACGCGGCGAGCGCGACCGTGCCGATGCCGATCTTGATCGGCCAGGGCCAGGGCTGCTTGGTGACGAAGCCCTCGATGATGCCGGAGACGAGCAGCGCCGCGATCAGCCCGATCGCGACGGTGAACAGCGATCTTCCGGCCTCGGCGAGCGCCGTCGCGCGGGTGCGAGCACCGGGCGCGATCCACGACCAGAAGATCGCGATACCGGCCGCACCGCCGGTGAAGACCGAATACAGTTCCAGCTGCCCGTGCGGGGCGATGTAGAGGAAGAACGTGTCGAGGTTTCCCTGCGACCCGAGCAGCGCGGCAGAGAGCCCGAGGTTCTGCGCGTTCTGGAACAGCAGGTACGGCGCGTAGACGCCGACGATGCCGAAGGCGACGCACTGCGCCGTGATCCACGCGTTGTTCGTCCAGACCTGACTGGCGAACGACGGTGACGGCCGGTTCGAGTAGTAGTCGACGAACTCCTTGACGTAGTCGGAGCGGTCGGCCTTAGTGCCGACCGCCGCCAGTACGCCGGGGGTGTTCAGCGCCCAGAGCGCGTACAGCAACGCGATGATCGTCGTGCCGGCGGCGACCGCAAGGGTAAGCCAGCGGATGCGGTACAGCGCCGCAGGCAGCTGCGCGCCGACGAAGCTGGAGAGCTGGCTGGTGACGTCTCGTCCGGCACCGGTGAAGCGCATCCGTGCCCGGGAGAGCGAGAGCGAGAGCCGGTCGCCCTGCACGGTCTGACCGAGGCTGGTCTTGATGGCCGACAGCTCGGTCGCCCCGGACTGGTACAGCTCGATCAATTCGTCGGACTCGGCACCGTCGAATCGGCGAGCGCGGCCGAGGCGGGCAAGCCGGTCCCACTCATCGCGGTGGGCGGCGGAGTAGGCGTCGAGGTCCATCTGCTTGAATACTACGCATGGCCGAGTCCCGCGCGACCGCGGAATGGATTGACGATTCCGAGCAGATGACCGGGGAGGCCGTCGCCCTCGACCTGCGCCCCACCGGTTTCGTGCTGCGCGGCGCCGGCGCCGCGATCGACTTCCTCGTCAGTGGGGCGGCACTGGTGCTGCTGCTCCTCGCGATCAACTCGGAGTTCGTCTCCCGCCTGCTCGACGCGGGTACCGGCCCGGCCACCACTGTTGCCGCGGTCGTGTTCTGCCTGGTCGTCATCCCCACCGCGGTCGAGCTGGCCACCCGCGGCAAGTCGCTCGGACGCCTCGCGGTCGGGGCGCGCATCGTGCGGGATGACGGCGGCAGCATCGGATTCCGCCACGCCTTCGTGCGCGCCCTCACCGGCGTGCTCGAACTGTTCTTCACCCTCGGCGGCATCGCGGCGGTCGTCGCGCTCCTCGCTCCGCGCTCCAAGCGGCTGGGCGACCTGCTCGCCGGCACCTACAGCCAGAACGAGCGCGTTCCCCGGCCGGTCGACAATCCGGCGACGATGCCGCCCGCCTTGGCCGGCTGGGCCGCCACCGCAGACGTCGGACGGATGCCCGAGGGCCTCGCCCGCCGCATCGCCCAGTTCCTGGGGCAGGCGCCCCGGTTGGTTCCTGCCGCGCGCCAGCGCCTGGGCGCTGAGCTGACCACCGAGGTCGCCCGCTACGTCTCGACCGTTCCGTCCGCCGACCCGGAGGTGTTCCTCACCGCGGTCACCGTTGCCCGCCGCGAGCGCGAGGCCGCGGCGCTGGGCCTGGAGCGCGAGCGGCTGGATCGCGTGCGGCCCGTGCTCGACACGCTGCCGCACGCGTTCCCCGAGCGCGGCTGAGTGACGTCGACGCTCTCTAGTCGGACCAGTACGGATCGGTCAGCAGACGACTTCCCCAGCGCTGGCGGAGGGCCGAGATCTCAGACGGGGCCACGGCAGCATCGCGCGTCTTCGATTCGAAGTGGTAGAGCCGGGCATCCGGAGTCCAGACGATCGATGCGCCGGTCGCCCGCACCTTCAGGGAGAGATCGACGTCGTTGTAGTTGCCGGCGAAGACTGACGAGAGCCCTCCGATGCGCCAGAACAGATCCGCGCTGAGCAGCGCACACGCTGCCGTCACGCCGGATACCTCGCGGGTGACGCGCATCGACCCCAGGTTGTCATCCCGTTCGAGGGGCCAACCCAGGGCGATGTGCCCGGCCCAGCTGTCACGATAGAGGTGGCCGCCATGCTGCACCGTGCCATCCTCGAACAGCAACAGTGCGCCGACCATGCCGACGCCCGGCTGTTGCGCCACCCCCAGCATGGTCTCGATCCAGTCGGGGCTCACCGGGTCGACGTCGTCGTTGAGCAGAAGCAGGTACTCGCCGGTGGCGAAGGCCGCACCCCGATTGATCTTGGCCGAGAAGTTGAAGGTGTCGCTCCACCGGATGAGACGAAGCCGGTCACCGCCGAGGGTGACCAGCTCATCGATCACGGTCTGCGGGGTCTCGTCGTCTGCGACGACGAGCAGCTCGAACGCCCGGTAGCTGGATCGTTCGACGATCGCTCGAACGGCCTCGACGACGAGCACCCGGTCGATGCCGTCGATGCTCGCGGTGCCGCCACGGGTGGGGATGATGACGGATACCAGCGGCTCACCCTGCACCGGATAGCGCACGCGCCGGGTGCCGTCGGCACGTCGCTCGACCACCCCCGAGGGGGGATCGGCGGGCTCGGCCGCCACGGTCGCTGCCGGCGTGCTGCTCAACACCCGAGGCACATGTACGATGTCGGTCAGCTGTGACGGATCGAGGTCGAGCGCGGCGCGCGAATAGACCCGGAGCGGGCCGAGATAGTCCTGTTCCCTTAGGCGCAGTGGCGAGAAGGCCGGCCGTCGAATGAGCTCGCCACCCTCACGACTGTCGGCGTAGAGCAGCTGGCTGGGAAACCGCGTGAGAACCGCCGCGATCTCGTCTAGCGCGCCCGATTCGAGGATCGCGCCGTCCGCGAGCAGCACGGCATAGTCGTCGAGACCCTCGTTCGCGAGCTCGTGGAATCCTGGGATCACCGCGCGCGCACCCGCACGACGAAACGCTGTGCGACCCGCAGCGGGGCGGTCGCCGCACGCCCCAGCCGCCAGGCGAGTGACCCCTGCATCTCGATCAGTCGCTGCTCGGTGCGTAGTCGCTCCGAGGGGGTCAGGGAGTTCTGCGCCGACAGCTCTGCGAGCTGGGCCTCGAGGCCGAAGACGCGATCCACCAGTGCGAGCTGGCGTTCCCGGGCGGCGAGGTCGTCTGCCGGTAGCGTGCTCTCCGGCCCGACCCAGGCACCGTTCTTGTCGTCGCTCACAGCGGTTCGATCTCCTCGTTCAGTGACGCCACCACTGTAGCGCCGCGCCCGCTCTCGGGCGCTGTGCTCGATAATGGCGTGTGACCGAAACGCACGCGAACCAGCCGTCGACCGTGATCGCCGTCGTCCCCACTTTCGCTCCGGATGTCGACGTGCTCGATCGGCTCCGCTCGCTGTCGGACCAGGTCGACTCGGTCATCGTTGTCGACGATGGCAGCCCGGAGCGCGCATCCGTCGTGCTCGACCTCATCGAACAGTCGGGCTTCGAGTTGATTCGTTCGACGACCAACGCGGGCATCGCCGCGGCGCTGAACACCGGCACCCGTCTCGCCCTCGCGCGCGGGGCCGAGTTCGTGCTCACCGTCGATCAGGACTCGCTCCTGCCTGCGGGCTACGTCGACGATTGCCTTCACGCGTTCTCGCTCGCACGACCGGAGACGAAGGTCGGGGTGGTGTGCTCCGACCGGATCAACGGGCAGCCGTCGATTCCGGGCTCGTACACCGCCGAGGGGCTGGGCGTGGTGCGGGAGGCGATCCAGTCGGGGTTCCTCATCCGCCGCGCGTGTCTCGAGCAGTGCGGGCTCTTCGACGCGCGACTGTTCATCGACGACGTCGACACCGAGTTCTGCCTGCGGATCGCGCGCTACGGCTGGCTCACCGTCGTCGGTCCGGGCACGGACATCACGCACTCGCTGGGCGAGCAGGCGCTTACTCGACCGTTCGGAATTCAGCGCTATAAGGATGGCGAACCGGCGACGTACCAGTACCACCGGCCGTTCCGGCGCTACTTCATCCTTCGCAACAACATGGATCTCTACCTTCGCTACCTCCGCACGTCGCCACGGTGGGTTGCCTCGTCAATGCGAAGGGAGCTGACCCCCACGGTCAAGACCATCGTCTCCGGCCCGTACCGAGCTCGACACCTTCTTGCTGCGGTGACGGGGCTCGCCCACGGGCTCGCGCGGCGGCGCGGGCCGCTCTCCCCCGGGCTCGCGAGAGCGCTTACGCCGAAGCGTTGACGCGGTACTCGAGCGCCGCCTCGACTACCCGGCTCACCGCGTCCTCGTCCATCCCTGCCCAGAGCGGCAGCCGGACCAGCCGGCGGGAGAAGTCCTCGCTGAGATCGAGCGCGTGCAGGGTGCGCCCGTAACGCAGCCCCGCAGGGCTCGAGTCGAGCGGCACGTAGTGGAACGCTGCCTGCACCCCGCGCATCCGCAGGTGGGCGATGAATCTGGTCTGCTCCGCCCAGGTCGGCATGAGCAGGTAGAACAGGTGCGACGCGTGGATACCGCCGGGCGGGGTCATCTCCCCGATGCCATTTTCGGCAGCCCAGGCCGCCAGGTCGGCCCAGTAACGGTCCCAGACGGCGGTTCGCAGTCGCTGGATCTCGCCGAACTCGCTGAGCTGCGCATCGAGCACCGCGGCGTTGAATTCGCTCGGCAGGTAGCTGGAACCCCAGTCCATCCAGCTGTACTTGTCGATCTGCCCCCGCAGGAACTGCGACCGGTTTGTTCCCTTTTCGCGCATGATCTCGGCGCGGTTCAGCAACTCCGGGTCGTTGATGAACAGGGCGCCGCCCTCGCCGCAGTGCACGTTCTTGGTGTCGTGAAAACTCTGGGCCGCAAGAACACCGATCGTTCCAAGGCCCGGCACACCGAGTCCGTGGGCGTTGTCTTCGATGATCGGAAGTCCGTGTTCGGCGGCGATCGCCTGAATCTCTCCGGCCACGGGGACCCCGCCGTAGTGCATGATCGAGATCGCCTTCGTGCGCGGGCCGATGGCCTCCGCCACTCCGGCCGGGTCGAGGTTGCCCGTCGCCGGGTCGAGGTCTACGAACACGCACCGTGCACCGGTGCGAGCGACGGCATCGGCGGCGGAGGGAAAGGTGAAGCTGGGCAGCACGACCTCGTCGCCGGGCCCGATGTCGAGCAGCGAACTCGCCATCTCGAGGGCGTGGGTGGCGGATGTCGTCAACAGCACGTTCGCAGACCCGGACAGTCGCTTCAGCCGGCCACTCGCCCTCGCCGTGAACTCGCCGTCGCCGTGGGCGTGCCCGTTGCGGAGCACCGTCTCGAGGTTGGCGAGTTCGTCGGTCGCGCGATAGGGGCGAGACAGTGGAACCACGTCGAGAGACGTCGCACCAGACGTGCGCTCCATCACCACCTCTTCCTGTGCCCGAGACACCCTGTGCTCGCGAATTTCTCTCATCATAGGAATAGCCGGGTCGAATGGGCGCGGTGAAACACCCTGATCGCGCCCCAGTTGTGGGTCATCGGGTGCTCATGAGCAGCTGGTCCCGCTCTTCGGTGTCTTCCCGGTGAGAAGGTAGCGGTCCACCGCGTCGTCGATGCAGGTGTTGCCCTTGTTGTAGGCCGTGTGCCCGTCGCCGTTGAGGGTGAGGAGCACTCCGCTGTCGAGCTGCTTGGCCAGCGCGACCGCATCGCCGTACGGGGTCGCCGGGTCGCCGGTCGTGCCGATCACGAGGATCGGGGCAGCACCTCGGGCGCGCACCGGTGGCGGGAAGTCGGCCGGGCCGTACGGCCACTGGCCACACAGGATGTCGCCGTAGGCGTCGTACTTGCCGAGCACCGGTGCGGCCTGCTCGAGGGCGTTCGCGACGTCCTTCATGGCGGTGGGGTCGTCGTCCGAACCGTACTCGAGGCAGCCGATCGCCAGGTTCGAGACGGCACTGTTGTCGTAGTAGCTTCCGTCGTCAGCGCGGGAGTTGTAGTTGTCGCTCGACGCGAATGCCGTGCTGGCGTCACCGTGCTTCACGCGGGTGAACAGATCGTTGAGGTCTTGCCACTGCGAGGAGTCGTAGAGGTCGGCCATGATCGCGCTCGCCAGCGTGCTCGATCCGAGCAGCCGACCGTCCGCGGCGGTGAGCGGATGCTCGTCGGCATCCTGCAGGAGCGTGGAGACATCGGTCAGCGCCGTGCTCAGCGTGCCGGTGAACGAGCAGCCCCCGGTACCGATCGCCCGCTCCTCCCCGCGCAGGCAGGCGCCGAGGAAGGCCTTCAACTCATGCTCGAATGCCTCCTCCTGCTCCGTGTTGACGGGGGCATCGACGTAGTCGCTGTCGCCGGGGTGCGAGAGGTTCCACGGGTCGAGTGCGCCGTCCAACACCAGGTGGCCGACGCGTTTCGGGTACAGGCCGGCGTAGAGGGTGCCGAGGAAGCTGCCGTAGGAGTAGCCGAGGTAGTCGAGCTTCTCCTCACCGAGCAGCGCTCGTTCGAGATCCATGTCGCGCGCGACGCTCGTGGCGTCGAGGTGGGCGAGCAGCGCGCCGCTCTGCTTCTCGCAGGATCGCGCGAATGCCTTCGCCTGTGTCGTCTTGGCGGCGACCCAGGCGTCCGACCCGACCTCGCCCGGGGTGATGCCGTAGAGGAAGTCATCCAGTTTCGCGTCGGAGAGACACGTCACGGGGGTGGACTGTCCGACCCCGCGGGGGTCGAATCCGATCACGTCGAAGTTCTTCTGGAGGGTGGGGTCGACCGCATCGTCGAGGCCGTAGTAGACGAGGTCACCTCCGGACCCGCCGGGACCACCGGGGTCGACGAGGAGCGACCCCTTCTTCGTGCCCGTTGCGGGATGCTTCACCATCGCGAGTACGATCGACCCTGCCGCAGGATGCTTCCAGTCCAGCGGCGCGTGGATCATCGCGCAGCTCATTCCGTTGTCGCAGTCCTCCCAGACGACCTTCTGCTGGTAGAACCGCGCGGTCGGCTGCAGGGCACTGAGCAGTTTCGCGGGAAGCGTCGGAATGCTGCAGCCCGTGAGCAGGAGGGACACTGCGACGACGGTCGCGGAAAGGGCAAGGATTCGTCGCACGAGAGCTCCAGAATGGTCACACCTGGTGCTGAACTGCCCCGCGGTTGCACCATTCTATGAGCGGAACTCGAGCCCGTGCTGCCCCCGATACGGGGGGCGTGATCGAACTCAGTGCTGAATGGCTTCAGTGCTGAATGAGGGCCAACACCTCGTCGCGGACGCGCTCCATCGCCTCGGGCGTACCCGCCTCGACGTTGAGCCGCAGCAGCGGCTCCGTGTTGCTCGGGCGCACGTTGAACCACCAGAAGGGCTCGTCGCCCGAGACGGTGCCGGTCACGGTCAGGCCGTCGAGCTCGTCGAAGGTGCCGACGCCGGTGAAGGCCTCGACGATGCGGTTGTAGGCGGCGGGGACATCCTCGACCACCGAGTTGATCTCGCCACTGAGGGCGTACGGCGTGTACTTCGCCGAGATCGTCGACAGCGGGCCGGGCTGCGAGCCGAACTCCGCGAGGAAGTGCATGGCCGCGAGCATGCCGTTGTCGGCTCCCCAGAAGTCGCGGAAGTAGTAGTGCGCGGAGTGCTCACCGCCGAAGATGGCTCCGGTCTGCGCCATCTGGTCTTTGATCAGGGAGTGGCCGACGCGGGTGCGCACGGGGATGGCGCCTGCGGCCTCGATCGTCTCCGGCACGATGCGCGAAGTGATGAGGTTGTGGATCACGTAGATATCGCCCTCCGGCTGCGAAGCACGCACCCGGGTGATCTCGCGCAGTGCCACTACGGCGGCGACCGCGGAGGGCGTGACGGCGTCGCCGTGCTCATCGACGACGAAGCACCGGTCGGCATCGCCGTCGAACGCGAGCCCGATGTCGGCGCCGTGCTCGACGACCGCCTTCTGCAGGTCGACGATGTTCTTCGGGTCGAGCGGGTTGGCTTCGTGGTTCGGGAAGGTTCCGTCGAGCTCGAAGTACATCGGGATGATCTCGATGGGCAGTGCGGGCAGACCTGCGGCAGTGCCGAGCACCGCGGGCACGGTGAGGCCGCCCATGCCGTTGCCCGCGTCGACGACGACGCGGATCGGGCGGATGCCGCTGAGATCGACGAGCGAGCGGAGGTACGCCGCGTAGTCGGCGAGCACGTCGACCTCGCGGTATGAGCCCTGCTGCTCGACGGGGGTGACCCCCGTGGACAGGTACGCCTGTGCCCGGTCGCGGATCGACTTCAGCCCGGTGTCGAAGCTGATGCCCTGCGCGCCGGCTCGACTGAACTTGATGCCGTTGTAGGTGGCCGGGTTGTGACTCGCGGTGAACATCGCCGCCGGGGCATCGAAATGGCCCGACGCGAAGTAGGTCTCGTCCGTGGAGCAGAGGCCGATGGAGAGGACATTGCCGCCACGCGCCTGAGCACCGGTGGCGAATGCCGCGGCGAATTCCGGGGACGAATCGCGCATGTCGTGGCCGACCACGACATCCGTTCCCGCCCCTATTTCGTCGACAAAAGCAGCGCCGAGGGCGGTCACGACCTCGGGGGTGAGCTGCGAGCCGACGAGCCCGCGCACGTCGTAGGCCTTGATGAACGGGGACAGGTCGATCGGTGAATCCATGGG
>Ga0247735_1000534_pt1 | contig 14821 bp, 10 predicted proteins | sample UWRJL178409R2_FD_180934 | JGI IMG/M metagenome (GOLD analysis project Ga0247735, IMG submission 180934) | Plant litter microbial communities from Arlington Agricultural Research Station in Wisconsin, United States - UWRJ-L178-409R-2 | ecosystem: Environmental > Terrestrial > Plant litter >... | reverse complement strand
CTGAGGAACGCGCCGATCTGGGCATCGGCATGGACGATATCGTGGTGGCGAAAGGCACAGTGATGGTGACGGTGCACAGCCTGGGTGCGATCGATGCGGTGGGCGGCACGGTGTCGATTGAGGATGCGGCGGGCAGAGTGCTGGTGACCGCGTCGGTACCGCGGCTTGCCCCGCCGCTCGATCTTAAGCCGAAGACCGCGAAGGTGAAGCTGTCTTTGCCAGCCGGAGCGGCCCGGGTTCGTGTCGCGTTGGCGGGCAATGCACCGGAAACGACGTCTCTCAACAATGTCGTCGCGCTTCCGGTCAAATAGACCGTGTCAGGTCAGGCTGGCCCAGAAGCGTTCCGCCGTGGCGCCTTGCGGCGCGACCGGGCGAAACAGACCGATCTCGATCGGTACGTCCCAGTCGGGCCCTCCGGCGCGGACCAGGGCACCGCTCGCCATGTCCTTCGCGGCGACCCCGACCGGAAGCCACGCGATGCCGTGCCCCTCGCGCGCCTTGGCGAGCAGGGTCGCGGCGAGCTGGGCGGAGAAGGCTTTATCCAGCGCCGGGACGCGGTCGGCGATGTGATGTGCCGCGAAAATTCGGCCGAGCCCGGACTCCTCGGTATAGGCAAGCAGGGGCAGGATGCCTTCAGTCTCCTCGAGCGACCAGCGCGGCGCACCAACCGCATCCGGCGCCACGAGCGGAACCAGCGAATCCATGCCGACTGCGATCGAGGTGAATCGGCTCGGCTCGAACCGGCTCGCGGCCAGCGCGTGGCGGTGACACAGCAGGAAGTGCGCCTGGCCCTGCAGCATCAACTCTTCGCAGGCGGCCAGCGTGTCGGAAAACAGGCGCATGGGGCCAATCGGCGCACGTTGTTCGATCTGGCGGATCCAGCCCGGAAAGAAAGTGAAGGCAAGTGCATGAGTCGCAGCGAAATGGAGCGTGGTGTCGCCGTCGCGTGCCTCGCCCGCCTGCCGCGAATCCCGGCGCAGACGGTCGACCGTCTCGATCAGGCCCGCGACGCCGCGCTCGAACTCAAGACCGGCGGCCGTCAGCGTGACCCCGCCCGGCGACCGGGTGAATAAGACTGTGCCGACCCACTCCTCGAGTGCGCGAATGCGGCGGCCAAAGGCGGGCTGGGCGACGCGGCGCGCTTCGGCGGCGCGCGAGAAGCTGCCTTTTTCGGCAAGTGCCACGAAATCCTCGAGCCATGCCAGTTCCACTCTATGCCGACCTCGTACCGCCCCCGATACTCAGCGGATAGCAGGACGGGTCGCAGAGACCTAGCGGCGCGGCAGGCGCATATTCCCGATACAGGAACTGGATGATGGCGGACGATACCAGTGGCATGATCAACCGGCGCGACATGTTCGGCACCGCGCTTGTCGGCACCGCGGCGGCGCTGATCGGCAGCGGCGCCGCGGAGGCTGCGGCGCGGAAATCCGCCGTACCCGACTGGCGGCGCGGATACGACCATCAGCGCGTCGCCGATCTTGGTGACGGGCGCTTCCTAAATCCGCTGGTGGCAGGCGACCATCCGGATCCGGCGATCCTGAAGGACGGCAGCGATTATTACATGACCTTTTCCAGCTTCGATTCCTATCCGGGGCTGACGATCTGGCATTCGCGCGACCTGGTGAACTGGCAGCCACGCACCGCCGCGCTGACCCGCAATATCGGGTCGGTCTGGGCAGTCTCGCTGGACAAGCATGAGGGACGTTATTTCCTCTACATTCCGGTCAAGGCGACCCCGAACTCGATCTGGGTGATCTGGGCCGATCATATCGACGGGCCCTGGAGCGACCCGGTCGATCTTGGGCTGCACCGGCATATCGATCCCTGTCACGCCGTGGGCGAGGACGGATCGCGCTGGCTGTTCCTGTCGGGCGGTGATCGCGTCCGGCTGAGCGCCGACGGCCTGGCGACGGTAGGAGAGGTCGAGCATGTCTATGACCCGTGGCGCTATCCCGACGATTGGGACGTGGAGGGCTTCTCGCCCGAGGGACCGAAGCTGGTCCGTCATGGCGGCTGGTTCTACATGATCACCGCGGTGGGCGGCACCGCCGGCCCGCCGACCGGGCATATGGTGATTGCGGCGCGATCCCGGTCGATCCACGGCCCTTGGGAGAATTGCCCGCACAACCCGCTGGTCCGCACCGTCGATAACGCCGAGAAATGGTGGTGCCGCGGTCATGCCTCGCTGGTGGAGGCGCCCGACAAAAGCTGGTGGTCGATCTATCACGGTTATGAAAACGGCTTCTGGACTCTCGGCCGCCAGGCGCTGCTCGACCCGATCGAATGGACCGCCGACGGCTGGTTCCGGATGAAAGGCGGCGATCTCTCGGCGCCGATCGCCAAGCCCAAGGGCGGCCAGACGCTACCGCACGGCCAGCCTCTGTCCGACAGCTTCAAGACGCTCGCGCTTGGCGGCAAGTGGAATTTCTTCAAGCCGGGCCCTAAGGAAAGCGCTCGCGCGCGGGTCGAGAACGGGGCGCTGATCCTCACCGCCAGCGGCACGGCGCCGGTCGATTCATCGCCGCTGCTGCTGATCGCGGGCGACCTCGGCTATCAGTTCGAGTGCGATATCGAGATCGCGCCCGGCGGCACCGCGGGACTTGTGCTGTTCTATGACGAGAAGCTCTATTGCGGGCTCGGTTTCGATGAGAAGCGCTTCGTCACGCATCAATATGGCATCGAGCGCGGCAGGCCGGCCAATCCGCACGGGCGCAAGATGCGGATGCGTATCGCCAACAAGCGCCATATCATCGCGATCCACACCAGCGGGGACGACGGCAAGACCTGGGCGCGCTTCGACCGCGGGATGGAGCTGTCGGGTTACCACCACAATGTCCGTGGCGGCTTCCTGATGCTGCGGCCCGGGCTTTATTCGGCCGGGGCCGGGCAGGCGCGTTTCTCCAATTTCACGTATCGCGCGCTGTAGCGGCGTCAGGCGAAGCCCTGGGTCTTTGCCCATTCGATAAAGAGTTCGGGCCAGGCCTCGACTGGCTTGCCGATCGTTTTGCGCAGCCCGAAGCCGTGGCCGCCATTGGTGAACAGGTGGGTCTCGACCGTGATGCCCTGCGCCTTCAGTGCGGCGCGGAACGACAGGCTGTTCTCGACGGGTACGGTCGGATCGTCCTCGGCATGGAGCAGAAAGCAGGGCGGGGTCTGTTTGGTGACATTGTCGGCCGGGGTGTGCGCCCGCTCCAGTGCCGGGCTGGCGTCATTGCCGAGCAACTGCGCGCGTGAGCCGGGATGAGCGACCGGCAGTGTCATCGACTGCACCGCGTAGATCGGCGCAGCGATGAAGGGGCGAGCGCTGAGGCTGTCGGCAGCATCGACCGGATTATAGGTCTCCGCGGCGAAGCGTGTGGCGAGATCGCAGCAAAGATGACCGCCGGCGGAAAAGCCCATCGCGGCGACGCGTTCGGGGTCGATCGCAAGATCCCGCGCGCGGAATCGGATCAGCCGCATCGCGCGCTGCGCATCCGACAGGGCGACATCGGGCCCAGCCTTCCATCCGTCGCCCGGCAGGCGATAGAACAGCACGAATACCGTGCAACCACGCGCGCTTAGCCAGCGGGCGATCTCATACCCCTCCTTGTCGATCACGATTCGGGTATAGGCACCGCCCGGCATCACGAGGACAGCGGCGCCGTTGGGAATGCGGGGGCGAAACACGACGAGGCGCGGGCGGGTGATGCCCCGGACTGCCCGGTCGGGGAGGTCCGGATCAGTGCTGCGCTGATCGACCATCTCGACGGGCGGGGCGGCGGGCATGCCGGGCGCGCCCTTCGGCCAGAGGTCGATCGTCTCCACGGGATCCGGCAGGCCAGGCACGGGCGCATCGCCTGGCCGGGTCGGGGGCGGAGTTTGCGACAAGGCGCCGGTCGCAACGCCAGCGGCAAGGGTTCCAAGGATCAGGTCGCGGCGATCGAGCATGGAACCTCCGGAAAAAGAAACGGACGCTGCCCGGCTGGGCGAGCGTCCGTCAGGATAGTCCAAGGGAGGACTTATATCTTCACGCGCGCACCAATCAGGATCGTACGGCCGAAATGGTTGTTCTCGTAATTCCGGCTCGCGTCGATATCGTTGTAGCGATAGCGATATTCGTCAGTCAGGTTGACACCTTCGACCGAGAATTCCAGCCAGTCGGTGAAGCGATAGCGCACCGATGCATCGATGTTGATCGTCGAGCCGTAGCCTTCGAACACGTTGCCGGTCGCGCTGTTGGCATCGACATAAGGGCCACGATAGCTGACCGACCCGCGAGCGCTGAACTTCTTGTCTTCGTAGTAGAGCGTGCCGTTATACGCTCGCTTCGACAGGCCGAACAGGGTCCCGGTACGCGTCGCTGAGACGTTGGGGCCGATCGCACCGGTGGACGTATTCGCCACCACGATCGGGCCAGCGACAGTGTAGGTCGCGGTCGAACCGATGAATGTCGCGTTCGCGATGGCGCCGAAGTTAGACAGGAAGCCGGGCAGGAACTTGAACGGTGCCTGCACCGAAAGCTCGATACCCTTCAGGCTAGCGCCGGTTCCGTTGACATTCCGTGTGATCGTCCAGGGCTGCTTCTCGGGATCGCCGGCCGCGGGCGAGCCGGGTGGGATGATCGACAGCGGCAAGCCAGTCGACGCATAGGTTCCCGAAACCGTCTGCGACACCGGGAAGCTCTCGACATCCTTCTTGAAGACGGCGACCGACGCGATCGATCCCGGTGCGAAATACCATTCGACCGCGAGATCATAGGCCGTTGCGCGGAACGGGGCGAGGAACGGGTTGCCGAAGGTTACACGGTAATTGAATCCATCGACCGTGCCGCCCGGCGTAAGATTACCCAGTGTCGGACGCGTGATCACCTTGGCAATGGCGCCGCGCACGATGATGCTTTCCACTGGGAACAGAGCGATATTCATTGAGGGCAGCCAGTCGTCATAGGACCGCTTCACGGTAGCTGGCGTATTAATCAGCACATTGTTTACGGTCGACTGCGAAATACCAGTCGAGCTCTGATCGGTCTTGACGTAGCGCATGCCGGCATTGAGCGCGTAGCGAAGCCCGAGAAGCTCGCCTTTGGCATCGACCTGGAAATAGCCGCCTGTGACTTTTTCGATGACACTACGGGTGTTGCCGACATCGATCGCCGGCGTGCGGTTATACAGGCCGGTATATTTTGCTGCCGCGTCGATATTAGGGATCAGGAAGCTCGCGGTCGTGCCCGCGGGCTGGCCGGCATTGCCCAGGTTAAAGGTTTCGGAGAGCGCCGATGTCGCCTGGAAGCCGTAGACCGCGTTCGGGCCAAAGGCCGATGTCGGAGAGCAGGTAAGCGTTCCGAGGACGCGATCGGCACCACCATTACCGCAAACAACGGTGTCGCGGGTGAAGCCAGCCGTATCGAAGCTGAATCGCCGATACAGGCCGCCGGCTTTGAGCTGGAATCCTTCGGCAACATCCCATTCGGCGCGCAACTGCGCGGTTCTGAACTTGTTGACCGTGCTGGACGGCCTGTCGCGTATCTCGGCGAGCTGGAAATTGGCTGGATCGGTTACACTGGTCCCGAACGTCAGCGTGGGGCTTTCCATGTTCCGATAATCATATTTGTAACCTGCGGCGTCGCGATCGTCGTAGACGAACGTGGTCTCGACCGGGATGGTCGCGTCGGATTTGGAGAAGCCGCCCAGCAGCGTGAACCGGAATTTGTCGGTGACGTCCTGATCCCAGCTGCCGCCAAGCTGATAGAATTCGGTCTGCGATTTGCGCAGATAATGTTCGGTGCGGACCCAGGCATCGTTGAGCGTGCCCGCGATCATGTTGTTGCTGCTGTCGTATACCGGGTTGAGCACGTCGATCGAGCGCTCGTTGCTGCGCAGCAATACCTCGCCCCATTTCTCCTCGCGATCTTCCTTGAAGCGCGAATAGAGGCCGTCGATTGAAACCTTGGTGGAATCAGTGGGAGCGAACTGGAGGCTTGCGGTTACGCCAAGTCGCTCACGGCGATGGGCGATCTCGCCGTAGCGGGGGATGCGCGGATGGAAGGAAAGCGTCGCCTTGTCGCAGGCTGCGCTCGGGAGATAGGCGCCGCCGCTGTTCTGGGTCGTGAAGCAACGCGTGCCGTCGACGGAATCGAAGCGTGCCTGTGACCAGCGGACGCTATTGTTGCCGAGTTCGAGCGTATCGAGCTTAGAGTAGGCCGCGGAAACCGAGGCCCCGAACGTGCCGGCGTCGTTCCGCCAGGACAACAGACCAGCAACGCGTGGACCGACCGTCTTGCTGAGGTCGTTGTACGAGGCTTGGCCCGATAGCGCCGCAGTGAAGCCGGCCTTTCCGGCAAGCGGATTGCCCGTATTCAGGTCAACCACGGCGCCAAGCGACCCTTCGTCGAGCGACGCCTCGGCGGTCTTATGGACGACCAGCGAGCTGAACAGCTCCGATGCAAAGACGTTGAAATCGAAGGCACGGTCGCGGTTGGCGCTGGCGCCGTCGGTCGAGGTGGCGACCGTTTCCATGCCGTTGACGCGTACTCGGGTGAATTGCGCGCCGAGGCCTCGGACAGTGATCGCGCGGCCTTCGCCGCCGTCACGCTGGATCGTGATGCCCGGGATACGCTGCAGCGATTCGGCGAGGTTCTGGTCGGGGAACTTCGCGATATCCTCAGCGACGATCGCGTCGACGGAGGAAACCGAGTCGCGCTTCAAGCTCAGGGCCTGCTCTAGCGAGCGGCGGAAGCCGGTAACAACGATGTCTTGCTCGTCGGTCGCTGGCACGTCCTGCGCCGCGGCTTCCTGAGTCACGACTGGTTGGGCGAGGGCCGGAACGGCTACCGCCGGTTCGGTCGGCTTGAGCTCCGCTGCGACTGCGGTGGCCGGCATCAACAGGCCGATCGCCAGCGCACCGAGCGACGCGCCCGCAACGTTACGTGAAATCGTGCCCCGCGAGACCCGAACTGAATTCCCCATTTACCCACTCCCCATCTGCGTCGCTTTGCGACGTTACTGACACCGGTAGCCGGACAGAGCGGTTGAACTGCTCATCCGGTCCGTCGGCACGTCGGGAGAGGCGGGCCATGACGCAGCCAGCGAGTCGCCCTCTCCTTCGGTGACCAATCTCGGCTGATCTTCCTCAGCTGTAACTTGTCGTCTTTGGTAACCGGTGTCAATGGCCATGGACTATGATCTGTTTCAGTCCGCTAACGGGCCCCGCACTGTCTCTCTGGTGGGGTTCTGGAGGCGCTCAGGTTCCGGGCTGGATGTACGGGATGCGCGCGAACAGCTCGCGCTGCCATTTGCGTGGATCATTCTCGATATGGCTACGCCTATCGAAGATCATCGTCGGGCGACGGACAAGGTCATAGACCGGCCATTCCGGCAGGCCGGCGTGGTTCGGATTACCGGTCTTGGTGAAGGCAACGAAGCCCTCCTGCATCGCGGCCGAGGCGGCGTGGGCATCGGCAGCAGTCCCGGTCTGCGAGCCCTTTGCTCCAAGCGTGCCGAAGACCAGAGCGATATCAAGCGAATGGAAGGCGCCGCGCCGTGGATCGGTACGCGAGGTGAAATCGAGTTGATAAACCCAGGCGTTGGTCTTCGCCTGTGCCCGTGCCTCGGCCTCGATCACCTGGCCGCGCCAGCTTCGGCCCGCGGTCGTCGCCTGGTAGAAGATGTCGACCGGCGACCAATCGGGGTATTTTGCGCGATATTCTGCGACAACCCATTCAGGCAGCGCGTCGATGCGGAGATCGGGTGCGATCTGCTCGGCGAGATTGTCCCAGTTCAACGTCTGCACTCGGGCTGAATCAGGGGATACGAAGGCGCGCGTCTCGTCATGCGTGTTGCCGAGGATCATCGGGATCGCATTCGATTGCGGATTGGCGTCGGGCCAGAAGGGGTGGCGGACCAGCCATTTCATGTCGAGCACTGGTCCGAAATAGACTCCGCCGCCGAGGATCGGGTCAATTGCGTCGAGCGCGTCGACCAGCTTTCCGGTCGGCATGGTCAGCAAGACGGAGAGATCGGTCGTGCCGAGCTTCGCCAGATAGACCTGGGCGCGGCGTGTGGCGTTGAGCGGGCCAGAGGCGGTCACCTGCTGGCCGCTCATCGTTGCGGCGCGGTGGAACAGGCCCTTGGCGGCTGGCATGCCCATCATCGTCGCGATCTTCGCGCCGCCGCCGGACTGACCGAACACCATCACGCGCGAGGGATCGCCGCCGAACGACGCGATGTTGTCGCGCACCCATTGCAGCGCGAGGATCAGGTCGAGCTGGCCGTTATTGCCGCTGTCCGGGAAGCGTGGGTCGAGCCGCGCGAGATAGAGGTAACCAAAGGCGTTGAGCCGGTGGTTGACGGTGACGACGACCACATCGCCGCGCGCGGCCAGTATCTGCCCGTCGTTCAACGCATCGGTGCTGCTGCCGTTTGAATAGGCGCCGCCATGGATGTAGAGCATGACCGGCTTCTTCGCGGCCGGTTTCGCCTCGGCGGTCCAGATGTTGAGGAACAGGCAGTCCTCGCTCCGCGCGCCATAACGATCGTCCTTTTGCGGCGCGACCGGGCCGAACGTCTGGGCGGTGATCGTCTCGCCCGGTCGCGATACCGGCCGTGGCGGCTGGAAGCGCTCAGCGGTGCCGTAGCGGATACCGCGAAAGGCCAGCACGCCACCCTCGGTCGATCCGACAAAGCTGCCCGATGGTGCGCGCACGCTGGCGGATTGGGCGGCCCGCGCGGAGTTGGCGAGGATCAGCGCCGCGCCGGCGCAGATCACGCCGCGCCGGGAGATCTCAGCGGCGGACATCGAGCCCGCCGGAGAGATACGCATCGATATCGGCCTGGCGGAACAGGCTGGCATCGCCCGGCAGCGAATGCTTCAGCGCAGTGAGCGCGAGGCCAGTACGCGCCGCTTCGGCGATGTCGCCGCCCGAGCGGAGCGCGTGCAGCACGCCGACCGCGAAGGCGTCGCCCGCGCCGATCCGGTCGACGATCCCGGCGAGCAATACCTCGTCGGTCTGGGCATGTTCGCTGCGACCATCGATCCGGGCTGAAAGACGGTGCCGGTCGGCATCCTCGACATGGCGCGCGGTGGAGGCGATCAGCTTAAGTTTGGGGAAGGCGGCGAAGGCAGCTTCGGCCGAGGCAAGCCGGCGATCCTCGCCATCGCCGCCGAAATCCTTGCCGAGCAGCAGCGCAACGTCGCGGTGATTGCCGAACATGATGTCGGCATGCTGCACCAGCTTCGTCAGCACGCCGCGCGGATCGCTGTCCCAGCTTTCCCAAAGACGTGCGCGGTAATTGCCGTCGAACGAGATCGGCACGCCGCGGGCGCTCGCTGCCTCGGCGGCGGCGATGGCTGCTTTCGCGGGAACCGGGCCGAGGGCAGGGGTAATGCCGGAGAGATGGAGGCGGTCGGCACCGGCGAGCAGCGTATCCCAGTCCCAGGCGCTCGCAGGCGCCTCAGCGAAGCTTGAGCCGGCGCGGTCATACACGACATCGGTCGCGCGCATGCCGGCGCCGCTGGTGACGAAATACAGCCCCATGCGGTGGCCGCTGAACTGAATGCCGGAACAGTCGACGCCATTGGCGCGCATGCCGGAGAGGGCGGCGCGCCCGAGGTCGTTGTCGGGTACGGCGCTTGCCATCGCCACGTCATGGCCGAGGCGGGCAAGGCCGCTCGCCACATTGGCTTCCGCGCCGGCGACCCACACGTCGAATTTGGGCGTCTGGAGCAGCAGTTCCCGCCCTGGGGGCGAGAGACGCAGCATGATTTCACCAAAGGCGACGAACTTACCCATTATTCACCTGCTTCTCCGTTCGGACCCAGCTTGTCTAAGCCCTTCTCTTATACGGAAGTGCAACGATTCATCGCGCCAGCCAACCGCCGTCGACCGCGAGGATATGGCCCTGGACATAGTCAGCGGCAGACGAGGCGAGAAACACCGCCGCACCGCCCAGGTCACTTGCATCGCCCCAGCGGCCGGCGGGGATACGATCGAGGATCGAGCGGTTGCGTGCCTCGTCTGCCTGGAGCGCGGTGGTGTTGTTGGTCGCGATATAGCCGGGCGCGATCGCGTTGACGTTCACGCCCTTGCCCGCCCATTCATTGGCCAGCAGCTTGGTCAGCCCGCCGATGCCGGATTTGGACGCGGTGTAGCTCGGCACGCGGATGCCGCCCTGGAAAGTGAGCATCGACGCGATGTTGATGATCTTACCGTGACCCTGCGCGATCATATGGCGGCCGGCGGCCTGGGCCAGGAAGAAGACGGATTTCAGGTTGGTGTCGATCACCGCATCCCAATCCTCCTCGGTGAAATCGACCGAGTCCGCGCGGCGGATGATGCCGGCATTGTTGACCAGAATGTCGAGGCCGCCGAGCTTTTCCAGTGTATCGTCGATGACGCGCTGGACCGGCGCGATGGTGGAAAGGTTGGCGGAGATGATCTGTGCTTTTCGGCCAAGGGCGCGGGCCTTGGCGACGGTATCGTCAGCGGGGGTGCGGCCGACCGCGGCGATATCGGCACCGGCGGCTGCCAGCGCGAGCGCGATCGCCTGGCCGATGCCGGTGTTCGCACCAGTGACGATGGCGACCTTGCCGGTGAGGTCGAAGGGGTTGGTTGGCATCCTAAATCCGTTCGTTTCGAGCGAAGTCGAGAAACATGTTCTGGCCCGCCGTCACGGTGTCTCGACTTCGCTCGACACGAACGGTGAAGGCGTCCCCTCCAGCCTCAAGCAAGCTGGCAGATATCGAGCACATTCATATCGGTATAGTCCTGGTTCTCGCCAGCCATCGCCCAGATGAAGGCATAGGCCTTGGTGCCCGAGCCCATATGGATCGACCAGGGCGGGCTGATCACCGATTCCTCATTGCCGACGACGATGTGCCGCATGGCTTCGCCCTCGCCCATGAAGTGCATGACGCGGTCATTGGGACCGTCCAACTCGAAGTAGAAATAGATCTCGCTGCGGCGCTCATGGATGTGCGGCGGCATGGTGTTCCACACGCTGCCGGGCTTGAGCACGGTCAGGCCCATGACGAGCTGCGCCGAATCGCACACGCCGGGGATGACGAGCTGGAAGATGGTGCGCTCGTTCGATTCCTCGAGGCTGCCGCGTTCGAGCGCGTTCGCGTCGGCGATCGACAATTTCCGGGTGGTGAAGCCCTTATGGGCAGGACAGGAAGCGAGATAGAAGCGCGCACCGGCGCCGGAGAAGACGACATCCTTCGCGCCCATGGTGACGTAGAGGCAATCCTTGTTGCCGAGCGTGAAGCTCTCGCCGTCGACCAGCACGGTGCCTTCGACCTTGCCGACATTGACGATCGCCAGCTCGCGTCGCTCGAGAAAGGGATGGCCGAGCGCAGACACAGGTTCGGTTTGGTCGGGCAGCTTGACTGGCGCATCCGCCACCTCGACACCGCCGATCACGAAGCGGTCGGCATGCGTGTAGTTGAGCACGCACTCGCCCGCGCGGAATAGCCCATGGATCAGATAGCGGTTCCGCAGTTCGTCGTTCGAGACGCACTCCATCATGTCCGGGTGGGTGGCGTAATAGGTACGATCGAACATCAGGATCCCTCCAGCTGCGCATCTGTCGCGCTTGATTCTTCGACACGCGGGGTAACCGGTGTCAGTGCCTTTCGCAATATCCGTCGCGATCAGTCGCGGGGCGGCGCGACCGAACCGCGGCGGATCAGGGTCGAGCGGAACATCGACGGCTCCTCCACCACCTCGTCGCCATCGGCGGTGAGCTTCAGGGCGGCGGAGCGGGCCATGGAAATGATCGGCCAGCGCACCGTGGTCAGCGGGGGCCAGATATGCGCGGCGATCGGCGTATCGTCGAAGCCGACGATCGACAGGTCGCGCGGCACCTCGATACCGCGCTGGCGCGCCGCATGCAGCACGCCGGCGGCCATCTCGTCATTGCAGGCGAAGATCGCGGTGGGGCGGGGCATGAGGTCGAGAAGGCGATCTGCCGCCATAACCCCGGATTCGAAGGTATAATTTCCTTCGGCGATCATCGAGCGGGGCAGGGTGATCTTTGCCGCGGTCAGTGCCAGCTCGAAGCCCTGGCGCCGTTCGCGCGCCGAGCGGAAGCCGTGCGGGCCGAGCACAAGGCCGATCCGCTTGTGCCCCTGGTCTATCAGATAGTCGACAGCTCCTGTCACCGCCTCGCAATCGTTGGAGGCGACCATATGCGCGGAATCGTCGAGCTCTGCCGACCCCATGCGCACATAGCGGCAGCCGATATCGTTGCAGAGCTTGGCGAGTTGATTGTTCTCGCTGACCGGGGGCAGCAGCACGACGCCGTACAACCGCTGCCGCTCCAGGAAATTGCGCACATCGTCGAGCATCGTCGCGGAACCACGATCGATCGGACGGACGACCAGCTCAAATTCGGTGCCGTGCAGCGATTCGAGAATGCCCTGCTGGACGTTCATCACCATCTGAGCGTTGGGGTTGTCGTGGATCAGTCCGATCAGGAAATTGCGCCGCAGCGCGAGCGCGCGTGCCTGAGGATTGGGGACATAGCCGAGCCCGCTGATCACCCCTTCGACATGCTTGCGCGTGTCGTCGCTGAGTAACGGAGACCGGTTGATTACCCGGCTGACCGTCTTCTTGGAAACGCCCGCGATGCGGGCAACGTCGTTGATTGTGGGAAGGCCCGTTTTGCGCATCATAGGAAGGCATAGCGCCTATCCCGGCAAATCGCCAAATGCGCCTCATACCGGCAACCATCCGTGCTGCGGGGAGGGTGATCTCGAAAGCCACCGGAACCGGTCCTTGTCATTGACACCGGTTTACCTTAGGGTCCTATATGAAGGCGCCGACAGCGCGTGCGGGAGGGTTACGAGGGTGGATTCCACCGATTTTGCCCATGAAGTGGGTCATATTGCGCAATCATTCGTCGAAGCGCGTCGCGCCGGGCGGTCCTTGCCGGACTATCCCGGCAGGGTGCCGGTCGCACTTGCCGATGCCTATGCGGTGCAGGACGCCGCAATCGCGCTGAACGAGGCAGAGATCGGCGGCTGGAAGGTCGGCCGGATCAATCCGCCGATCGACGGCGTAGACCGGCTTGCCGGCCCGATCTTCACCAGCCAGATCGTGAAGGCGACCGGCGAGCCGGTGGCGATGCCCGTGTTCGTGGGCGGTTTTGCTGCGGCCGAGGCCGAGTTCCTGTTGCGGATCGCGGCTACGCCGCCGGTCGGCAAGACCCGTTTCACGCATGAGGAAGCCGCCGCGCTGATCGATGCGGTGCATGTCGGGATCGAGATCGCCAGTTCTCCGCTGGCGGCGATCAACGATCTGGGCGCGGCGGTGACGATCTCGGATTTCGGTAACAATAACGGGCTTGTCGTCGGGGCCGCCATTCCCGACTGGCGAAGGGCGGACATCGAAAGCTGGCCGCTCGCGGTCGTTATCGACGGCGACGTGATCGGTACGGGCATTGCGGCGGACATGCTCGACGGGCCGGTCGGGGCCGCTCGTTTCCTGTTCGAGCTGATGGCGGAGCGGGGCATCGTGCTCAAGCCGGGGCAATGGATTTCCAGCGGCGCGGTAACCGGGGTACATCCAGTTAAGACAGGCGAGCGGATCGAGGCGCGTTTCGGCGCGGATCTAGCGGTGGAATGCACAATAAAGGCCTCGTGAAGGCTCTTGGGGAGAGAGTGATGGCTGAATCGACGATGCCGGAGGTCGCCGACGCGGCGGCCACCCGGATGGGCCGGTATCGCTGGGTGATCTGCGGGCTGCTCTTTGCAGCCACCGCAATCAACTATGTCGACAGGCAGATGATCGGCGTGCTCAAGGCGCCGATCTCTGACGATCTCGGTTGGAGCGAAACCGACTTCGCCACCGTCATCATATGGTTCCAGCTCGCTTATGCGATCGGCTATGTCAGTTTCGGGTGGTTCATCGATCGGCTCGGCGCGCGCATCGGCTATTCGGTGGCGTTCATCATCTGGACGCTTGGCCACACCCTGTGCGGCTTTGCCGGCACCGCGGGGCAATTCTCCGCCGCGCGTTTCGTGCTCGGTATCGGCGAATCGGGCAACTTCCCGGCCGGCATCAAGGCAGTGTCGGAATGGTTTCCGGCGAAGGAGCGCGCGCTCGCCACCGGCATCTTCAACGCCGGCGCCAATATCGGCGCGATCGTGACGCCGGCGGTCGTGCCGATCATTGTGGTATCGATGGGGCTCGGCTGGCGCATGGCCTTCATCATTACCGGTGCGGCGAGCCTGGTCTGGCTGGTCGCGTGGATCGCGATCTATCGCCGCCCGCGTGAGCAGCCGCGCCTCTCTGCCGAAGAACTGGCCTATATCGAGAGCGATCCGGCCGACCCGCCGGAGAAGATCGGCTGGCTGCGTCTGCTGCGCTACCGCGAGACCTGGGCCTATGCGCTGGGCAAGTTCCTGATCGACCCGATCTGGTGGCTCTTCCTGTTCTGGACGCCGGACTTCCTGTCCAAGACCTATCATCTCGATCTGAAGAGCTTCGGCCCGCCGCTGATCGTGATCTATCTCATTTCGGATATCGGCAGCGTTGCGGGCGGCTGGTCGTCATCGACGATGATGAAGCGCGGGTTCTCCGCCAATGCGGCGCGCAAGCTGACCATGCTCGCCTGCGCCTTCCTGGTGATGCCGATCTTCTTTGCGCAATATGTCGACAATCTGTGGCTGGCGGTGGGCATCGTCGGTCTCGCCACCGCGGCGCATCAGGCTTTTTCCGCCAATCTCTATACCATTCCGTCTGACATGTTCCCGCGCGGCGCGGTCGGGTCGGTTGTCGGCATCGGCGGCACGGTCGGCGCGATCGGCGGCATGGGGATGGCGTGGTTCACCGGCTATATCC
>Ga0247735_1000533_pt1 | contig 14845 bp, 12 predicted proteins | sample UWRJL178409R2_FD_180934 | JGI IMG/M metagenome (GOLD analysis project Ga0247735, IMG submission 180934) | Plant litter microbial communities from Arlington Agricultural Research Station in Wisconsin, United States - UWRJ-L178-409R-2 | ecosystem: Environmental > Terrestrial > Plant litter >... | reverse complement strand
ATTTCTTCGACTATTCCGCCTGGATGCACCACCTGGCAGGCTTGGGCATGCGCATGCTGGGGAACACGCACGCCGTGCTCGACCGCGAAGGGGCCCGGCTCCTGCTTGCCGGCGTGACCGACCTGTCCGCGCCCGGATTTGGAGAAGCCGGGCCCGATCTCGCCGCCGCACTGGTCGGCGCCCCTACCGATGTCCCGGTCATCCTGCTCGACCACCAGCCAAGGGCAGCGCGGCGGGCGGCCGCCCACAGCGTCGCGCTCCAGCTTTCCGGTCACACCCATGGCGGGATGATCCGGGGCCTGGACAGGCTGGTCGCCCGTGCCAATGGCGGGTTCGTATCCGGACGCTACGACGTCGATGGCATGACACTCTATGTCAGCAATGGCACCGCCTTGTGGCCGGGCTTCGCCCTTCGCCTCGGTCGGCCATCCGAACTCACCCGGATCACCTTGCGCGCCCATCCTTAGCGAGACGATCCGCGAATTGGCGCTGAAGCGTCCGGACACCGAACCCGGAGACCTCGGCAGCGGTATCCCCTTCGCCTGAAGCCGCCTGACATGTCGCCCAAAAACGCCGCAAGATCGCGACGGCCTCCGACCGGGAAAGCGTCGATGTCGCCCATGGATGCGACGCCCCCCCGATGGCGGGCCTATTTGGCTAGGGCGGTAGCACCAGCCGCATACGGCCAAGCTCGTGGCAAAGCATGCTCTCGCGCCCGGCGTTCTTCACTGGATCTTCCCGTCCGACGCCAGGAACCAGGCGTCACATCGGTGCGAAGCAACCGTAGCGCTGTTCCAAGACTCCGTATTCCGGCCATGAGAACGTCGAACGCAAGCAGGCAAGTGTAGCGGCCAGGGGGATGCAATCGATGACCGCAATTATCGCTCCACTGAGGTCGGCGGCACACCCACAGATGCCGGAGTGTTGACGAGACCGCCTCGCCACGGCTTCGCTGCGCTCTTCTGGACAAGGCGTCATGGTCGGACGTCGTGAAGCCGACCGACTGGACGAACGGGTGACTCTGCACCGGCAACTTCCGGCCGGCCACAATGGCGGGTTCGAGCTGGTCCGTAGCGCAACGGGCGACCTTTGCGAGATGATCGATCACGTCTTCCTCATGTCCCGCAGCGATCGTGCCGAAATCTGGATCCATGGACCATCCATCGGTACGGTCAGCATCTTCGACATCATAGCGCTGAGCATGCGGCCGGACTTCCCGCGCGAATTGCAAGACCATAAGCACAGCCCTGGGACAGCTCCACCATCGGGTCAGTCCGCTGCGCGAGGCCCGAACTTCATCGCGCGCCCATGCCTAGTGATTGCCGGTGTTGCGCTCCAGCAAATGCATCAACGAGAATATGATCCCGAGGAGCACCATCAAACCCGACAGGAATAAGCTGAAGGTCAAAAGAAGGCCGTAGGCTACTGGATGATACCCCTCCAGCACCTGGGCGGCGAGGACCAGCGAAATGACCGACGCCGTGAGCACGACCCCGCCAATCACCCAATGCTGATGGCACGCGGACCAGATGAACAGGGCGAACATCATCAGCAGCCCAAAGAGAACGACGATCCCGGGGAACAGAGCCATGTGAGAAGATGTCCGTGCCTAAGCCTTACTTTTCGGCAAACGACAATATACCACTCGACCTTAGCGACTCCAAAGCACTTTATCTGAGCTATCGGTCATTTCCCGCGTCTCCAAAAAGCTGATCATCGCTATCTGAACCGTTCAGCCGCGCCCCGCTGATCGTCCGCTTTCATCTGGATTTGGTTGGCAGCGGTCGACGCGGAAAATCCTGTCTCATGTTCGCCGCGTTCCACAGGAAGCTCGCGAGGACGATGGACGCCTGGCGCATGTCATCGGCCTCGAGATGGTCGAACGTGTCGAGCGAGGTGTGATGCATGCGGCCATAATCATCCCAGTCCTGGATGAACTGATAGCCGGGAACGCCGACATCCTGCATCGCGTCATTGTCGGATCCACCCTGGCCGAGGATCGCGACGGTCGACGCTCCCATCGAGTCGAAGGGCTTCAACCATTCGCGAAAGATGGGGACCGCCGCCAGATTATTGTCCGCGAAGATTCCGCGGATTTTTCCTGCGCCGTTGTCGAGGTTGAAATAGACCGACATTTCGCGCCAGGTCGGCAATGGCACGATGGGCCAGCGATGCCACCAGCGCAGATATTTGGCCTCGCCGGTCAGTTGCGGATCGCGCGGATCGCCGCGCGTGGCGAAGTGCCGCTCGACATAAGCGATGCTGCCGAATTCGCCCTGTTCCTCGCCGCCCCATAAAGCAAAGCGGATAGTGCGCCGCGGCCTCGGCATCTTCGACAGGATCCGCGCGGCCTCCATCACCATGGCGACGCCGGCGCCATTGTCCGCGGCACCGTCACCGGGGGTGACACTGTCCAGGTGCGCGCCGGCCATGACATAGGCGGCCCTGGGATCGGTCCCGGCGATATCGGCCAGCACAGTATAGGCCTGGTGATCGCTTTCGTCGAACCGGACGGCCAGGTCGATCCGGAGCGTGGGAGGCGAACCGCGCCCCGCGAGGCGGACGAGGCGGCGATAATCCTCGGCCGCGACTTCCACCCCCGGCAGCGGCATCTCGTCGCCCGGCGCGAACCGGGCGCCGTCGCCCTGGATGAGCTTCCCCTCGACGCGTGGAATCCTGACAAGGGCAAGCGCACCTTCTGCTTTCAGAAACGCCTGGATCGCGCGCGGGAACGCAAAGTTTCGCGTCCAGCTGGCGGACCCGTCCGACGCCGGCCGGGGAAGCGCATAGACGTCCATCTTGGCGAGGTCGTCTGCCGACTGACGACTATAGGCCATGAGCGGCTTGGCCACATCGGTCGGGGAGACAAGGACGATCCTGCCCGCAAGCTTGCCCCTCCACTGCGCAAAATCGGCTTCGCTGGTCATCGGCGCAAAGACGATCGGCGCGGTGATCGGACCACTGGTCCCCGGACTCCAGCTGATCGGACCCGCAATCAGTTGCAGCGCGCGCGGCGCGACCATCTGTACGCTGAGATGCTCCATCCACCAGCCATGCCCGAACGGAAAGCCTTCGGTGCGGACACTGGCGAGCCCCCAGCGGCGAAACCTGTCCTGCGTCCAGGCGATCGCCTTGCGGTGTCCGGGCGAGTTGGTGAGACGCTGGCCGATCTCGTCAGTCAGATAGCCGGCGATGTCCATGACTTCGCTGTGCCGCCCGCCTTCGTCCACGATCCTGTCGGTCGCCGCAAGGTCGACGGACTGGGCGCGAACCGGGATGGGCGTGGCGCCCAGCAGCAGCGCGCCGCAAATGCCGAACGCCGTACGGCGCAGGAACGTGTGCCTCATCCTTTCCTCACCACGCCTTGCGCAGCGAGAGGCTGACGAAGCGACCGAGCGGCGAATAGTTGGTCGAATCGTAATTGACCGTCGTGTCGCTGAACGGTGCGAGATAGGGCGGTCTGGCATTGGCGAGGTTCTGCACATACACGCCCAGCTCGAGCCCCTTCAGCGGACCTTGCGTCGCGGGCGCCTTCCACATCAGCGACAGGTCGAGCGTGACCATGTCGACGCCCTTTGCCGGGGGAGACGCATTCTCATCGAGGATCGGCCCGATATAATTGCCGAAGAGGGCAGTCGTGATCCTGCCGAAATGGCCGGTCGCGCCGCCGCGCGCCCGGAAATGGGGCGGGTTGAAGTTCGTGCCGGCGAGCTGGAATGACGGCAGGGTCGATGTGTTGCGCTGGCTGCTCGTCAGCCAGCTTCCCTGGCCAGACAGGATGATGTCACCGCTCGGGATCGGGATACGGTACGTGCCGCCCACGTCGACGCCGTGAATGCGCTGGCGGGACGCGTTGACCAGGCTGTTGTTGATGATCGCGATGACCTTGGCGGGATCATAGGGTGCGCCCGAGGAATTGCGGAGGCCCGTAGCTGCCTGGGCGATCACCGCGGCCAATTGCGTCGCGCTCGGCGTGTAAGCAATGAATTCCTGGACGGCGGGATTGGTCAGTGCGCCGAGCGCGCCGTTGCTGACCGGCTGGGTGACACGGTCGGTATAGTCCACGTTGAAATAGGTCACCGACAGGTTCAGGCCGGTCACCGCGCGTGGATGAAACTCGAGCGTCGTCGACCAGGTCCGCGCCCGTTCCGGCCCGAGATCGGGATTGCCGCCGCCGGTGATCAGGACCGTGGACCCTGAAGGATAGGCGCTGCCGCCAAAGGCGGCCGCCTTTTGGAGGTTCGCGGTATAAGGCGTGTACCGGTTGCTCAACGTTGGCGCCTTGAACGACCGGCCCCAGGAGAATTTCAGGTCGAGATCGGGGACGGGAGCATAGACCAGGCCCAGCTTCGGCGTGGTGACGCCCCCGAACCGGTCATATTCCTCGTGACGCAGCGCCGCCGAGAGGCTGAGCTGCCGGAGCAGCGGCATCGCATTGGCGTCGGAGACCAGCGGCAAGGAGAGCTCGCCAAAGGCATAATGATTGCTGATCGAGCCGTTCCCGAAATTGCGGGTCGGCGAAAAGGCGTGGAGGTGGCTGAACCGGTAGCCGCCGCCCGCCGCCAGCCGGACGTCGCCACCGGGAAGGCTGAACAGCCTGCCTTCCAGGTCGGCCTCCACCCCATAGGCGTAGTTCCGGTAGAAGGTCTCGCCGCCGTCATTCTCGCCGGTCGCCTCGTCGATATAGTCGTCGAACCGGTGGGTGTCGTTGCGGCCGAACGAGCCGTTGAGCGTCGCGGTCCAGTCCCCGGGCAGATGCCAGGTCAGCGTCGGCGAGATGCTGTAATTCTCGTTGGTATAGCGTGTGGTCGCGGCGAAGCCGGGGTCCGAATATTCGGCGCCGTCGCTGTGGCGCCAGCTGTAGAGCGCGTCGATGCTGAGCGTCAGGCGCCCGGTGATGTCCTGATGCGCGGACGCCAATGCGCTGAAATGCTTGTGGGCGTCGAGCAGGGTGTTCGGGCTGACGACATAGCGCGTATAGTCGCGCTGGTCGGAGCGCACCGCATTCTGATGGTCGAACTGCAGGGCGACGAGCAACCCGCCACTGCCCCATTTCTTGCCGCCGACCGCGTCATATTCGTGGAGGAAGCCGCCGCCCTCGGTCGCGGTGCCGATCCGTACCGAGGTCGCGAGACCGTCATAGTCGTTGCGCAGGATCACATTGGCGACCCCCGCAACCGCGTCCGATCCGTACAGCGCCGATGCGCCATCGGGCACGATCTGGATTTCCCGCACCGCGTCGATCGGGATGGCGGACACGTCGATGGCCTGGGACGTGCCATCATAAGGGAGCCGCCGGCCATTGAGCAGCGTCAGTGTCGCATCCGGACCCAGGCCGCGCAGGTTGAGCGCGGACGAGCCTGACGAATTGGTATTGGCGGCGGTTCCCGCCTGAAATCGCGCACCCGGATTCTGGCCGCCGCTATAGTTGCTGGGAATGACCCGGATGACTTCCCCCAGATCGCGCTGTCCCGCCTCGCGCATCTGTCGATTGTCGATCCGCAACACCGGGGAGGCGATGGCAGCATTGCGGATGTGCGTTCCGGTCACGACAATGTCGAGCTCCGGCGCTGGCGATACCACGGTGTGCGGGGCGTCTTCGGACGCCGACCGCACGACCGGGCGGATGAGGATCAGCCCCGATGCGCCGGTCTGCGCCACAAGGCCGGATCCGGCGAGCAGTTTTGCCAGCGCTTCGCCCGGGGTGAAGGCGCCCCGGAGTGCAGGGGCGTGCTTGCCACGAACGGACGCGGCGTCGAAACTGAGCTGTTGGCGCGACGCGCGCGCAAAGGCCTTGAGCGCCGCGCCCAGAGTCTGCGCCGGAATGTCGAACTGAACCGTCGCCACCTGCGCGTAGGCCGGCACACCTTGCGCGAACAGCGCGAGCGCCGCGAGCGCCGTGCCGAGCTTCAATTCCGAACCAGTCGCTCTCTGCATGCCATACCCCCAAAAGCGGCAACGCCGCCGCTGGAAGGTGAGACGTGCGACCCGCGCGTTGGGACAGCGGTGCCGGCCAAAATAATGAGATGTCACCGTTGGCGCAGGGTGATCTCGCCCTTCTCATGAACCGCCCGCACCGGGGTCAGCACAGTGACTGCCTCGACAAAGGCGCTCGTATCGCCTGCGGTGAAGACGCCGCTGACATGCGCCGCCGCCGCACCGGCGTCACCGACGCGCAGCTTCTCCTTCGAATAGCGGTTTACCCGCGCCACGGCCGAGGTCAGCGGTTCGTCATCGAAGGTCAGCGCGCCACTCTCCCAGCTGAGCGACTGGGATATGTCAGCGGCTTCGAGGGTGCCGACGGCCGCGCCGACGGGCATCACGAGTTCCCTGCCGGGCGTCAGCATCTGGTCAGCCGCTGCCGCGGGCCCTGGACGGGCGTCTGCCCGCGGGATCGGTGCATGGCTCTTACGATCAAGGACCGCGACATGCCCTTCATACAGCAGCACATGCACCCGGCGGTCGAGCATTTCGACGGTAAAAGCGGTTCCGGTCGCAACGACGATCTTGTCACCCGCCGTCACGCTGAACGGCCGCAAGGGATCCTTGGCGACATCGAACTTGGCGCGGCCCCGGACCAGCACCAGCTCGCGTCGGCCGCGCTCGAAGCGGACATCGACTTCGGTATCGGCATCGAGCGACAGTTTCGAGCCGTCCTCCAGCATTGCCAGCTGCCGCTCGCCGATGCCGGTACGATAGATGTGCGTCGGCGCGTGCAAGAGGATCGCCGTCAACAGTGCCACAACCAGGCTGGCCGCCACTGCGCCGACCCAAACCCAGCGCGGCGCGATCCGCCTGGTCCAGCGACCTCGGTTCGCACGCCGGAAGGTTTCCAGCGCGCTACTGCGCAGGTGAATGAGCTCGGGGCGGTCGGACACCTGGTCGATCGCGTTCCAGACGTTTGCGGCATCGGCGAATGCTTGCGCATTGTCGGGTTCGGCCAGCCAGCGGTCAAACGCCGCCTGGTCGCTTGGCCCCAGCGCCCCTTCGGCGAGGCTGAGGCACCAATGGGCGGCCTGCTCGTCGCGATCGCTCGTTTCATCGAAGGCGGCGCTCATCGAACGTCTCGCATCTTGCGAACCAGCTGCGCCATCGCCCGCGCGACATGCTGCTTCACCGCGCTGGCGGAAATGCCGAACGCAGCGGCGATAGCATCCTGGCTCATATTCTCCACGCGGTAGAGGATGAAGATGGCCCGCGTGCGTTCGGGCAGGTCGCCCAGCGCCTGCGCAAGGAGCCTCAGTTGCTCGCGGCCCTCCGCGAGGCGATGTGGATCGAAACCATCATAATCCCGGCCCGGCTCCGCGCTGAGACCTTCCCTGTACCGATCACGGACCCGGTTCTTCCGGGCTCGATCGACCAGCAGGTTCTGGGCGATCTGGAAGACATAGACGTCCGGCGCACTGTCCTCGCCCCGGCGCAGCATCCGAACGAACACTTCCTGCACGAGATCCTCCGCTTCGCCCGGATTGCGGACCCGGCGCAGGAAGAAGGTCATCAGCGCCGGTCGCCAGCGTCGATTGAGTTCGTCCGCCTTCGAAAGGTTCGCCGGTTCCACAAAATGCCCTGACTGGTGCGCTGATCGAAGGTTAGACGTTCAAGAGTGTCGCAGGGACAGCAAAAAGTTGCGCGCTCGCCGGCAGGTACCATGCCCCGGCGGCTCTGACCCTTTTTCCAGTCCTGCCGTTTCGGTTCCGAGGTTCTCGCGCAGCAGACCGCTTGCTGGTAATCTGCGTGGGGGTCGGGGATAGCGACAATGCACTCAGCGCTAAGGCAAGCGACATCGCGCTGGGCGAAAAAGTCGTCTTGCGCAGTGGCTCCGCCCCCCGGGCGATCTCATCTTTCTCCCGACCAGTAGCGACGGCACGCCCGGCGAGCTCAACAGCGCCGTCTTGCAGCAGATCGGACTCGGCTCCTCGGCATCGCCGCCGCCCGGGGCATCGATTTGCTCGATCCCATCACTTTCCAACCATCGACGTTGTCCTGCGATCGCGGCGCGCTCGACTCCGGGGCGACCGCCAAAAGACGAGCGTCGAATGGCTACCGAGCAGCTGTTCCGCTGCGCGAGCCCCCATGAGGCGAGCTGTCGTGGCCGGGAGCCCGCTATGCCGCCGGTGAACGACTGCGGGAGAGCACGATCGCGACGCGCTGATTGGCGGCCCTGCCCCGCTCGGTCGAATTGTCGCCGATCGGATCCTTGCCACCCTGCCCTTCGGCACTGAGCCGGTCTGCCCTGATACCGGCGTCGACCAAGGCCTGAACCAGCCATTGAGCACGGGCGAGGGAGAGCTGCTGGTCGGCACGATCGTCCCCGCTGGCATTGGTGTAGCCGATCGCCTGCAGCCTGATGTCGGGATAGGCACTGAGCATCGTCACCAGCCGCGTGATCCGCACCTTCGATTCAATCGTCGGTTCAACCGCTCTTGCGTCAAATTCCTCGCCGCCAAGCTCGAAGCGTCGTGGTTTCGGGTCGTGCGTCGCCAGCCAGTCGAGTAGGTCGCGACCAACCGTCCCGTCAGGGGCGATCAACACGGATGCGTCGGGCAGTCCCACGATGCTGTCGGCGGTGGCGGACGGCGCCGCTTCATGGACGGGTGCCTGCTGGCTGTAGTATTTCAGGGCGAGGCTTCCCGAGACCGTCGCGAAAAAGACGATGCCCATCAGGACAAATTGCGGCGCAGCCGATGAATCGCCCTTGGCCATGCGATGTCACTCCGTGTCGTGGGTCCGCAGCCGCCCTCGATTGTTGACCAGCACCTCAGCGACAGACCGCTGAATCACCAATGGCCGCAGCTGTTCGATTATCGTAACCCAGGCGCCAGCCACGACCAGATTATCCATAGGTATGATGACCTCAACCCCGGCGGTGCGAGCACCGACAACGACGCAGTAATATTTGCCGGAAAGCCCCGCCTGTACGGCTGCTATTCTGAGGTCGAGCGGCCAGCCGGTCTTGTCTCAAAGTGCCTCATTTTGTCCCTGCTCGCCCTCGCGCGGTCGCCAACCCGAGTGGCAGTCACCACGGCAGGCGCGGCTGGCGAGACGATCAAAGCCGTTTTCCTTGGCTGCCCACCTCTTTGCAGCCTCGCTCACCCCGCTGCCGCGTCAGGCCGGGCGAGCACCCCTGTCGGCGTCTGCGACAGCGATATGCCGGCGCTACGCGCGATCCTGGAATGGCCGGGCGTGATCAGCTCGGGCGGCACCCGATGTGACTGCCCGCGCCCCGGTCCGGGACGGCGGAACCCCGCGACCGTTTGAGGCACGGCGTCAGACCGATCCGATACATCCCCTTCGCCGCGGATCTCAGGTGGCCGCCGCCGGCCCCGACGCCCTGACGATGTCGAAGAAATGTTCGACATCATCGTCGGTAATCCTGAGCGCGCTCTGCCAACTGCCGCCGGCCGGTTCCCGTCCCCCCAGGAAAAGGCTTGACCGCTTGTCGAACACCTTGCGGCCCTTTTCCGGATTGTCGTGCTTGAGGAGGTTATTCAGCGTGTTGAGCAGGTCGAGTTCCTCACTCACCGCATAGCCGAGCGCCTCGACACGTTCCCGAAGCGATGCAAACCCATTGCCGTGAAACCCGGTCCAGGCGCGCGCCGAGCGCTCCCAATAATGAAAGGCGCTCGTGACAAAGGCCTGTCGAACCACGATTGGCGCAAGCGAGGCGTCGAGTTCAGCCCATTGCAGCGCATGCCGGGTGCTGCTGACCAGGACGCCGTCTTCGTCATATTCGGAGTCATCCTCGCCGCTGTCCACATAGAGCTGATGGGCCTCCACCGCCTGTCGCCGCCGTTCATCGATCGCGCTCATCGATGCGCGAAAGGCATCGCGAATTCGATCAAGGTCGGTGTGGAAGGCGAAGGCTCGGATACCGGGAAGTGCTACCATCGGCGGGAATTAGGGCACCTCGTCCGGGCACGCAAACAACGTCCCGCCACCAGCCTGGATACTGAGGAGACCCGCCCCGGGACAGCCGCCGGCGACGGCTACTCGAGCGACGATCGGCGCGTCAGGCGATCGTTCGACCTGCGAATGGAGCAGCCCGACAGTCGAGCAAGCCATTCCCGCTGGCGCCGGGAGAGCATTCGATATGGTGCAAGAAACAGATATTCCGCTGCGCGGCTTCAAGCTCAGGCCGCCGGACGTTCAACGACCCGTGTCGTTGCGGGCGCGGCCATGCTGTTGCGACGCAGCGGCCCACCTGCCCTGAAGCGCCTTGGGGGATAACCGGATCTGGACTTCCCCCGCGCGGAACGATGCCGATACCGGCCCGCTCACCGCGCCGTCGCGCCGCCGAGCACCTCCTGAAGCTGCGCGATGACGCGCTTGAGCAACCCGCGCCTGGCGTCCTGGTCGGCGGTCACCACTGCTTCCTGCAGGCTTGCCAACATTTCCTGCACGGTCTGGGCCGGGACCATCAGGTCATCGGCGTCAGCTGCGCGGTCCGGGTTCTGCGTGTCCATCTCCCTTCGATATCCCTGCCGTCGCGTCTTGAATAGAGTCGTCCTTGGGCGGGCTGCGCACTCACACCGGCCTCGACCCTGCTCCTACTGGCGACCCCCTATCATTTTGCAACCCCGCGCCACCGCACCGGGCCGGGCGGCAGGCGGGACAATCCTGTTCATCGACGCTCTCCCGTCGCCTCAATTCCGCCCGCGAGATGCGGCAGAGCCTCGACAAACCCGCCATGGGACCAATGCCCTGTTCACCGTGTCCAAGCGCGATCTTCCCACCACGATGCGGTGAGCCGGGTGCGATCGTCGCGATGGACGCCGCGCCGCTCTGGACGATATAAGACGTTCGGAGATTGCGCGATCGTGCCGGAACGCGCGACGCGACCGCGCAGCATCGCCCCCTGCCCCGTGCGATAAAGGGGGCTTGCCAGCACCCGGAACCCGGATAGGAGCTCATACCCGGATAGGAGCTCATAAACGTCAATCAAGGGCTATCGCGTGCAAGACGTAAGCGGCCAATCTCGACAGGCTCTTCGCATGACCGACAAACGGCCGGACGGCATCAGGGATTATTACGAACCGGCCGGCGGCTGGGGCGCGTTGAAGGCGGTCGCGGTCGCGCTGAAGCGTCAGCAGGTGATCGTCCAGGGCAGCAAGACCCTGCTCAAGAACAACCAGCCCGATGGCTTCGACTGTCCGGGGTGCGCCTGGCCGGACCCAAAGCATACCTCGGCGTTCGAATTCTGCGAAAATGGCGCGAAGGCCGTTGCCTGGGAATCAACCGCCAAGCGCGTCGATCCGGCCTTCTTTGCCGAGCACAAGGTCGCGGAGCTTTGGGAACAGCCCGATCATTGGCTCGAAGGCCAGGGCCGCCTCACGCATCCGCTGCGCTACAACGTAGCGACGGATCATTTTGAGGTCGTCGACTGGGAGGAGGCGATCGCCGACATCGGTGCCAGAATGCGAGCGCTCGCTCACGCGGATGAAGCCGAATTCTACACCTCGGGTCGCGCCTCCAACGAAGCGGCTTTTCTGTTCCAGTTGTACGCCCGCGCGTTCGGCACCAACAATTTTCCCGACTGCTCGAACATGTGTCACGAAGCGACGTCGGTGGGCCTGCCGGAGTCGATCGGCATCGGCAAGGGCACGGTCAGCCTCGAGGATTTCGACCACGCCGATCTGATCCTGTCGATCGGGCATAATCCGGGCACCAACCATCCGCGGATGATGACCTCGTTGCACGATGCCGCAAAACGTGGTGCCGCGATCATCGTCCTCAACCCGCTGAAGGAACGCGCCCTTGAGCGGTTCCAGTCGCCACAGGCGCCGCTCGAGATGATGACGCTGGGCGCGGTGCCGATCGCGAGCACTTATCTCCAGGTGAAGGTCGGCGGGGATGCCGCCGCCCTGAAGGGTATCTGCAAAGCCCTGATCGCGCTGGAGCGCGACGCTGGCAAAGCCGACACCGCGCCTGTTCTCGATACCGACTTCATCGCCGGACACACCACGGGCTTTGAGGACTTCGTCGCTGACCTCGATGCGACGCCTTGGCCCGCGCTTGAGCGGGCCAGCGGCCTGGCGCGCGGCGATCTCGAACAGGTCGCGGCTGCCTATGCAGCGGCCAAGGCGACGATCGTCTGCTATGGCATGGGCGTGACGCAGCACCGGGACGGCACGTCCAATGTGCAGCAGATCGCCAATCTTTTACTGCTGAAGGGCAATATCGGCCGCGTCGGTGCCGGGATCTGCCCGTTGCGTGGCCACAGCAATGTTCAGGGTGACCGCACGGTCGGGATCACCGAACGCCCCAGCAAGGCCTTTCTCGACCGCATGGAAGACGTGTTCGGCTTCGCACAACCGCGCGAGCGCGGCCATTCGGTGGTCGAGAGCATCGCCGCGATGCGCGACGGCACAGCAAAGGCGCTGATCTGCCTCGGGGGCAATCTCGCGGTCGCCGCACCCGATCCCCAGACCTGCTTTGCGTCCTTCAAGAAGCTCGACCTCATCGTCTCGCTGGCGACCAAGCTCAACCGCACCCATCTGCTGACCGGCGGCACGACCTACATCCTCCCCGTGCTCGGCCGCACGGAACTCGACGTGCAGGCAAGCGGCGTCCAGGCCGTCACGGTCGAGGACTCGATGTCGATGGTCCATGCCTCGCGGGGCTTTCTCGCGCCACCGAGCGACGAGGTGCGCTCGGAACCCTGGATTGTCGCCCGTCTCGCCCGGGCGACGCTGGGCGACACGGTTCCGGTCGACTGGGAAGGCCTTTGCGGCGACTATGCCCTTGTCCGCGACAAGATCGAGGCGGTGTTTCCCGACTTTGCCGGCTATAATGACCGGATCCGCAAACCCGGCGGTTTTCCCCTTCCCAATAGCGCGTCCGAGCGCATCTGGAAGACGGCGAGCGGCAAGGCCAATTTCCTGATCTTCCGGCCTGTGGGCGAGCAAGGCGAGGAAGGCGATGCTGACGTGCTGCGCCTCGCCAGCCTGCGATCGCACGACCAGTATAACACGACGATCTACGGACTGGACGATCGCTATCGCGGCGTGTTCGGGCGCCGCGACGTGCTGTTCCTGAACGCTCGCGAGATGGAGCGTCTGGGTTTTGCCGAAGGCGACATGGTCGATGTCGAGACAGCGCTTGCGCACGCGCATCCCGACCGGGTGGTACGGTCGCTGATGATCGTGCGCTACGACCTGCCAGATGGCTGTTGTGGCGCCTATTATCCCGAAACGCAGCCTTTGATCGCGCTGGAGGATTGCGACCCGGACAGCCTGACCCCATCCTACAAATCAGTCCATGTGCGGTTGCGGCGCGCCTCGGCGGCCGATCTCGCCGCCGCTACGGTCGTTCGCGAAGGCCTGATCGGCCGCGCAGTGGACAGAACACCAGTGCACGGACCAGGAGCGACCGCATCATCGCTCTCCTCCCCATCCGGCGGATAAGACATGCCGGCGGCCCCCATCCTCGGCACTGGCATCGGATGTATCATGGTCGATCCCGTCTCGGCCCGTCCGGCAGGACCGCATCGTGCGGCGCTGCGATGATCGCGTCTGCCCGCCTGCGACCACCCGTGCCCAATGCGGCCTTGGTCCGACCGGATGTAGATGGAGCTCTCGCGATCATCGCCGCCGCGACCAATCCCCTTGGCACCGAAGAGATCGATGTCCGCCTGGCAAACGGCCGCGTGACGGCACGACCCGTTTTCGCTGCTGAGGATGCGCCGAGATTCGATGCGGCAGCGATGGACGGCTTTGCGCTGCGGATCGGCCCGGCCACCGCCTACCCGGCCAAGGTCCGGGTCGCCGGACGGGTCGCTGCGGGACAGTGGCCCATGCCGCTCGAGCCCTGGACGGCGATGCGCATCAGCACCGGCGCTCCCGTCCCGGACGATACGACCGCTATTCTTATCCAAGAGGCAGCGGCGCCGTTCCTGCTGGACGGCGTCGAATATCTCCATCTGGCGGGGCCGGTCGAGCCTGGCCGCAACATCAGAAGGCGCGGCGAAGACCGGCAGCGTGGAGAGTCGGTCCTGGACTTGCCCGTCGCCCTGACGCCGGACGCTATCGGCGCACTGGTGAGCTACGGGATAGACCGGGTGCTGGTACGATGCATCCCCAGAATGGCCCTCCTGTCGACCGGCACCGAGCTTGCCGACCTGGGCATGCGGACGCTTGCGCGGCCGCAGGTCTTTGACTGCAACGCCCCGATGATCGCGGCAGCCGCGCGCCAGGCCGGCCTGGCTGTCGAGTTCCTTGGCGGCGCGGTGGATGACGAGGCCGTTCTCGAAACAGCGATCGACCGCGCGATCTCGAGCCCGGCCGACCTGATCGTCAGCACAGGCGGTGTCTCGAGCGGCGATCACGACCATGTGCGCCGCGTTCTCGAGCGGCGTGGCGCCACCATCCTTCTTCACGGTGTACGGATGCGGCCGGGCAAACCGATGCTGGTTGCCCGGCTGGCGGACGGGCGACTGTATTTTGGGCTGCCGGGCAATCCGGTGGCCGCCTTTGTCGCGTTTCGCTTCTTTGTCCTTCATGCGGCCCGCGCGCTTCTCGCCTTGCCGGCAGAGGCGGGCGATCCCGTCTGCGCCAGCCCACCCGGCCGGCCGGATACCACGATCTTCCTGCGCGGCCGACGAAGGACGGGGCCGGACGGGTCGGCCCTTGTCGACACATCGCTGGACCAACGATCCCATGTGCTGCGCTCGCTCCTTCAAGCCGATACCTGGGTGCGGGTCGATAACCGCGAAGGCCGGCTCACGGCACGAGCCTATCCCAAGAATGCGACGTTCCTCACCTGACCATCCGGCACAAGGAGCTTTTGTGGACAAGACAGGCAGCGCTGAGCCGGGCCGCGGTCATGCCGGGTGGTCCGGCGTGCGGAC
>Ga0247735_1000532_pt1 | contig 14847 bp, 20 predicted proteins | sample UWRJL178409R2_FD_180934 | JGI IMG/M metagenome (GOLD analysis project Ga0247735, IMG submission 180934) | Plant litter microbial communities from Arlington Agricultural Research Station in Wisconsin, United States - UWRJ-L178-409R-2 | ecosystem: Environmental > Terrestrial > Plant litter >... | reverse complement strand
GAGCAGTTTTTGTCGGGCCGAGAGTTTACCGTGGGCCTGATAGGAACAGGTGCAGATGCGCAAGTTATTGGTGTCCGGGAATTTGTGTTCCTCAAGAACAATCCCAAATTTCAGGTCGATCCAACAGTTCCTTATACCAATATGGACCCAAGCCTTTTGGAGATTGACGTGTATTGTCATGCTTTGAAGAAGAACTGGAGCCCAAACCCGCAACAGTTACACCTCGAAATGAGCGATCCAGTTGCTCAGTCAGTCGCAGATGTGGCCCTCAAGGCCTGGCGCGTGTTGGGGTGTCGAGATGGCGGACGAATTGACATCCGTCATGATAGCCTTGGTGTCCCCAACTTCATGGAGGTATGTCGCACCATTTCCAGTCCCCATCTGGATAATAATGAGTTCCACTTAGGTGAACCCCATCGCTGGGCTCATTCCGAATTGGTCTGACCTTCCACTACTGGCTAAAGACAATGGTATCGACTACGACATGCTGTTCAGTCGGATAGTGAATAGTGCCTTGCTGAGATACAAGTGATGTCGAATCATTGTCTACGCCATCCTTCTTCATACAAATAGTAGACTGATTGGGTTGTAATTAGGTCACTCCAGAATCGAAAGTGATATCAGAGACTAGATAAACCGATTTCAATCCGATTTGTGGCACCCGAAATAACGAAAATTTGATGCATTTCCGTCAGACAAGTGTTCAAAAGACCTCATACTTCTCGGTGGACGGCCCAGGGTATGACCGGAAAAGGTATGGGTTACAGGGGGTTATGGGTTATCAGAAGTATGTGTTTGACAGGTTCAACTGTAATTGACCTCGACAGCCGGAGCATAGAAGGTTTAAACCTGATCCAAGTTCGACTCTCGTTCTGAACCCTTTTCTCCTGCCCTGTCGACACCCCTCTCAGACTTGGTATCTTCAATGACGATAGCACTGACACCCAATACCCGTGTCGACGATTCAAAGCCGCTGAAGATCGGCTTTACTTTTGATAGTGTTTCAAGCTGGCTCGCGCTCGGGTACACCCTAGAGCAATGCGCAGAATTCTACGACGATGTGATGATCGACGCCATGGCCGCTTCCCTCAGCAACTTAGGAACGGTGGATAAGATAGGAGGTGTTAAAGCCCTTGCGAAGAGGCTCGCCGAGTCAAATCACGATTGGGATTTGGTCTTCAACTTTGCTGAGGGCTACGGGACCGTTGGACGTGAAGCACAGGTGCCTGCCCTGCTGGAAGCTTGGGGCATTCCCTTCACTTTCTCAGATTCGGCCACTATGGCATTATGCCTTGATAAAGCTAAGACAAAGGTGCGGCTCCTATAGTTCTCCAGAGATCCTTGGAATGCCAACTTTTTTAAACTAGATGGTCATTGAACACTACGGCATACCAACTGCACCGTTTGCCACCATCCCTCCCCGAAGCTCATGGCCGAAGTCCGGTTTCAACCCACTAGACGTCATCGACAATTCGGCGTATCGTGATGAATTGCAGACCTACCCTCTCTTCATCAAACCAGCGTCAGCGAGCACGGGAATCGGGATATGCGGAAAGAACAAAGTGTACTCTCGCGAAGAACTGGTTCACGCGATCGAAAAATTATCCAAATTGCATCCTACCATATCTCTCTTGGTTGAGCAATTTTTGCCCGGCCGAGAATTCACGGTGGGCATAGTGGGGACAGGTCAAGATGCACAAGTCGTCGGCGTTCGCGAGTTCGTCTTTCTCAAACAAAACCCCAACTACCACATCGACCTTACAATCACATACGTGGACCAGGACACAAACCTCATGGAGACAGATGTCTATAGCGACGTTCTTAAGAGAAACCATGGTCGGAACCCTCAGAGAGTCAGCCTGGGCCTAGACGACCCAGTTGCCTTGTCTATCGCGGAGGTAGCTCTCAACTCCTGGCGTGTGTTAGGATGCCGGGATGGCGGACGTATTGACATCCGCCAAGATAGCAAGTCGATCCCAAATTTTATAGAAGTAAGCCTTATCATATCATTGTGCCTTCGACTGTGCTTACAATCCATAGGTGAACACACTTCCTGGATTGATGCCAAATGTGTCTGATTTTCCCCTTCTAGCCGAAGCCAATGGCATCGACTACGATAGGTTGATGAGCGAGATAGTACATAGCGCCTTGAAGAGGTACGGATGAGATAGAGTTGTCGATGGGATCCGTGGTGCAGATCGCGGCACACAACAAGTTCTCACTTGGCCGGGGGAGAGAAGCATGAGAAGAGTATGTATGATGGCCAAATATTTGTAAATTACTGGCCTATGGCAATATTGTCACTGTCCTGCTTCAGTTTCGTTCGTCCGAGGGCAAGTAGGCCTATGTCTCTCCACACAATCTGAGCGTCTGACAAAGCTTTGCCTTGATATTGCTGGGCAAGGATGTTCGCCAAATGTTCTCGAAGAAGTTTGAGAGCAACGTTTGTTTTCGGATGAACGTTGAACTTAATCTTGCGGTCAATAGAAACCGCATCGGATATTAACTGAACGATGGTAAGCTACTTTCTGGCAGGGCGATGAATATTTACCTTGTGTTCAGAATCTCCACAGAGCAGAAGCAAAGCGAGATCGTCCACGGGTCCCGTTTCCCAGGCGTAAAGTTTCTTCGAATGCCTACTAATAGTCAGATATGATGGATGGTGGATATAGACAATGATTCACATGAGAGTGAAATATGCCAAGTGATTAACCCCAAAATCCGAAGGGTTCCTACCGAAGTTGATCGAGGACGGGTGGAAGGATGCGTGCTGATTGTTCGTGATTGTACGCATCTCGCGGTTCTTACTGTTGACAGAAAGGATCTTCGGGTACAACCCAGCCGTAAGTGCAGCATGCACAAGGGTAGGGTTATTGGAGTTGATATCTAGGTCTGCTGGTACTGGCACGAAACGTGTTTTGTTGCGACCATAGCGAGCACTCCAGGCAGATGAGACTCATGATGATGTTGGAAAAGTGGTGCTGTTTACATACCGACTCAACTCCCGTAAAAGACTCTTGTCACCGGGGATGAAGGACGAATCAATGAGATACCTGAGGCCATGGTTAGATGAAATTTCTAGGGATGAATCACACCCACCCCAAGAATTGCTGACGCAAGTCTTCTATCTGCTGTAGGTTCTAGAGGGGGTTCAGACAACGGTTATCGAGTAGTACAAGGGCGGTCTGACTTGGTGACTGAGGAAATTTGTACGGCAGAACTTTCTGACAAAGCCTGGATTGGCACAGGCACGCCGCCAGCTCGAGAAGGCGTTATGAATCGTTAGAAAATCGGAATTATCTGTTTATTCGTGAGCATGTGATTATATCATACAACAGATGGGACGAGTCTCACCAATGCGGAACAAAGCTTTCGCGCGATCAGCTTCCTGCTCTAAGCCCAAAGGTGCAACGAAGGGAGACTTCGAATTGAGTGTGGCAGCGATGGTAAGCGCTGGATCTAGGCAGCGGAAAAGTGTTGCAATTAACAAGAATTTCCCGAGATGCACGTCGGTTGGGAGTTTGCTCAAAAGTCTACCCATCGGGGTTATGTCTTCAGAAGCAGTTAGGGCTCGAACCTATAGACACATATCAGAAATTCACTTGGTCTGACAAAAGTATTGAAAAACCGACCTCTACTAGCATCGAAATAGCGTGCTGTACGTTGATGACTACCGGAGGATCTAATGCACGGGAAAGCACATCTCCTATTGAGGTGCCCAACTTGATTTTCATGATCTTGATTCTCAATGCCAGGTCAGACAGACTGAGTCTCATCATCTCGGGCAAAGGACTATCTGCCATCTGCAAAAATCACTTTCAGTAGATAGTTAACACAGATGAGATACATACTAGAGTGTCATGACGGAGTTTGGTGAAAAGGTGGAAGCAAAGACCGTGCTGTACTCGGCCGGCACGGCCGCGTCGCTGTGCAGCATTGCTTTTTGCCACAAAGGTTTCCACCAGTCGACTAATTTGACGTTTCTCATCGAATCTGTTCGGAGCTGTTGAGGACAGTATAGATGCTTGACCCGACATCATCGTACCTCATCTCGCGATGTTTTCCTGTATCTATGACGCATGTAATATCGGGTATCGTTATTCCCGTCTCCGCGATGTTAGTAGCTAAATCAAAATGAACATCCACGAGCAAAGGAGTCGAATTGTAGAAAGCACACCAATGACAATCTTGCGCACACCAGGAGGAGGGAGATCGAAAACAGCTCCTTGAGATTCACTGGAGAGTGTGGAATGCAAGGGATAAAGTTTGAATGCGTTGCTCCCGAAGAACGGATGTTCCACCAATATATCGTTCAGCCGACGAATCTCACCGAGACCGGGCATGAAGACAAGAACGGCTGCTGAGAAAGGGAGACGCTCCTGGTCCTCGTAACACACCACCTCTAGTAGGCGTATTATGAGGTCATACGGGATCAAACGTTCGTCAATCATATTGAGAGTGGCGGTCGTCTCAGGAGAGTAACGTTTTTCCAACTTGACATTATTCTGTTCACTGTTGGGCTCGTCATCATCATCATCCGGTGTCTGGACATCTTCTGTCCATTCTGGACGATTTTTGCCCTTGTAGTATTTGTCGGACACTATTGAAGAACGAGATCGTTCAATGAGCCGTTTGTACCAGGGAGACTGTGTAAGGACTTACGACGCCTAGCGTATGGCGAGTTCTCTGGTATTGACCACTTGGTAGCTTCAATAGCATCCTCCAGGTATTGGACACTGACCGGGAAAGTACGTCCGGGTACATGAAGGGTCTGGCAATTTCCGAAATATGCAGATATCTTCTCAGCATCTAGCGTTGCTGACATCAAGATCACTCTGGAAGGATTAAGCACCGAAGAATGGGACAGATTCACTAAGACCTACTTCAGATCAGGTCGTTCCAAAAGTAAAGACTTCAGGACAATGAGAAGAAAGTCCGATTCAATAGTGCGTTCGTGAACCTAGTTCATTGTGAGCCGATCGTGTTCCATTTAAATCTAGACGGTGAACCCACTTCATCAATAATGATATGCTAGTCAGCCGTCAATTAAGCTACATTCATCAGAAGACAGCACAGGGCATACCGTGACCTCGTCGAATGCAGTTCCTTGACCACCCTGGCCACTTCCACCTTCAAGCATCCGTAATGCAATACCATTGGTGACAAAAGCAAGGCGTGTATTGCGAGAGATGTTACTCTCTAGCCTTATGGAATATCCTACGAGTGCTTGAGATGTGCCAACAGAATTTGGGGGATCACAAAGTTCGTAAGATACGCCTAAGCTCGGGTCAGCATGAACTCCAGGCTGTTCTAAAGGAATCACCAACGCTGTGCAAGAGAGATTGCAGAGATTCGCCTGGGCTCGGTGCAGTATATTTTGCAAGGCTTTCCCCGGGAAAGATGGTCCTCTAGGATGAACGAAGGTACTTGAGTAGATTTGCCACTTCACGATCGTTTAGCATCCGTTGATGATAGTCGATATTATTGTGACTCAGGTGCTCACCATCCTGTTTCACCGCTCAAGACCAGCACTTGTGAGGTTTCAAGAATGCCGATAATCTCATGTCTGTACTGCGAAATGGGGAGGTCATTTCGTTGTCCCTAGAAACACAGATACGACGTCAAAATCGAAAGATTAGGCAACATAATAATAGACAAACAAGGATATGTTGATAATTTGGAGAAACCTGACGAGCTTGAAACGCAATGGCAGCTGACTCAAACACATTTGGGTTCTCGTTGAAGTTCCGTGACACATTAGAGATCTTCTCGGTTGCCTGTCGCTGAAGTCGTTCAGAAGCCTGGTAATCACTCAGCAAGAGGGACAGGACCAAATGGACAAAAGACTCACCTTTGAACTGTTAAGGGCTTTCTCCTCTAGAATGGATCTTAGCTTGGCCCAAGCTTGGCGATTCACGAGGTCCTCTTTCGATTTCCTTGAGGCCTCAAGCTCATCCCAGAGCTCTCTGTAGACAGCTGGTAGAAGACGAAACGACGTAGAGCTACTCGAGCTTGCTGGAGTCGACGCAGAAAAACCTTCGGTGAGTGGAAAAGTTAAAGAATGAAGAGCGACCGTTGCAATGTACTGTTCTGCTTGGGTGTCATCACGACAAGCAACTTCGTCCATAGACCATTGATCACGTTTCTTAGTCTGCCAGGAGATGACCAGAGAAGCACGTCGTGCACGAGAGTGGCTCGATAGGATCGAATAGGATATGGCAGCATATCGATCTTTCTTGCTGACGAAGTCTCGCAGAAGTATCTTCGGCATCGGGCCAGACCAGTGCTTAGGCAATGTCATGTCGCGGAGGTTGAAGGTTACTCCCTTCACAGTCACTTCTGTAGCATCTGGATTATCGAGGAAGCCGAGCATGCCTTCGGAATCATCGGAGTCCGGGTCCTCGGGTTTCGTGGTGGTTGCAGGGATAGGAGCAACTGCCTTGACTTTCTTGCCGCCATTTGGTAGTCTTGGGACCCTGTCTGTCGATGACGACAGTAGTCGCTCTTGTAATAACTTGTTTTCGACCTTTTTCCGCTCCTGAGAATACCTCACTTTAGCTTCCTTCGCATCAAACAGATAGTCTTTGCTGAGCTCGTCTATCTTTTTCTGCAGCTTCCGTAGGTAGTCGGTAGAAGTAGATGAACGGGGTTTGGAGGATAAATCATCATGCCGGAGTTTCGCAAGGACATAAGCTATTGTGGGGTCGTCATTGTCGAAATCTTCTTCCCTGAAATTCAAGTCTGATGCTCCAATATCAGTAGCCAAGGCGTGTGGATTGATGTCGTCTGGCTGGTCTCCGTGTTGGGGTTGTTCGGACATTGGGTCATTCACCGCCACGAGGATTGGCTGGGGGACGTCGAACTTCTCGTCTATAGGGTCTGGTAGCAAGCGAGGTGTTGGTGGTATAAAGTCGTTCGTAACGGAAACTCCAGCGGCACCTGTCAGTATCTTTAATTCAGGCGGTGCGGAATCACCTATGTCATACACATCAGCTCGGTTCTGCAGCGAAACAAGGATCAAGAGTAACGAACTGAGCCCTAATTCTGATTCTGAACAATTGAGATATAGCTTGTACGAAAGGTAAGAAGGATGTATCAGCTGTACAAGACGAACACTTACCCAATCGAAGGCATCTTCCAATTCTGTGCTGTTGATGCTGCGTAAACACTTCTCTACAAGCTCGTCCAGAAACCCAAGCCTCCGCAGAACACCGTAAGTTATCCCAAGGCGAGAGATAGCCTTCTCTTCCGTTTCCTCGGCGATTCGGACACCTAACACTTGAGAATAGGGACAGGAACAGTGAGCGTCCAAATAGGAAATCTCATGAAGAAAGCCATACCTCCTGCACTAGGGATTTCTGACGCTGTTTTTAGAATCAGGTCTCTCAGTGTGGAATCAAGATCCAAACGAGGGAGAGTTTGAGAATATCGCCGATCAACTTCAATAGCCTGAGTGAAGGGATTTAGACACGTTCACTTTCTTACAAGATGAAGTATAACCTTGATAGTTCTGATCGGTCATGGTTTCAGAAATCAATCAAGGAAGTGATAATGATAACATGCACCTCGATATTTCTCTCTCAGTCTTCTCCTGCAACTTGTCTACGAGGTTCTGCAAAGACTGTTCCTCTACAAGCTCAGGATTGAATTCTGCAAGGTTTGGATTTATATTCGACGTCGTTTCATTTCTGTCCTTTCCTTCTGATGTTGTTGGTTCGTTTGAAGCCGGCGCTGTGGTCGATTCGGCAGCAGGTTCTAGCAAGGCCTCCTGGACGACCTTCTTTGGTTGCGAGGTTGTTGCAAATCCACGCGCCACAGGTTTCAGCTGTGTCTTCTTCTTCTTCGGAGGCATGTTGAAAGTTTGCGGTTCCCTACACGTCGAAAGGATGCGGTGATGCGGATATCCGATCTTCGTGGTTCGGGAATGAAGTCAGACTCTTTATGCGAGAGCAGTTATGATCTTGGGAAGTACGGTGGACGCGGGTCGACAAGTAGACTTGTAAGAACCGATGGATGATATAAAACTACGTGGAGAAGAATCATGAGAGTGAAGGCCGAATAGATCCTGAGTAACTCTGACCGTACGCTGAGAGTTCATTCAGAGCAAGTACGGATCGCGAATCGAATCAACGCGACTCGCTCGCTGCACGTGACAGCCGAATTCTGATTCAAGATATAATAAAGCAAAGATAGAATGAAAGAGTCTTTGGCGCTATACAGATTACGAAGGGCACGTAAACACAGGGATATGAACTCGTTCCTAAAACAAAGGCTACACCCCTTATTGATTGGGGCTACTGTGTAGCAACCTAAGCACTAGAGCTTCCTGCACAATCTAGTACCGTAGTCGATAACCTCCCAGTTTTCTGTTCCGGGTGTAGTCCTGGCATAAAAGACACCCTTGGGATCCCATACCTGCTTCAGCTTATACAGTCTGGGATAATTAGAGCCCCAGTACTCCTGTTGCCAATTAGGCTCTTCAAGATCACCCTGTAATACGAATGAGCGAACGAAACGTTCAAATACGTCGCCCTCAGCTTACCTCATTCACGTATGCACCTCCATGGGGAGCAGCATCTCTGAGTGCTTTCCCGATAACATTTGTGACAAGATTTTGTGCGGTGGCCTTGTCTGCCAGCGATGCATTTCCTGCGATAGTGTACGAAGTGATGGAGAAAGTCGACGCATTTCGCCAGACAGGATGAATGGCATTGTCCACTACAGGTGCACCATGTCCTGGACCAACGACATGCCCGATAAAGAAAGCCCCAAGGTCGGTGGACTTTTTGTATGCTTCAATGATGCCGCTCGGGTTTTCTGCGATGTCTTGTTTGGAGAATATACGCCCACCAACCAGTGCACCAGAGCCCGCGCCTTCGTCCTCGAAGATATCAATGTAGAAATCGAAGAATGTAGAGAATGCTTTCGTCGATGTTGAGTATGGAACACCTTGGCTATCCAGTGCCTTGAACATGGGTTTCGCAACCTCGGTGATTTGGGCAGCGGTCATGTTAGGACCCACAATAGGCTGAACGTGGAAGCGACCAGTTGAAAGCTCAAAATACACAAACATCCCGTTATCGACCCAGTGGTTGGAAAGATCGTGAACTGCGGCAACGCCTTTCCAGAAGAGGTCTGTATCATTTGTGTGGGTGGAGTTTATGTTCAGGATGATACCGGCAGTTGGGACTTCGGGCAATGTCTTCACGGTGAGTGAGGTGACAGCAGCAAAGGTGCTCGGTCCTCCTCCTTTCAGAGCCCAGAAGAGGTCCGGGTTTTCAGCCGCATTGGCTTTCGCAAACTTTCCGTCAGCAGTGATTACATCGAAGGACAGTGCTTGATCAGCAGCTGGATAGGATATGACATCAGTATGATCAGAATTCCTGCGAACTGCCAAAAACGTACCCATTCCATACAATGTCGCCAAGGGCCCATGGCCGCCGCCTTGGATGAACCCACCAGCGAGTCCAACGGTCTAAAAAATACAATAAGGCAACAGCACTTGGCACACGAGGTGTGTTCACTCACAGGGCATTCCCCTCCAATCACCACAACAGGGGGTTTTTGGGCGTTTGCAAGCCGATAAAGTTCGCGGAGTTGGATACCGGCACCGACGGTGACAGCACCTCCATGGTAGTTGCCTGGACCAGTATACTTTTTCGTGAATTCGACGTTTTTGAAACTGTGTACGTTGATGATCAGTGCTCCATAACCAGTTGAACGTCCCAAGAAGTCGTGGCCAGTATTTCGAATGATGAGGCGAAGATTATTCTGGCGAGCAAAATCGATGCCGGCCTTGATGTGCTCCTTTTTGGTGGCAACGATAACGTAGTCACCATAAAAGCCTCTGGTGCAAGTAGCAGTCTTGTCACCAGCCGCAGGGGGGCGGCAGGTATCGTTGGTCCAATAAGTCCAGAGATTGGCGATAGTTTGGTCGACGCTGCACATATGGTTAGAAAGTTTAATGGCGGGCGTTGGGTTGCACTTACGTCCATTGCTCATCCATGAAATTCGCCTGAACGTCGGCACATTTATTGGCGTCGAAGGTAGATATACCCGCCACAGAAGCATAACATGGCGCTGCAGGGGGAAATGCGACCTGTAGTTTTCCTTCGACGGTGGAGTTGAGTATTTGCCATTTCTTTGCCGTAGGGTAGCAATCATCTCCTGGATAGCATTTGCAGCTGTATTCCTGGCCATCGCGGACTGTGATCTGACCCAATGATCGCCACTGAATCGGAGAGGGTGAAGATCCACCGACGTCTAGCACGAGGAAAGCCGGCAAAAGAGCGACTGTCAGAGACAGCCATTTCTTGAATTCGAAGGCCATGTTGACAGTCGAGCTAGCAATCAAAGAGGTCCACTCTTGCTCAAAACCTAGGAAAGGCGCCATATTATATCAAACCCGCAGAGACAGAGAAGAACAGAAAGAACCTGGCGATTTGCAGGGCCAACATTGCTTCCTCAGCGTTTACTGGCAGTTGCTGCCGTAAATTGTTGAGTGTTCGTAAGACAATTGATTCAATGGAAGAACTGCGGTATTTCGGCACCACGTGCATCGAGGCGCCCATGTCAATTATATTGATCACCAACAACGCATATGGGCGCGTTGTCCCACTGAAGACCGCCTGCAGTTATAATAACGATTGTGCCTGCCAGAGTATACGCCTAACATCAAGCCTTCGATTGAATCCGTTGAATTCATTTGCTTCTCTCTCAAGTTCTGAATTTGTGATCATTTGAACACCGTTTCTCCGCCCTATGGAATGTCAGCAAAGAAGTGTTACATGATTGATGAGGATCTGTCAAACCTCACTAATTAAAAACATGAGTGGAAGGCAAATATGTTTAAGCGCCCAAAAGTAAAGGGAATCGGGCTCCCCGGGCTCTCTAGTAAGCCTCCTGTTTGTGCGGCCAAAAAAAAACATTTGCGATCACCGGAAAATCAAATTGTTGGTTTTCGCCGTAGCTCAGTAATCATCGGCACAAGATCTATCGTATCCATACAAGTGAGGTGTTCGGAGACGAGCTTGAACCTGTATTGTTGTCTAAAGAGAAGAGATAAGATTAACTAACACTACATACTATATACTACTTACAGCTAGTGATACGAGAAAAGATGAATGCTAGACAATTATAATATTCAGTCCACAAAAGCAACTCCACCACTATTACCACCTTTCTTCTTGGGCCCCGGCTTTCGTCCGCGTGTGGATCCAGTGATGCCTGGTTTACGGCGCTTGCCACGAGTGCTCTGAGATGGTGCCTGCAGCGTGTCCTCGTCTGGTCTTTCTGATGGAGCAGGAGCTGAATGGCCGAAGAAGTCATCGCCTTCTTCATTCCACAAGTCACGAACAGAGTCTTGGTTTTGCTTTCCGTCACTTTGATTGTCTTTCTTACCACTTGCCAGGGTCTTGGAGGATTCGAGAGAGGCGAGCTGCTCATCGTTGAGCAAGAGTTGAACAATTTCGCTTGGCTTCGTAACGTCGGTGAAGTTCTTGTTGCCCACAACGATGTCTTGGACCTATCATAGTGCCAAATAATCAGCAAGCATAGGGGTGTAAGCAGAAAGGTGCTTACGTCTTTCTTGACTCGTGCTAACTGCACTATGCGCTCATCAATCGTGCCTTTCGTGATCAGACGGTACACGGTAACTTGACGTGTCTGACCAAGACGATGGGCCCTGTCCATTGCTTGAGCATCATTGGAAGGATTCCAATCGTGGTCATAGAAGACCACTGTATCAGCCGCAGTAAGATTGATCCCCAAGCCACCAGCCCTCGTCGAGAGTAAGAAGACGAAGATATCAGGTCTAAAAAAAGTCATGGAGTCAGTACTAATATTAGCAAGAAATGACTCAGCGACCCAACCTTGTTTGCCAGTCAATGACCATATCGCGTCGATCCTCCAGTTTCGACGAGCCGTCAAGTCGAAGGTACTTGTATTGACGGTATATGAGGTATTCCTCCATCAAGTCCATCATCCTCGTCATCTGGAAGTAGACCAACACTCGATGGTCCCCAGCTTTCAATTCCTGAAGTAGGCTGTCTAATCGAGAAAGTTTGGCCGAGTCGAAGATCAGTCGCTTGGCTTCGGGCACTAGCATGTTGGACAGAGGCAGCTGGTCCAGAGGGGAAGTGGTGGCCAGTCCGGCGGGTGACACCACAGGAACAATTTTGTGGTAGAACTTGGCTGCTTCCTCCGAGTCTCTAACGTGATGAGGCAGGCCATACAACATCAGGGATTCAAGGGGAGCGTCGCGAAGCTGAGTTTGGGATTCGACGAATATCCGGTCATTGGTGTACATGGTGGGTGGGGGAGCAACAACAGATGGTGAATACCATTTCATGGCAGGCCGTGACAGACATGATGACTGCCATGATAGACTCGAGACGAGACGAAGGTCAGGAAGTTCCGATCCAGGTTGAGCCTGGGGCAGAATAGGCAGGGAGGGAATTTGTAGGTGGTTGGCGGCTGAATAGGCACAGAATTCGGGATCACTACCGGGCAATTAGCAAATTACTGCCCATTGTCAGTCAATACAACTTACGAGGTATAGCGGGGGTCAAGAGAAGCTGCATCTCTCTCCAGCGCAATGAGACGTCTCCGTGTAATCGGAGAGATGTGAATCTGATGAGCTTCTGAGGTCGGCAAGTCGAGGAAACGCAAGAAAGAGAAAGAGGATGATTCTGCAAGAAGATGTATGAGCAGAGAACTGTGGCCTAAATATCATGCTTACCCTCATGGAATTGTGACTGATGCATCCAGTCTGTTGACCAGATATTCATCAACTTTGACAGACAGCTACTCTGTGAAGGCGAAGATGATGACTCTAGAGGGACATCCACCAAGCCACCGTCCTCATAGAAAAGCAGCGGCACCGTATACTGAATGGGGTTACGAGTGGAGTACGGAAGGATAACGAAATCTCCTTCGCGGTTCAAAGGTCCTGGTCGTCCAAAGTCACAGAAGGAGAGAGGTGCAACGACATCTGCCCGCTCAAATAGTTCGGGATGATTACAGACCTGAGAACCAACAGGTTAACAGCACTCATGAACATGGGAGAGTCGATCTACCTTGCGGAACTGCATAACGAGATTCATCAGCGAACGAGCCGAATCAGCATCGCCGATGTTGGCAGCTTTTTCCAAAAGATCGGCCACGGAAACTTTGGCAATCAAAGCAGCGTATAGAGCACGCTGCCTAGGGCTCAGATCGACATAAATATCAATCTCAATCTGCAAGATTGTATAAGAAAGGCGCATATATTCATTTGAGATGAAGACAAACCTTCTCGCTCAGTTCATTCTGAACGTGTCTCTTCACACGTCGCAACATGAAGGGCTTGAGAATCATATGCAACCGCCGAAGCTGGTGCTCGTTGAGTTTGCTGCCCTTGTTTTCGGCGGCGTTTTCGATGTCTTTGGAAAACCATTCATTAAACTCATCATGCGAGTCGAAGAGACTGGGCATGATGAAGTGCAGCAAGGCCCATAGTTCTGTGATAGGAAGTATCATCATCAACGCCTTGGAGAGTCTACAGCCTGCATACCTTGCATTGAATTCTGAATAGGAGTACCAGTGAGCAGTAATCTGTTGCGACATTGGAAACCAAGGAGCGTCTTCCATCGAACACTAGAAGAGTTCTTGATATTTTGTGCCTCATCAAGGATCATGTACTGCCATTTGACACGCTGGAAATACTGCTGATCTTGTGTGACCTGCGATGCTCCGTTGAGTGCGATTTCGCTATCAAGATAAGAGATAATCACACACCAGTTGGTAACTCGTGATCAGAATATGGAACGGAGCGTCCTCGTTGTAGCTGATCTCCTTCTTACTCCAAAACTTCCTGAGTGTCGCTCGATCCTTCACATTACCCCAGTACGGAATAGCCTTCAATTTGGGGACAAAGCGGGTCAATTCCTGTTGCCAATTGTGAAGAGTAGAGGCTGGGGCGACGACCAGGAAAGGTCCCCAGATGTCGTGTGTTTCCGCGAGATAAGCCAAGAGCGATATCGATTGCACAGTCTGGATATGCATCAGCACGGCGTATTTAGAGTTAGATGCATACGACTGACCTTTCCAAGACCCATCTCATCTGCAAGGATGCCATTGATGCCCTGTTCGTAGAGCGTTGCCAGCCAATTCAAACCTTTCAGCTGGTACTCCTTCAACTGCGCCATCAACATCTTTGGTTGTCCAATTGTTAAAGGACCGCTTAGTGATGTAGGATTTTGGAAGTTCAGTTCATCGGAGTCCACTGCGAAACTGTGAGTAGGTTGTGGAGATAGGTTGGCCGGAGTACGTACAGTCGACCAATGGTGCCTTGCCTGACAATTCAGTCTGCGCTTCCTCAGTCGTGTCGTCGTGGATATGAGCCTGAGCTTTGGCGAGTTTGAGAGCCTCATTGGTCTTGCGCTCCAGAGCTGCTTGAGTATCAAATTGTTGGGCACGCTGTTTAGCGAGAGATATGGCTTCTTGAGCGTTCGCTCTTGCGTGTCGATGTAGATTCGTAGGGTCATCTTAAGTCAACGTAAGGTTATGCAATTTGTTAATGAAACGACGAAACATACCGTCGTCGAAGTCAATGTCAGGAAGGGCTATATGGCCGTCTAGGTCAGCTACATTAGCACCAGCAGGCACAGGAAGAGCATCTCCGTCGCCCTCAATCTCGGTGGCTGCAATAAATATCGTTAATCAAAGCTCGAAAAACCATGATCGTTAACCCACTTTTGAGCTTACTGCCAACGAAATGGCTGTAGAGTTCCGTCTGAGAGATCAAGAACTCCAGTTTTCGCGCTTGCCGTGCAGCTTCACGTTTCTCCTCCTCGATCTTAAGACGAT
>Ga0247735_1000530_pt1 | contig 14924 bp, 13 predicted proteins | sample UWRJL178409R2_FD_180934 | JGI IMG/M metagenome (GOLD analysis project Ga0247735, IMG submission 180934) | Plant litter microbial communities from Arlington Agricultural Research Station in Wisconsin, United States - UWRJ-L178-409R-2 | ecosystem: Environmental > Terrestrial > Plant litter >... | reverse complement strand
ATCCGTTGCGGCGGTCGGGGTGGGTGTGGCGCCAACGCTGCCCGAGGAAGTGGGCCAGGACCCGATGCTGCACCCGGCGAGCAGGAGCGAACCGACGAGAACCATCGGGATCACCGCCACAACGCGGCGAGTGGTCCGACGCCCCTTCGCGCCGGGTTTCGCCGGTCCATCGATCGCCTTCGCCTTGCTCGGCTTGTACCGGGGCGGACGGGGAAGTTTGGGCATTTTGGGAAGTTTCTGTTGGGTACGGCGTGGTCCTCGACCTCGACGCAGGTGGGTCAGCGCCCAGATCAGTAGTCCGAGGCCGAGGAGCAGCACAACTCCGCCAGCGGCGATGAGCGGTCCAGACCAGGGAGTGGAATTGTCGAGGGGCCACCGGATGCTGATATCGCTGGGGGCCGGGGTGATGCCGTCGGACGTCAGGATGACCGAAACATCGGAGGGAAGGTTGGAGCGGAACCGCAGCGTCTCTTCCCCGGTGTACTCGTGCAGCCACAGGTCGGAACCGGCCAGGGGCGGGACTTCGTTCTCGGTACCGGTCTTGACCGTCGACTCGAGCGAGCGGGTTTCCTCGTTGTAGGTGACGAGGGTGTAGGTCGCCTCACCTACCCAGCCCATCACGTCGTCGGTGGACCCGTAGGCCGCAGCGATGGTGGGGGTTCCGCCGACACGCACGGTCTGCCCCTGCGGGTAGGCGGTGAGGGCACTGCCATCGATAACCACCACGGGTGACGTTGTCGTTTCCGTGGTCGACACAATGACCTCGTCGGGTCCGGCGAAGATGGTCCGCTGGCCGATACCGAGCCCCATCATCAGGGCCGCGAGGACAAAACAAATTATTGCGAACACAAATCGCATGGGTAACTCCTTTCGTGCTGCCCTGCCCGGAAAACTGGGGGCACCCTCCGCCGGGATGAACCAGGCCGCTCGCATTAGGCGCGAGAGGAGGGATCCTGCAGGCTTATACACCCGAGGACGGCAACGTCAAAGACATTCCAGAATAACTGATGAGGGTTCACCTCGCCTAACCCTCGGTCTGGGAATCCACTGGCAGCTAAGATTCGGCCCCGTGGTCGACCCTCGCTAAACTCGGTTGAGCTTGAACGACTTTAGGGAGAACCCGTGGCAGCGGACGACGCAGATTTCGGCATTGAACTTCGCGGATATCGCAAGGAGGAGGTCGACCGGGCCGTCCAGAGCCTGCGCCGAGACCTCATCAAGGCCAATGCCGACCGCGCCGACGCGGCGAAAGAGGCCAAACGTCTTGCGGCCGTGGCAGAAGACCTGCAGGCGGAACTCGACGAGGCCGGGACACCAACCTATTCGGGCCTCGGCACCAAGCTGGAGAACACGCTGCGTGTCGCCGAGGAGCAGTCGACGCGGCTGATCAGCCAGGCGGATATCGACGCCGAGAAGCTGCGCAGTTCCGTTCAGACCGAGGTCCAGAAGCTGGTGCAGGACGCTTCGCAGTCTTCGGAGAAAATTTTGTCGGATGCCGCGCAGTCGGTGGCCGCATCCCGTGAGGCCGCCCGCGCGGAGGCCAACGCCGCCCTGGAGAATGCGACAACCCACGGGGCTGCCCTCGTCGCCGACGCGATGAAGGAAGCTGCGGCCATCCGCGGTGCCGTCGCCACCGAGGCTGCAGAGGTACGCGCCACAACCAAACGCGAAGCCGCCGCCATCCGTGCCGCCGGTGAGCGCGAGATCGCCGAACTACTTGCCGTTGCCGCCCGCGAGGCGGAGGATGCCCGCGAAGCCGCCGCCACCCTCGCCCGGGACACCCAGCACGGCCGGTCGAGCTACGAGGCAGAAAATGCACTGCTGCGCGGGGACCTGGCCAGGGACGTCGAGCAGGGCCGCACCGACCTCGCCCGCGAGCTCGACTCCGGCCGCGGCGCGCTCGCTCTGGAGATCGAGACCGCCCGCCAGAAGCTGGCAGACGACACGGATGCTGCACGTGCGGCCCTTGCCGCGGAAACAGCAGGCGCCCTCGCCGCAGTCGACGCCGAAGTCGAGGCGAAGCGCACAGCAATCGACAACGAGATCGACGCCCGCCGAATCGAGTTCGACAACGACGTGGCGGCCAAACGCACCGAACTCGAGAATGAGATCGCCGCGGCTCGCGCAACGTTGGACAACGAAACGATCCACGTGCGTGCAACCCTCGACGCTGAAGCCACCGCCGTGCGTGCCGCCCTCGATGCGGACACCACAGCCGCGGACGCGGCAATCGCCGCGGAGGCTGCCGCTGCGACAGCAGTTGTCGAGGCAGAGACCGTGGAAGCACGCACGCAACTCGAGGCCGAGATCACCACCGCGCAGGCGGAGCTGGAGGCTGACATCGCGGAGGCCCGCCGCGCGCTCGCCCTCGAACTGGAAAAAGACGCCACCGATCTTGCCCGCGACGTCGAGCGCCAGCGCACCGAACTGGCCATCGAAGTGGACACTGTCCGGGCCCAGATTCTTTTTGACACGGACGAAACGCGGTCCATCCTCGCCCGGGAGAGCGAGCAGGCCCGGATCGACCTTGACGTCGAGTTGAAGGCACGTCGTGACGAAGCTGAGAAGGATTTCCTCACCAAACAGCAGGAAGCAACGCTGCACACCCAGAAATACCTGGATGAAGCGCAGACGCAACTCGCCGATGCCCTCGCCAGGGCCACGGAGAAGCGTATTGAGGCGGATGCTGCCGACGCCCACGCTGCCGAGCAGCTTCGCACCGCCACCGAGAACGCGGAGGCAGCCGCACGCGACATCCTCGCCGACGCTGAACAGCGTGCACACGTGATGCTTACCGACGCGGAGGAGATCACCGCACGTCTGGTCGCCGATGCGGAATCGCGCCTGTCCAGCATCCGGTTGGAACGAGAGTCGGTCGCTGGCTACTTCGAAAGCCTGCGCGGGGTATTGTCACAGGCGGAAAAGGTTACGAACCAGGACTAGGTTGTCGGGAGGCACGCTGTGAAGATCCACAACCCATTCCGGCTTGGGCTGTTCGGCGGGCTCGGCGTCATCGTCGCCCTTGGGATCGGCACAGCGGTCGGAAGCCTGGCGACGATCCTGACTTATGTCGGTGCCGCGCTGTTCATCGCGCTCGGGCTCGACCCGCTGGTGTCCTTCCTCGAAAAGCACAAATGGCCGCGTTCGCTGGCAATTACCACCGTCCTGCTTGGTGTCCTTGGCGCCTTCACCGGCCTGATTTTTGCGATCATCCCGGTGGTCACCGACCAGGTTAAGAACCTCATCACCCAGGTCCAAACGCTGATTCCCGTGTTCACCAGCAGCACCTTCACCAATGACGTGCAGGACGCGCTGCCGTGGTTGCCGGTCGATGACCTCGTCGACCAGTTGAATACCTTCGTGAAGGACCTCGACGTTGTCAGTATCGGCGGCGGTGTCCTTCAGGCGGGCCTTACTATTGCCAACGGCGTGTTCGGCGCAATCATTGTTTTGATACTCACGCTCTACTTTGTGTCGTCTCTCGGCACAATTAAGCGCGGCCTCTACCAACTGGTTCCCGCATCAAAACGCGAGAAGTTTGTGGATATCGCAGAGCAAGTCAGTGACTCGGTGGGGCGCTTCGTTATGGGCCAGGGGGCACTCGCCCTAGTAAATGGCATCCTGTCGTTTATCGTCCTCACGTTGATCTTCCGCGTTGACTACTCGGTCCTGCTGGCCTTTATTGCCCTGATCGGCTCGTTGATCCCGTTGGTCGGCACACTGTCCGCCTCTGTGATCATCACCCTGAGCGTGCTGCTCTTCGAAGGTGCCGGCTGGCAGGTCATCGCCGTGGGGATTTACTACCTCGTCTACATGCAGGTTGAGGCGTACATCATCAACCCCCGCATCATGAACTCGGCCGTCCATGTTCCCGGGGTTGTTGTGGTGATCGGTGCCCTCGCCGGCGGCACACTTCTTGGTGTCCTTGGAGCGTTGGTGGCGATCCCGGTCGCGGCATCGGTGCTGCTGATCATCAAACAGGTCGTTGTGCCACAACAGAACGTCCGGTAACGCTGGTACTCCAGTTCCCGCTGGGATGTGTTGCTCTACTGCCAGGTCGTCGGCAGGGGTAGGGCAGCCGGGTTAGTGTGGGCCACAATCTCGGTGAGCACACGAGAAGTCTGCGACTCCCCCACCCACAGATGCTTGCCTCCCTCAACGGCGATGATCTCGCAACTGGGAACGGTGGAAAACCGTTCCGCAGCCTCAACGGGACGCAGGTAGTCATCGAACTCCGGCACCACAACAACGAGCGGCACTCCACTGCCTTCCCAGGCCGCAATCTCCTGCGGGGAACTCCGGTGCAGCGGCGGTGACAGCAGGATTGCCCCATCCACCGGGTGTTCCAACCCATATTTCAAGGTCACTTCCGTCCCGAAGGACCACCCAAGCAACCACGGGTGTGGCAGCCCGCGCAGCGCGACAAAGTCCATTGCGGCGGCGAGGTCGCTCGCCTCAGTGATTCCCTCACCAAAAACGCCCTCGGAGCTGCCACGCGGTGAGGACACCCCACGGAAGTTGAACCGGAGCACGGCAAGGTCAGCCAGCGCCGGCAGTCGCGCAGCCGCTTTGCGCAGGATGTGGGAGTCCATAAATCCGCCGGCGGTCGGAAGGGGATGCAACGTGACCAAAGTTGCCACGGGGGTACCGGACTCCGGCATTGCAAGTTCGCCAACGAGCACCAACCCATCGCTGGTGTGCAACTCGATGTTCTCTCGCACCGCCGGTAATTCGACTCCGCCGCGAATCTCGATACTCACGCTTTGATCCTCCAACAATGGGTGTGCCAGTGGCGCCGGGCGGCAAGGTCATTCGCCTCACCCATCAGACCGTCTGCGCGCCAGGCGACAACATGGGCGGTCCCTGGCGCGATATCGCCGGAACAACTTGGGCAGGTGTAGTGCTTGTTCGCTGAGGCGGCCGCGATCGGCTGGACGGTCCATTGGCCGTCACGCTTGCTTTCGCTGGCCCGTCTCCCGACAAGGGCTCGACTGACATCGAAGCCCTCATCGTCATCGTCATCCCGTCCCGGCTTTCGTCCACGGGGACGGTTCGAACGAGGCATACCCCCAGCTTAGGTGCCGCTGGGGTTGTCGATCTGCGCGAGGCGGGTCTCTTCCAGGTCCAGCATGGCTTGGGCGCGGGTCAGGATGCGGGATGAGTATGCGCCGGTCGCCCGTGCGTCGAGGAGCGCATCGCGTTCGGCGGCAAGCACCTCACGCCGCAGCTCCCGGTATTGGCGTTGCGGAGAATGCACAAGCCCGTCGACTCCCGCCCCGTGGTCGGCACGCTCCCAGGCTGACTCGGCGCTGAGCAGCGTGTCACTGCGCACTCGCTCCACCGCCGATTGGTCGATGTCTTCCCCATCGGGAAGATGAAACGCCGGATGCTCCAGCACAGCGATCCCGGCCTTGCCCATCTCGTCGAGCAGGGTGGCAAGCTCTCGGCGATCGGCGGCCCGGTCCGTACCGGGAATACCGGTCCGCCGGATCAGCCAGGGCAGGGTCCCGCCCTGGAGGAGCAGCGTCACCACGGCGACGGTGAAAGCGATAAGCACCAGCTGCGGACGGTAGGTCATTTCCTCCGGGAGCGATTGGGCGGCCGCCAGGGTGACCACTCCCCTCATACCCGACCAGCTCAGGATGAGACCACCACGCCAGCCGAGCCCCTCCGCCCGCAACTGCTCGAGGTCGATCTGGCGTCTGCTGCACACCCGTTCTGCGCGTTGCCGGCGGTGCTCGGCGGGCAGGGGCCGGTCCAGGCGGTTGCGGACAGTGTCAAGGAACTCGCGGAACCGGGACTGTGCCCTCTCGGCGCGCACCGCTCGTCCCTGCAGGAACAGCATCAGCGGTGCCACGAATAGGAAACGAACGGCCACCACGATGGAAACCATCAGCAGCCCGACGTAGATCGCGTGGTCGGCGCTCAACTCGTCTTTTTGCACGTCGCTGATCAACGAACTGATCTCCAGTCCCATCAGCAGGAACACGCCGTTCTCAAGCACGAATTGCGCCGAGCGCCAATTGATCCGCTCTGTGATGCGCGCTTGCGCCGAAAAGCGTTGTGCGCTCTGGTGGCCGGAGTACAGTCCGGCGACAACAACAGCGATCACGCCGCTGGCCCCCACATGCTCCGCGGGGATAAACGCGATGAACGGTACCGCGAACGAGATCGCAGTATCGAGGACCGGGTCATGCAGTTTGGATCGGACCTTGACGGTGATGAAGCCAATCACCAAACCGATCACCAGCGCCACACTGACGGCAAAGAGGAAGTCCCCCACAACGCCCCAAAAGGTGACGGTGGTGGCGATTGCGGCGACGGCGGAGCGCAGCAGCACCAGGGCGGTGGCGTCGTTCACCAGGCCCTCTCCTTCGAGAATCGTCACCAGTCGCGGTGGAAGCCCCAGCCGCTTGCCGAGCGCCGTAGCAGCAACGACGTCTGTCGGGCTGATCACGGCCCCGATGGCGATCCCGGCAGCGAGGGACAGGTCGGGAAAAATCACATACAACACAAAACCGGTCACAAAGGCCGTGACAAACACGAGGGCGACACTGAGAGCTGAGATGCTGCTGAAGTTGCGGCGAAAATCCACGACGGGCACGGTGATCGCCGCGGCGTACAGGATGGGCGGGAGGAGCCCGAGGAGGATAATTTCGTGGTCGACCGTTGTCGGCGCACCGGGCAGGTAGCTGAATGCCACACCAACAACGATGAGGATCAGCGGGGCGGCTATCCCCAACTTCTGGCTGAAGAAACCGGCAGCGACAATCGTGATCACACCGATTACGCCGAACAGTGCCAGCTCCATGGTTCAGCTTAACGGACGAGCGTCACAGCAGAAAGTGGCCGGGAGGCCTGCTGTGACGCTCGAGAGGTACTGCGAAGTGCGTTAGTACCAGCCGATGGCCTGGGAGTGGGTCCAGGCGCCGCACGGCGTGGAGTAGCGTCCGGCGATGTAGCCGAGGCCCCACGAGATCTGGGTCGCCGCGTTGGTTGCCCAGTCAGCGCCTGCGGACGCCATTTTGCTTCCCGGCAAGGACTGCGGGATGCCGTAAGCACCGCTCGATTTGTTCTCCGCGTACATGTTCCAGCCGGACTCTTTGTTCCAGAGGGAGACGAGGCAGTCGTACTGGCTGGTGTCCCAGCCACGAGCCTGAACCATGGCAGCGGCTGTTGCCTTCGCGGAGCCAGGGTCAGGAGTTCCGGCTGCCGGAGCAGCGGAGCCTCCACTGCTCGACGGCGACGACGGTGTGGCCGCTGGCGCGACAACAACGGGGGGAGGCGGCGGTTCATTGATTGTGAACCCGTCGCGGGCCACAACGGCCGACGCACCGTCGGTAACCAGCATGCTCTGTGTCTCTGCGTTGACAACCCACTCCGACGGCGGTGCTGCGTTCGCGTAGGTACCCGAATACGGGTCGACCACGATCACGAGCACCAGCGCGGCAGTTGCGGCAGAGGCAAGAAATGGAAGGAACATCGCCGGGCGTTTGCGCGGCTTGACAGCCGGCTTCGCTTCGAACTGGGTTCCAGAAAAGGTGGTCCCGGCGCCGATTGGCTGGCCTAGGGACGACAAAGTTATCGAATGTTTACCCATCAGTACGACCACGCTACCTTAAAAACGAGTAAAAGCCGAAGTAGCGCTCAGCGCACTGCCAGCATGACGTCGACGACGGCGTCCAGCATCAGGTCGACCTGGGGTTCCCGATAACCGCCTCGTTTGGTGCGGAAGGACACGCCACGCACCTCGTCAACACTCATGGGTTTACCGTCTTGGAAGTACCCGGTGAGGCGATCCCCAAAGCTGTCGACGTCCTTGGGGTGGTATCCCACAGACAGTAATCCGACGCGGGTGAACCGACGTCCTTCGGGTCGATCGAGTCGATCCAGAACTTCTTGGGCCGTCGAGCGAGCCTTTGCGTACCATTCACCGTCGCCGTGTTCGGCGAGGGTGTGCTCTCGCTCGCGGGCGGCAAATGCATCTTCGAGACGCTCAAGGGCGGCGTCGACATGGCTTGTGGAGTATCCGCCCCGCCGCATGTCGAAGGAAGCCCGGCGAATACTCTCGGCACTGATCGTGCTTGGCGCCCCCCGCTCAGCCGCATACGCATGCCGCGCTTCTTCGAGGAAGTCTTCTACCTGGTCGACGTTGTAACCGAGACGCGACCGACGGGTGCGCGGAAATGTTGTGCTCACCGGACTATCTTGCCCTACGCGAATACAAGGAAGAACGCATAAGCCACTGCCGCCGACGGAAGGGTCGAGTCAAGGCGGTCGAGGAATCCGCCGTGGCCGGGCAGGAACGTGCTGATGTCTTTGATCCCGAGGTCGCGCTTGATCAGTGACTCCGCGAGGTCGCCGAGCGTCGAACTCAGAGCGATGGTGATGCCGAACAGAAGTCCAACCCACAGGGGTTGGTCGATCATAAAGAGAGCGACAAGTACCCCGGCCGCCGTCGCAATCAGTACGGAGCCGGTGAAGCCTTCCCAGGTCTTTTTCGGACTGATCCGCGGAGCCATCGGATGTTTACCAAACAGCAGGCCGCTGGCGTAGGCGCCGACGTCAGTGGAGACCACAACGATAAGGAACCCCAGCGTCCACCACTGGCCGCCGTCATGGCCAGCGAGCAGCAGGGCAAAGCTCCCGAGGAACACAACATAAGCCTGGACGAAGATCCCGGCGAAGAGGTCTTTGACCAGTTCGCCCCCGGTGGCGCGATGGCTTGGCCTCAGGCATTCGACGACTCGCCAGAGCGACACGAATACCGCTCCGCCGAGAAAAGCCAGCCAGTGCCCATCCTCGAGCCAGTAGAACGAGGCCGGCGCGACAACAAGCGCAGCGATGACCGTTGCGGTACGGGGAACATCCCGGCCCGCGAACCGAAGTGCACTGGCAAGCTCAAACGCCGTGAACACCAGGAGGGCGCCCGCGAACAGGACGAACAAGTCCTTCACCAGGACAACGCTGACAATCAGTCCACCGCCGAGACCGAGACCGATCAGGATCGCCAAGGGAAGGTTGCGTCCCGTACGTTTTTCAATCCGGGCGTTCGTCGCCCGGACTTGTGCCTCGATATCAGCTACCGTGGCCTCGAATTCGGCGCGCGACGGTGCCCGCTTTTTCAAGCGGGGCGTGCGCTGTTCAGGGTCGTCCGTCATTAGACTTCGAGCAGCTCGGTCTCTTTGCGCTTCAAGGCCTCATCAATCGCGTCGACATGCGTCTTGGTGATGACTTCGAGCTCTTTCTCGGCACGGGACAGTTCGTCCTCGCCCGCTTCTTTTTTCAGCGCGTCGAGATCGTCCTTCGCCTTGCGGCGAACGTTCCGCAGGGCCACCTTGGCTTCTTCGCCTTTGCCCCGGACGATCTTGACAAATTCCTTGCGACGATCCTGCGTCAGCTCCGGCAGGGTCACGCGCACCGTCTCACCGTCGTTGCCCACGTTGGCACCAAGGTTTGGCATGTTAACAAGGGCCTTCTCAATTTCCTTGAGTGCCGTTTTGTCGTAGGGCGTCACCAGAAGGGTGCGTGCCTCAGGGTTCTGCATCGACGCAAGCTGGGCAAGTGGCGTCGGGCTCCCGTAGTAGTCCACCAGCAGCTTCTGGAACAGCGCGGGGTTCGCACGGCCGGTACGAACGGTGCCAAAGTCCTCTTTGGCGACCTCGACGGCCTTGTTCATCTTGTCTTTGGCCTCGGTCATTACGTCGCTGATCACGGCAAGCTCCTTCTCGTCGTAACGAGTTTAGTTGTTACCCGGCAACTTCGAGCGCGACACCACCGCGCGTGGACCGCCGCGGGGCGATTTCCGGCTCTCGCCGTTCGAGGTGAATAACCGGACTACCGTGTGGATGCGCGAGAGACAGGGCGCGAGTCTGTGGATCTGCACGGCGGCGCGTCGGCTCCCCGGCCTCCCCGCGGCGCGACCTCGACGTCGCTGGCGTTCCAATAACGGTGGGCATACAAAAATCGCCGCCCCGAAGACCGGGACGGCGATTGATGACCCGGCGCGATTACGCGCTGACGAGTGTTCCAATACGATCGCCACGGATTGCGGCCGCAAGGTTTCCCTCGGGATACATTCCGAAAACGACCATCGGCATCTTGTTGTCCATGCAGAGGCTGAATGCGGTTGAGTCAACAACTTTGAGCCCCTGCACCAGCGCCTGCTGGTAGGTGATCTCGTGGATCATCGTGGCAGTGTCGTCCTTCTTCGGGTCGGCGGTGTAGACACCGTCGACGCCATTCTTCGCGACGAGTACAACGTCCGCTCCGATTTCGAGCGCACGCTGGGCGGCAACCGTGTCAGTGGAGAAGTACGGCAGTCCGGCTCCGGCACCGAAGATAACAACGCGACCCTTTTCCAGGTGGCGCTCGGCGCGACGCGGGATGTAGGGCTCGGCGACCTGGGTCATCGAGATGGCCGACTGCACACGGGTGGCGGCGCCGGCCTGCTCGAGGAAGTCCTGGAGGGCGAGTGCGTTCATCACCGTTCCGAGCATCCCCATGTAGTCAGCGCGACCACGGTCCATCCCCCGCTGGCTCAGTTCGGCACCACGGAAGAAGTTGCCGCCGCCGACGACGATGGCGATTTCCACGTCCTGCGCCGCCAGGGCGATCTCTTTGGCTATGGCACTGACCACATCGGGATTGACCCCGAGCGAACCGGCGCCGAACGCCTCTCCGGAAAGTTTTAGCAGAACGCGTCGTTTGCGGTTGGTAGTCATAAAAGTTAGCTCCCTCATGCTGGCTCGTTACAGGGTATGGGACTGGACGAGAAAAAATGGGCATGAAAAAGGAGGTCCGAGACAAAATGTCCCGGACCTCCTGAATTCACTGTGTTACGCGCCGACCTTGTAGCGGGCGAACCCGGTTACGGTGAGTCCGGCGTCTGCTGCAACCTTTTTCACGGACAGCTTGTTGTCGCGTGCGTAGTCCTGTTCGAGCAGGGCGACCTGCTTGTAGAACGCGCCGAGACGGCCTTCGATGATCTTCGGAAGTGCGGCTTCGGGCTTGCCCTCGCCACGGCTGATCTCCTCAACAATGCGTCGTTCGTTCTCGACGTCTGCTGCGGGGACATCCTCCTTCGTCAGGTAGGCGGGGTTCGCGAACGAGATGTGCTGCGCAATGCTGCGAGCGGTCTCGGCGTCATCACCCGTGTAGGCGACAACAACGCCAACCTGCGGGGGCAGGTCCGAGCTCGTGCGGTGCAGGTAGACGGAGAACTTGTCTCCGCTCAGCAGCTCCACACGACGCAGTTCGATCTTTTCGCCGAGGATTGCAGCCTCGTCGGAGATGAGCTCTCCCACGGTCTGCGATCCAGCGGTGGCCGCAACGGCCTCCTCGACGGTGGAGGCACCGGATGCTGCAACAGCGTCCAGAACCTTCTCGCCGAGGGCGATGAACTTGGCGCTCTTCGCAACGAAGTCGGTCTCGCAGGCGAGTTCGAGCAGCGTCGTGGTCGAGCCGTTCTCCTTCGCGGCGATGAGGCCTTCGCTGGTGGAACGGTCCGAACGCTTCGCGTTGCTCTTCGCGCCACGCAAGCGCAGCAGCTCCTTGGCCTTCTCGAGGTCACCGCCGGCTTCGACGAGAGCGTTCTTGGTCTCGACCATTCCGGTACCAAGCTGCTCGCGCAGTGCCTTGAGGTCTTCCAGCTTGAAATCTGCCATCGTGATTTCCTTACTTGGTCTCGGCAGCGTCAGCGGCTGCCGGGGTCTTCTTTGCTGCGGGCTTTGCAGCGGGCTTCTTCTCTGCCTCGGTTGCCTCGGCCTCGATCTTGGCCTCGGTCACCTCGTCAGCCTCGGGGGCGTGGACGGGAACGATGGTCTCGTCGGCGTCTGCAGCCTTGGCGGCAACGGCGGCGTCTGCATCGTTCTCTTCAACGGGCTCGACAACTGCGGTCTCGGCCGCAGCGGCGTCGGGAGCAGCAAGCAGTTCAGCTTCCCATGCGGCGAGGGGCTCAACTTCAGCGCCCTCTTCCGGCTTCTGGTGACGCTGGATGAGGCCCTCGGCTGCGGCGTCCGCGATGATGCGGGTCAGCAGGCCGACGGAACGGATCGCGTCGTCGTTGCCCGGGATCGGGTACTGGACGTCGTCGGGGTCGCAGTTGGTGTCGAGGATCGCGATGACGGGGATTCCGAGCTTGTGCGCCTCGTCAATGGCGAGGTGCTCCTTCTTGGTGTCAACGATCCAGACGGCAGACGGGGTCTTCGTCAGGTTGCGGATACCACCGAGGCTCTTCTGCAGCTTCACCAGTTCGCGGCGCTGGATGAGCAGCTCCTTCTTGGTGTAGCCACGGGTGGTGTCGGCGAAGTCGACCTCTTCGAGTTCCTTCATGCGTGCAAGACGCTTGGAGACGGTCTGGAAGTTGGTGAGAAGTCCACCGAGCCAGCGCTGGTTGACGTAGGGCTGGCCTACGCGCTGGGCCTGCTCGGCGATGGAGCCCTGGGCCTGCTTCTTGGTACCAACGAAAAGGATGGTTCCGCCGTGGGCGACCGTCTCCTTGACGTAGTCATAGGTCTTGTCGATGTGTGCAAGCGACTGCTGCAGGTCGATGATGTGGCTGCCCGAGCGCTCGGTCAGGATGAAGCGCTTCATTTTCGGGTTCCAACGACGGGTCTGGTGTCCGAAGTGAACGCCGCTGTCGAGCAGCTGGCGGATTGTAACGACGGCCATGGTCGTTCTCCTATTTCTGGCGCACGCTGACTTATTACAGCGTTGTTTGCGCCTACTCAGTTGTCATCGCGGCCGGTTGGCGCGATCCTGGCGCCCGGCGTGCATCCGCCCGCGCTCACCGACAGGGTCGGATGGGAACGGGACTGAGTGGATGCAACGGCATGTTGGGCAGGTGGTGGTCCGAAGAGCACGGGTCCTGCGAAGCACAGCGGGCACGCGTAGTCACCCCGAATGCACGGGGTGCTCCGATGAGCATAGCACCGCTCCTCCCCCGCATGGGGTCCAGGACAGGCGTGTACAGGCAGTTTCTTCTCCCCATCCCGCGCCCGCCGCGGCGGCCATGCTGGGCGGATGCTCCTTCGACGGTCCATCCTCATTTCTGCACTGCTGCTGGTCTCGGTGCTTCCACACACCAGTTCGATCCCGTCGGGTGCGCCCAGCCCGCCAGGTGCTCCCCCGGTGGCACCGGCGATGGAACTGTCCGTCCAGGCGGCGGCGCTGGCATCCGCGGGTGTGTGGCTGTGGCCGCTCGCGGCCCCCCACGTGGTGGTGAGAACATTCGTTGCGCCGGCGACACGGTACGGTGCCGGCCACCGGGGTATTGATATCGCCGCGAGCGCTCCATCGCCGACCATGATCACTGCGCCGGAGGATGGCGTGGTGCATTACGCCGGGGAGCTGTTCGGTCGAGGTGTGCTGTCACTCCAGCACGCGGACGGTGTGCTGACGAGTTACGAACCGGTGACCACAACACTGCGTAAGGGCGACACGGTTGTGCGCGGCGCCGAGATCGCGACGCTCGACCCCGGCCACTGCGCTGCCGCAACACCCTGCCTGCATTTCGGCGCACGACTGGATGGCGAATATCTCTCGCCGTTGAATTTCCTTGGTGGCATACCGCGGTCTGTTCTGTTGCCGCCACGGTGATGCCGCCGGGAAAGCAGCAGGAACCTGGCCCCTATGCCCGCGGGTGCGCCATCCGATAGCTCTCCTTGAGCCGTTCGGAGGACACATGGGTGTAGAGCTGCGTTGTACCGAGACTGGCATGGCCAAGCATCTGTTGCACCGAGCGCAGGTCGGCTCCGCCATCGAGCAGGTGGGTAGCCGCCGTGTGACGCAGGGTGTGCGGTCCGGCTGGGCCGGAACCGGGGATGTCGGCGAGCAGGGATGCGACCAGTTCGTAGACGGCGCGCGATCCCAGACGCCCGCCTCGCGCGCCGAGGAACAGTGCGGGTGTCGGTTGGCGCAGCAGCGCGCCGCGACGCAGGCGGTACTGCTCGAGAGCCCGAGCGGCGGGGATTCCGAAGGGAACAACCCGCTCCTTAGATCCTTTGCCGGTGACGCGGGCGGTCAGGGCACCGAAGTCGATGTCGCTGTCATTGAGCCCCACCACTTCGCTGACACGCAGTGCGGAGGCGTACAGCATCTCGACGATGGCCAAATCGCGCGCGGCAGCGGCGTCGCCCGCGTCGGACCGCGCGGCGAGGCCGGTGAGCAAACCGTCAACCTGTACCCGGGTGAGCACCCGCGGCAGGTGTTTATCCGATTTGGGCGCACGAAGTCGAGCCGCGACATCGGAGTCGGTGCGCCCGCCCTTGGCCAGCCACTGCGAGAAACTGCGCACCGCCGCCGACCGCCGGGCGAGGGTGGATTTCGCCAATCCCGCGTTGGAACCCGCCCACAACCAGTCGCGGAGCAATTCCAGGTCGAGTTGGGTTGTGGTGGTGACCGAGCGGGTTGCCGCGAACGCGATGAGATCGCGCAGGTCGGCGCGGTAGGAGCGAACGGTGTGTTCACTCAGTCCGCGTTCACCGGCCAGGGTGAGCAGGTATTCGTCGGCTGCCCCGCCCAGGTGCACAGCATCCGCCATCATTTGCTCCGTCCCACGATGGAATCGGAGGGGCTGGGTGCCATGGCAGGTGCAGGATGCTCCAGGTCACGGAACGGCACAAGTGGAACTGCGACAAGCGCGCAGATGGCCGCTGCGAGGAAGGTGACGGGAAAACCCGCGACGGCGATCAAGGCCCCCGCTGCCGGGCCGACCGCAGCGGCGGCAATGAACTGGCCGGTGTTCTGCAGCCCAAGCGCCCGGCCGGAGTAGAACGGCCCGGCCATCTCGGCGATGGCGGTGAAGGCCAATCCGTTGTCGGCGACCGACACGGTGGTGGCAATGACCAGCACCGCAATGGCGAAAGGCCACTGCACAAGGTCAAGGATCGCCAACACCGTCATCGATGCGACGGCGGCGATGG
>Ga0247735_1000529_pt1 | contig 14935 bp, 13 predicted proteins | sample UWRJL178409R2_FD_180934 | JGI IMG/M metagenome (GOLD analysis project Ga0247735, IMG submission 180934) | Plant litter microbial communities from Arlington Agricultural Research Station in Wisconsin, United States - UWRJ-L178-409R-2 | ecosystem: Environmental > Terrestrial > Plant litter >... | reverse complement strand
CACGAGGTCGTCGGTATTGCCCCAGCGGCCGGCGGGGGTTCGGGTGCGCACCCACGCGCTGAAGTCCTCGTCGTCCACCAGCGCCTTCGTCAGTTCGGTGGCGAAGTAACCGGGGGCGAGCGCATTGACCTGCACTCCGCTCGGCCCGAGGTCGGCGCACATCCCCTTGGTCAGCATCGCGATGCCGCCTTTGGTCGCCGCATACGGCGCGATCCCAGGGCGGCCGAGCTGCGACTGCACCGACCCGATGTTGATGATTTTGCCGGCGCCGCGCTCGACCATCCCGCGGGCGACCCGCTGGCCCACCAGAAAGGCGCTCGTCAGGTTGGTGGCGACGAGGTCGTTCCAGTCGGCGAGGGAGAAGTCGACAAAGGGCCCGCGTTTCTGGATGCCGGCGTTGTTGACGAGAATGCCGATCGGGCCGGCCTCGGCTTCGACGCGGGTGATGCCCGCGTCGACGGCGGCGGCGTCGGTGAGGTCGAACCGAGCGGTGAACACCTCGGCGCCGGTCTCGTCGCTGATCTTTCGCCGTGCAGCATCGAGGGTCGCCTGGTCGCGACCGTGCACGACCACCCGGGCTCCCTCGCGGGCGAGTCCGCCCGCGAGGGTGAGGCCGATGCCGCGGCTGGAACCCGTGACGAGGGCGAGGCGTCCGGCGAGCGAGAACAGGTCGCTCACTGGGCGGACCGCGCGAGGTGCACCCGACGGGACACCAGGGCCGTTGGACGAGTGGAAACATCCTCCGGGGTGTCGAGGGTTGCGTCCCCGAGCAGGGTGAGGTCGCGGCTGCGGGTCTCCGGCACCAGGAAGGTGGTGGTGAAGGTGATGGCGGAGAGCACAAACACGTAGATGGCCAGCGGCACCCACGACCCGTTGCTGACGGCAATGAGCCAGGCTCCGAACACCGGGGCGATACCGCCGGCGAGCACCGCACTGAACTCGCGGGAAACCGCGACGCCGATGTAGCGGTGACGGTTGCCGAACAGTTCGGGTAGCAGTGCGCACTGGGATCCCAGCATGGTGTTGACCCCGAACCCGATCGCGATCGCGATCACAATGATGATGATGGCGGGGTTTCCGAGCGACAGCAGCCACCAGCCGGGGAATGCCAACACCAGCAGCACCGCCGCCCCAAACCGGTAGACGGGGATACGCCCCCACCGGTCGGAGAGATGGCCGGCCAGCGGCACGGAGATCATCCCGACCAGCGACCCCACGGCCACCGCGAGCGGGCCGATCCAGGCGCCCACCCCGATGGTGCCCACCACAAAACTGACCGCAAGAGTGTTGAAGAGGTAGGAGCCGCCGTTCTCCGCCATACGCAGTCCGATGCCACGAAGCACGTTGGGGAACGAGCTGCTGAAGATCTCTTTGAGCGGACTCTTGGCGACCTGCTCCTGCTTTTCCAGTTGGATAAAAGTCGGGCTTTCGCGCAGGCGCATCCGGATAAACACGGCCACCACAATCAGCAGAATCGATGCGAGGAACGGAATGCGCCAGACGCCAGCCAGCAGCACCTCGGTCGGAAGGGTGCCGAGGTACACAAACACACCCGCGGCGAGGAGGGTTCCGGCCTGGATACCGATGAACGGTAGTGCGGCGAAGAACCCGCGACGCCGCACGGGGGCGTACTCGGCCATCAGCACGGTGGCGCCGGCCTGTTCCGCACCCGCGCCAAAGCCCTGGAGCAGGCGGAGAAGAACCAGAAGTGCGGGGGCCCAGAGTCCGATCTGGTCGTAGGTGGGAAGGACGCCGACGAGAGTGGATGCTCCGCCCATCAGCGCGATGGTGGTGAGAAGCACCCACTTGCGACCGATGCGGTCACCGATGGTGCCGAAGAACAGACCGCCGAGGGGACGTGCAATAAAACCGACCCCGAAGGTGGCGAAGCTGGCGACAAGGCCGACGGCCGGATCGAGGTCCGTAAAAAAGATGCGGCTGAAGATCAGCGCGGAGGCGAGGCCATACAACGCGAAGTCGTAGTACTCGAGTGCACTGCCCACACTCGAGGCGAGGGTAGCGCGGCGGAGGTTGGTGGCGTACTCCGGGTCGTCCGAAGCGGCCCGTGGCGCCTGGTTCGCGTCATTGGTGTCACGCGGTGTGCTCATGGTGGTTCACCCTTCTGGATGACCCGATCGACGGCAATTCACTCACGTATCACCGTTGAAACGAGGTCGACCTCCGCGGGCGGCATTGCCCGCTGTCCTAGAAGCTAGCACCCCGCTGAACGCAGTTCAAGATGCTGAACGGATAATTTCTGGGGGCCTGCGACCGAGTCGACCCGTAGCGCGCTCCGATCCCGCGTCGTACGATCCGAGGAGTTTGTTTGTGATGGAGGAGGCCAACAATGCCGGAACACACCCTCGAATTGCCCGAGGTCGACCTGGTCTACGACGTCTTCGGGCCGGTGCCCACCGCGGATGGCCGGCCGTCGCTGGTGATGATCGGCCAGCCGATGTCGGCGAGCGGATTCCAGGCCCAGGTGGCCCTGTTCCCGGACCGCACCGTGGTGACTTACGACCCCCGCGGCCTGGGCCGCAGCGTCCGCAAGGACGGCGGGGTCACCAACGAGCCGGAGACCCAGGCCGACGACGTCCACGCGATCATCGAGGCGCTCGGTGCGGGGCCGGTGGACATGTTCGCCAGCAGTGGTGGCGCGGTGACCGCGCTCGCATTGGTCACGGCGTACCCGGACGACGTGCTGACCCTGGTCGCCCATGAGCCGCCGATCGACTCCGTGCTGCCGGATGCGGAGGCTGTGCAGAAGGCCCGGGCGGCGTACACCCGGGTGTACCAGGACAAGGGATGGGGTGCCGGAATGGCCGCGTTCATCGCGATGACCTCGTGGGAAGGAGAGGTCACGGATGAGTACCTCTCCCAGCCGGCACCGGACCCAGCCGCGTTCGGAATGCCGACCGACGACGACGGCACTCGGGAAGACCCGCTGCTGTCCGAACGGTCCTGGGCTGTTCCGCTCTACGAGCCCGATTTCGAGGCGCTGAAGGCGGCACCCACGCGGATTGTGGTCGCGGTTGGGGAGGAGTCGGTGAAGCTCTACACCGGCCGGACGGCGATCGCCGTGGCCGAACAGCTCGGCCAGCAGGCGACGGTCTTTCCTAGCCACCACGGCGGGTTTATGGGTGGCGAGTTCGGCTACGCCGGCCAGCCCGAGGCCTTCGCGGCGAAACTGCGCGAGGTGCTGAACCCGTCGTGAACACTAGTCAACGGTGAACGTTGGGCGATCCTGACCTCGGTTGATAGCGACGCTCCCGGCGCGCTACGCGACGAGAACCGGGCGTGTGAGGGTCGCAGCGGCCTCGCGCAGCGCAGCCAGCGCGGTCTCCCGGTCGGCGTCGGTGGTGTGCGGGTGCACCATCGAGATTCCGATGGCGAACGACGGTTCGCCGACCCGGGTAGACGGCACAACAATAGCGATGCCGATCACACTGAGGTGCACCTCGCCCTCGTCCATGGCGTACCCACGTTCGCGGGTGAGCTCGAGTTTGCGGGTGAGGGAGGCGAGGTCGGCGGTGGACCGGTTGGTGAGGGTCACCAGCAGGCCGGGGTCGCGGTACAGCGCGGCAATGTCGGTGGGGCTGAGTTCGGCGAGCAGCGCCGTGCCGACCGCCGTCGCCGACGCCGGGTACCGATCCCCAACGCTCGCCGACAGGGGAAACCTCTCGCGGCCCTCGTGCACGGCGAGATACAGCACCCGCGCACCGTCGAGCATGGCGATCTGCACCAGGTGGTGGCTGAGTACCTCAGATTCGTCACAGAGCCGATAGAACTCGCGGATCTGATCGAACCCCGCCAGGTACGCGCTGCCCAGCTCCACAGTCCGCCGCCCCAGCAGGTACCCGCCGTCGGTGCGCCGGATGAGCCCACCTTCCTCCAGTGACGCGCAGAGGTTCGACGTCGACGACTTGGCGATTCCGAGGTCGCGGGCAATCTCGCTCAGCGCCTTCGCCCTGCCGGGAGACTGGGCGAGCAGATCGAGAATGCGCATGGCCTTGAGTACAGCGGGTGCCTGCGCACCGCGTTCACTCTCTGCGTCCGTCATGGGTGACCTCCGTGAACTGGGTGGATAAGGTGCGGTGCTGCGGGATGCTCTGGGCACAACGTCCGTTAGTAGAACTCGACCGTATCGACGCGGTTGATGAGTTCTTCGCCGTCGAGGAACCGGCGGGCATTCTCGGCGAAGAGCTCGGCGATGAGGCGGTCTTCTGCCGAGTTCAGCGCCGCAGTGTGGGGGCTGACCAGCACACGGGGCGAGTCCCACAGCGGGCTGTCGGTCGCCAGCGGTTCGCTGGCGAACACGTCGAGCGCGGCGAATCCGATCCGGCCGTCGTCGAGCGCCGCGATGAGCGCGTCTTCGTCGATGACGGTTCCGCGCCCCACGCTCACAAGGGTGGCGCCGGGGCGCACGGTGGCCAGCACCTCGGCGCTGATCATCTTCTCCGTCGCCGCGGTGCCGGGCAGGGTGACCACAATGCCGTCGACGCGGGAGACAACCTCCGCGAGGTCCTCGGTGCGGACGAGCTCGTCCACCCCCTCCACGGGGTCGCTGTGGCGACTGGTTCCGATGACCCGCGCTCCGAGCGCGTGCAGCTTGACGGCGGTCGCGCGGCCGATGCTGCCGAGGCCCACGATGAGGATGGTCTGTTCGCTGATGAGACCCATGGTCCAGCGGTCGGCCCAGTTGTGCTGCTTCTGTAGTTCGTTCAACCGGGGGAGGGTCTTCGCGCCGGCCATCAGGCCAAACACGGCGTACTCGGCCAGCGGTTGCGAGTGCACGCCGGCGGAGGTGCTGAACGCGACCCGCGCGAGGTCGTCGTCGCTGAGCTTCGCGGCCTTGACCTGGCTGCCGCCGCCGGCGGGCATCGTCTGCACCCAGCGGAGGTTCGGGTTGGCCGCCACGCTGCGGGCGAGGGCCTGGGGGTTCTCGCCGGGAACGCCGTAGAGAACCTCTGCGGAGTCGAGGAGATCCTCGAATTGCTGCTGCTGCTCGGGGGTGCGCACGAAGTCGGGGTCGCCGTGGTGATCACCGGGAAAACGCTGGGGCGGGAGCAGGTGCTGCTCGCGCACAAAATCTATGCGAGGCTCAATCCCGAGGATGAGGTTGATGTGCTCTTCGCTTAGGGGAGTTGCTGCAACTACCCGGAGTCGTCGTTCGTTACTCGTCACGTCTCATCCTTTGTTTGGCCCGCCAGTGGACACACAAAATTATAGAACTATATTCACTATGATGAACAGCGTTCTGTATGCTGGTCGCATGTCAGTGATGCCATTCTCGGAGTCGTCCCCAGAAACCGTGGGGGTTATTGGTCTCGGCAACATGGGGCTTCCGATGCTCCGACATCTCGTGGCGGCCTCTGCGCCGCGCGATACTGACTCTGACTCCTCCGGCGAGACGCCCACCGCCGCTTCGCCCAGTGCCATCTCACGCGTGGTGGTGTCCGCTCGCAGCGCCGACCGCGCTCGTACCGCCGTCGACGCGGGTGCCGACTACGTCGAGACGCCGCGTGCGCTCGCCGACGCGTGCACCGTGGTGATACTGATGGTGCCCGATCTGCTGCAGGTCGAAGAGGTGCTGTTCGGCCCCGACGGGCTCACCGCCGCCGACTCCGACCTTCTTGTGGTGGTCTGCTCATCGGTCTCGCCCGTGGGTCTTCGCGAGGTTGATCTCCGTGTGCGGGAGGCGACGGACGGCCGGATGCGCCTGGTCGACGCCCCGGTTAGCGGAGGTACCGAGGGGGCAACCGCTGGCACCCTGTCGATTATGGTCGGCGGCGCCGACGAAGATGTTGCGCGGGTGATCCCGGTGCTCAGCGCCTGCGGACGCCCGGTGCACCTGGGTGAACTCGGCGCGGGCGAGGTGGCGAAGGCGTGCAACCAGCTGATTGTCGCGGCGACCATGGCGGCGATCGCCGAGGCCAGTGTCATCGCCGAACGGCAGGGACTCGACCTGAACACCGTGCTGTCGTTGCTCGAGGGCGGATACGCCGGCAGCCGGGTGCTCGAGACCAAGCGGGAACGTCTCGTTGCCCGTGACTACGCCCCCACCGGAGTGGCGAAGTTTATGGTGAAAGACCTCGGGTTTGCGGCGGCCGCAGCGGCGGCCACGGGCACAACAACCCTCACGCTCGACGCCGTGCGCGCCACCTTTGTGAACCTCACCGAGGCGGGGCTCGGCGACGACGACCTCTGTGTGGTGCACCGCTACATCGGCGAGCTCAGCGAATAGTTGTGCGGGCCGTGATCTGCCCCGTGTTGAAGCCCAGCAGGTGGAGTCCGCCGTGGAAGCGGGCGTGCTCGATTTTGATGCAGCGGTCCATCACCACGGTGAGACCCTTGCTCTCGCCGTAGAGCGCGGCGTCCTGATTCCAGATGCCCAGCTGCACCCAGATGGTCTTCGCTCCAATCGCGAGCACCTCGTCGATGACGGCGGGAATGTCGCTGGCTTTGCGGAAAACGTCCACAATGTCGGGAACTTCGGGCAACGACGCCAGGTCGGGGTACGCCTTCTGGCCGAGAATTTCGGTGGCGTTGGGGTTCACAAAATACACCCGGTAGTCGCTGGACTGCAGAAGATACGTGCCCACAAAGTAGCTGGAGCGCGCCGCATTCGGCGAGGCTCCGACGATGGCAATCGACTTCGCCGCCCGGAGGATGCCCAGCCGCTCTTTGGCGGTCGGACCGATCCAGGTGCGCTGGGTCTTCAGCAGTTTGGCCAAAGGAGAAGACGCGGGAATCTCGCAGGTGAGTCCACTCGCCAGCTGGCTGGTGACGGTGTCGGTGGTGGAGCCCGCGTCCGCGCCCGCAGCGAGTGTGTCGGTGGTCGTCATACCTAGCCCTTCGTCGCCTGAGTGAGTGCCTGGTCAAGATCGTAAATGATGTCGTCGGGGTCTTCTATGCCCACGCTCAGTCGCACCAACCCGGCATCCACTCCCGCATCGATCAGCTGCTGCTCGCTCAGCTGCGCGTGGGTGGTGGAGGCGGGGTGAATGACCAGTGTTTTGGCATCGCCGATGTTCGCGAGGTGGCTGGCGAGGTCGACGGATTCGATAAAGGTCTGGCCCACCGAACGGCCACCCTTCACCCCAAAACTGAAGACGGAGCCGGGCCCCTTGGGGAGGTACTTGTTCGCCCGATCGTGGTGAGGGTGCGCGGGCAGGCCCGCCCAGTTCACGTAGTCGATGCGGGGATCGGCGTCGAGCCACTCCGCGACGATGCGGGCGTTGTCGACGTGCGCCTGGATACGGAACGGGAGCGTCTCAACACCCTGGGCGAGCAGCCAGGCCGAGTGCGGCGACAGGGAAGGGCCGATGTCACGCAGCTGCTCGGCGCGCAGCCGGGTGAGGAAGGCGTATTCGCCGAAGTTGCCCTGCCAGTTGAGTCCGCCGTAGGTGGGAACCGGCTGGTCGAAGAGCGGGAAGTGTTCGTTGGCCCAGTTGAATCGGCCGCTTTCGACCACCACACCGCCGAGGGTGGTGCCGTGCCCGCCGAGAAACTTGGTCGCCGAATGAATGACCACGTCGGCACCCCACTCGATGGGGCGGTTGAGGTAGGGCGTCGCGATGGTCGAATCGATGATCAGCGGGATGTTGTGGGCGTGCGCGACATCTGCCAGCCCTTCAATGTCCGCGATCTCACCCGACGGATTCGCGATTGTCTCGGCAAAGATGAGTTTGGTTTTATCGGTGATGGCCGCCGCATAGTCGGCGGGGTCGGAACTGTGCACAAACGTGGTCTCGACACCGAAGCGGCGGAGCGTGACGTCGAGCTGGGTGATCGAGCCGCCATAGAGGTTGGCGGAGGCCACGATGTGGTCGCCGGCCCCGGCTAGGGACGCGAACGTCACAAACTGGGCGCTGAGACCGCTCGCGGTGGCGACAGCTCCGAGGCCTCCCTCGAGGCTGGCCACGCGTTCCTCGAACGCCGCCACGGTGGGGTTCTCGAGGCGTGAGTAGATGTTGCCGAACTTCTGCAGCGCAAAGCGTGCGGCAGCGTCGGCGGTGTCGTCGAACACAAACGCGGTCGACTGGTAAATCGGGAGTGCCCGTGCCCCGGTTGCCGGGTCGGGAATGTTGCCTGCGTGGATCGCGCGTGTACGGAATCCATATTCACGGTCTGCCATGGCGCCACGCTACCGGAGGGCTCCGACGAGGGGTGCCCGTTGACGTAACACGCGGTTATGTGGGCGGCAGGGACTGGGCGGCAGCTATCGCCAGCTGGGGAACCAGTAGTGCAGCTGGGTGAAGCGCCAGTCGAGTTGAACGCCGGTCCACATTGGCCAGAAGAAAATACTCACGGCGACCGCGAGGAGCAGGAATGCGGCAACGAAGTATCCGCCGCGGTTTCTCGCGAAGGCGGAGGTGCTGAGTCGCCCGGGTGCGAGATCACCTGCGAGATCTCCTGCCAGATCCCCCGGGGGATCGTCGCGGCGCCCGAGCATCCGCCACGCCACATAGGCAATGGCCAGGATGAGGTAGGGCTCGAAGGTGATTGTGTAGAACTGGTAGACCGTGCGCTCGAGGTACAGCACCCAGGGCAGGTATCCGGCGACGATGCCCATCAGGATGAGGCCCGCGCGCCACTCGCGGAAGCGCACCAGGCGATAGACGAGGTAGAGCAGTGCGGCGGAGCCAGCCCACCAGATGATGGGGTTCGCGATGCCGGTGATGGCCGAGCCGCAGTAGTCCGCCGCGCATCCATCCACCCCATTCTCCGCGCCGAGGAAGTACATACTCGTCGGTCGGATCAGCAGCAGCCAGCCGAGGGGATTGGCGGAATAGGGATGCTCGGTGTGCTCGTTGACGTGGTAGTTGTACACGTCTTGCTGCATGTGGATAAAGCTCTGGAACGCGAGGGGCACCCAGGAGAAGGCGCCCTGCCACGCGTTGGCCGGAGTGTCGGCCCAGGTGCGGCCGTACCCACCGGTGGTGGAGAACCAGCCGATGAAGGTGAGGAGGTAAGTGCCGAGGGCGACGGGAACGGTGAGGAGGAAGCTGACTGGGCCCTGCTTCCAGAGGGTGCCGCTGCCCCAGAAGTGCACTCCTGCGCGACGACGGGCGACGCCGTCGACGACCAGCGTGTAGACCGCGAAGGCGGCGAGAAAGTACAGTCCGTTCCACTTCACCGCGGCGGCAAGGCCGAAAGCGACACCGGCGGCGACGAGCCACGGGCGGAACCACAGGGCTGGTCCCCAGTCGATGGTTTTCCCTGCGGTCTGCCGCTGTGAGATCCACATCGCGAGTCGGGTGGCGCTGTGCGAGCGGTCGAGGAGGATCGCGCCGAAACCGAGGAGGGAGAAAAACATCCCGAAGTTGTCGAGCAGGGCGACCCGGCTCATCACAATCGCGTTGCCGTCGATGGCCATCAGGGTTCCGGCGATGGTCGCGACGAGGGTCGACCGGAACAATCTTTTGGCGATGACCATAATCAGCACAACGGCGAGGATGCCCACCACGGCGGTGGAGATGCGCCAGGAGAGCGAGTTCTCGGCGCCGAAAGCGAGGAATCCGAGGGAGATCAGCCACTTGCCGAGCGGCGGGTGCACCACAAACGACCCACCCGTTGTGTAGGTGTCGACGTCACCCGCCTCGAAGGCGGCGTTCGGGTCGGCGGGCCAGGTCGCTTCGTAGCCCAGGTTGAGGAGTGTGTAGGCGTCTTTGACGTAAAAGGTCTCGTCGAACACCAGTGTGTGCGGGCTCGCGAGGTGCCAGAGGCGTGTGGCCGCGGCAAGGAGAACCACCAGCACGGGGCCGATCCAGCGCAGCAGGGTGGCGCGCGCCGGTGTGGTCGCCAGGCGGTCCCAGAGTCGGTCGAGCAACGCGCGGGGGCGGGTGTGCGCCGGCCCGTAGGCGGTGGACGTCGACGTTTTTGCGGTGGCGGGGGAGGAGCCCTCATCGTCCGTCAGCAGTGCTTCGAACACGTCCCCATACCGGCTTTCCACATCGCAATGCTAAGGGGGTGGGAGAATGAGCGGGTGATCATCCTCGCGGCAACGCCGATCGGAAACCTCGGCGACGCCTCCCGCCGCCTCATAGAAGCACTGACGAATGCGGAGGTCATCGCGTCGGAAGACACCCGAACCACCATTCATCTGATGCGTGCGCTCGGGATCGAGAACCGTCCGCGGCTCATTCCGCTCCACGAACACAACGAGGTCGAGAAGGCTGTCGAAATCGCCGAGCTCGCGCGTAACCAAGACGTGTTGGTGCTCTCCGATGCCGGGATGCCCGCAATCAGTGACCCCGGTTTTCCGCTGGTTGCTGCCGCGGCCGCCGCGGGTGTGACAGTCACGGCTCTTCCTGGACCGAGCGCAGTGCTCACCGCGCTCGCCGTGTCGGGACTGCCCACCGACCGCTTCAGCTTCGAGGGATTTTTGCCCCGCAAGTCGCGGGTCGCCTACTTCACCACACTCGTGCGCGAAGAGCGCACCATGGTCTTTTTTGAATCCCCGAACCGCCTGGGCGATTCGCTACGGGACCTCGCGCTCGCGTTCGGCGCCGACCGGCGCGCCGTGGTCTGCCGCGAACTGACCAAACTGCACGAAGAAGTCAAACGCGGCACCGTCGCGGAACTCGCGGAGTACTTCGCCGAGGGCGCCCGCGGCGAGATCTGCATCGTGGTGGAAGGAGCAGCACCGGCGACGTCCGATCTGCCCACCGGCATCGCGCAGGTGCTCGCCCTGGTGTCGGAGGGATCCCGACTCAAGGAGGCCGCCACGGAGGTCGCCGAGGCCACCGGACTGAGTCGACGCGACCTGTATGAGGGTGCGCTCGCCGCGCGCTGAACGTGGCCCGGGGCATCCCGCATCGCACCCTGCACCACCCCTGGCAGCGCACCCGGGCCGTAATACGGCCAAGAAGGGGGACGGCGACCTTTAGGATGGACGAATGGCCGCCGGTGATTCCTTCTATATTGCGACGCCCATCTTCTATGTCAACGACGTTCCCCACATCGGGCACGCGTACACCGAAGTTGCGGCTGACGTTCTCGCTCGCTGGCATCGCCAGAGTGGCGACGATACCTGGTTGTTGACCGGTACCGACGAGCACGGGCAGAAGATCCTGCGCACAGCGACCGCCAACGACACCACACCCAAGGCGTGGGCCGACAAACTGGTGAACGAAGCGTGGCTTCCGCTGCTGAAGACCATCGACATCCAGAACGATGACTTCATCCGCACCACCGACGAACGGCACGAGAAGGCCGTGACGGTCTTTCTGCAGAAGCTCTACGACGACGGGTTTATCTACTCGGGCGATTACGAGGGCTACTACTGCGTCGGCTGCGAGGAATACAAGCAGCTCGACGACCTGATGGAGACCGAGACCGGCGACTATGCCGGGATGCTCGTCTGTAAGATCCACGGTCGTCCGATCGAGATTCTCAAAGAGACCAACTACTTCTTCCGGATGAGCGACTTCCAGCAGCGTCTTCTCGACCTGTACGAAGAACGCCCCGACTTCATCCAGCCCGAGAGTGTGCGCAACGAGATCATCTCGTTCGTCAAGAGCGGCCTGAGCGACCTGTCGATCTCGCGTTCCAGCTTCGACTGGGGAATCAAGATCCCGTGGGACAACAGCCACGTGCTCTACGTGTGGTTCGACGCGCTCCTCAACTACATCACCGCTATTGGCTACGGCTCCGACGACGAGAACTTCAACCGTCGCTGGCCCGCCACGCAGCTTGTTGGCAAGGACATCGCCCGCTTCCACGCGGTCATCTGGCCCGCCATGCTGATGGCCGCTGACCTTCAGCCGCCGAAGCAGGTCTTCGGTCACGGCTGGCTGCTCGTCGGCGGCGAAAAGATGTCGAAGTCGAAGCTGACCGGTATCGCACCGCAGCAGATCACCGACACCTTTGGTATCGACGCGTTCCGGTACTACTTCATGCGCGCCATCAGCTTCGGCCAGGACGGTTCGTTCAGCTGGGAAGACCTCAGCGCCCGCTACCAGTCCGAGCTTGCCAACGGTTTTGGCAACCTCGCGTCCCGCACCATCGCCATGGTCAACCGCTACTACGACGGTGTGGTGCCCACACCCGCCGAGTACAGCGAGGCAGACCTCGCCGTGCAGAAGGTGGTGGCCGATGCAGCATCCAACGCCGATGCGGCCATTCAGCGTCTTGCGATCCACGAATCGCTGGCCTCCATCTGGACCATTGTTGAAGAACTCAACGGGTACATCACCATTCAGGAGCCCTGGGCTCTCTCCAAAAAGGACGAGACCCGCGAGCGCCTCGGAACGGTGCTGTACACGGCGATCGAGGGACTGCGCGCCCTTGCCGTTCTGCTGTCGCCCGTGATCCCGGGGGCAACCGCGAAACTCTGGACGGCGCTCGGCGCTGAGGAGACTCTCGGAGACCTCACCAGCCGCAATATCGTCGAGGCCGGCGAATGGGGCCAGTTGCCCGCAGGCAGCAAAGTCGGCACTCTGGAAGCACTGTTCCCCCGCATCGAGCCCGCGGAGGATGCTGGTTGATCGACCCGCGTAGTGTGCTGGCCGCGGCCGGCGGAGAGGCAGAACAATGACCGACCCCGCGTCGCACGTACGCTCCCGGGCTGCTGCCCCCGCTGACGCTCAGGCCCGCAACCTCGAGTATCCGCCGCTGCCCGAAGCCCTCGTGGTTGGTGTTTACGACAATCACACCCACCTCGAGATCAGCGACGGCGATAACCCGCTCGACTATCGCGAACAGCTCGACCGCGCCTCCAGCGTGGGTGTGCGTGGGGTTGTGCAGGTGGGAAACGACCTCGAGACCTCCCGCTGGTCAGCCGATATTGCCGCCCGCGAACCGCGCGTTCTCGCCGCCGTCGCCCTGCACCCCAATGAAGCGCCGCGTTACGACGCCGAGGGAACCCTCGACGACGCCCTGGCCGAGATCAACGACCTCGCCAAGCGTCCGCGTGTGCGTGCCGTGGGTGAGACCGGGCTCGACTTCTTCCGCACGGGAGAAGAGGGTCGCGCCGCGCAGTACCGCTCGTTCGAAGCCCACATTGAGATTGCGAAGCAGAACGGCCTCGCGCTCCAGATCCACGATCGCGAAGCGCACGCTGAGGTCGTCGAGACACTCCTGCGGGTGGGTGCGCCGGAGCGTACGGTCTTCCACTGCTTCAGCGGCGATGCCGAACTCGCGCAGATCTGCGCCGACAACGGCTGGTACCTCTCGTTCGCCGGCACTTTTACGTTCAAAAATGCCCACAATCTGCGGGACGCCCTCGAACTTGTCCCGCGTCGGTTGGTGCTGGTCGAGACGGATGCTCCGTTCCTCACCCCCATGCCGTTCCGCGGCCGCCCCAACGCGCCCTATTTGATCCCGCATACGTTGCGCGCGATGGCCGCGCACCTCGGCACCGATGTGTCGATGCTTGCCGCGCTCATCACCTCCAACACGGAAGAGGTGTACGGGCTGTGGAACGCGGAGCCGGTCACCGAACCCCCGAACCCGTTCAACGAATCGTTCGGCGATAACCACTCCGCCGACGCGAACCACCACGAGGACCACCTGTGACCCTGCTCGGCCCCGCCGAAATCCGCGACCTCGCCGAACTTCTCGGCATCCAGCCCACCAAAAAACTGGGCCAGAACTTTGTGATCGATCCCAATACCGTCCGTCGTATTGTGCGCGTCGCCGGCGTCACTGCCGACACCACCGTGGTCGAGGTCGGCCCGGGGCTCGGATCCCTCACCCTCGGACTGCTCGAAACCGGCGCGCAGGTTGTCGCCGTCGAGATCGACAAACGTCTCGCCGCGCAGCTGCCGATCACGGTGTCCGACATGCAGCCGGATGCCCGACTGACGGTCATCACCGGCGACGCCATGGTCGTCTCCGAGCTGCCGCACACCCCCACGGTGCTGGTGGCGAACCTTCCCTACAACGTGTCGGTGCCCGTGCTGCTGCACTTCCTCGAGACGTTCCCGGCCCTGCAAAGTGCCCTCGTTATGGTGCAGGCAGAGGTCGGACAACGCATCGCTGCACCTCCCGGATCCAAGGTTTACGGTGCGCCGTCAGCGAAAGCGGCATGGTATGGGCAATGGAAAACTGCGGGACAGGTCTCTCGTCAGGTATTCTGGCCTGTACCGAACGTTGATTCCATCCTCGTTGGGTTCGAACGGCGCGAACTGCCGGGCACCGAAGACGAGCGCATTGCTACATTTGCGCTTGTTGACGCGGCCTTCCAGCAGCGGCGGAAGATGCTGCGACAAGCACTGTCTGTAGTCCTAGGGGACTCGGCGACAGCGTCGGCGCGCATCGAAGCTGCCGGACTTGCGCCGACGGCCCGCGGCGAGGAATTGACGGTGCGCGACTTTTTGGCAATTGCGCGAACTGCCAAGTGACGTGTGCACGGCCGTATTCGACCAGAAGTCGTAACGACCTGAACGATAGCTCCACAGAGAACTTACTACTAAAGATCAAAGGCAGAATCAGATGATTTTCGAAGTTGGCGAGACAGTCGTCTACCCCCACCACGGCGCTGCAACGATCACTGCGGTCACAACCCGCACGATCAAGGGCGTTGAGAAAAGATACATCACTCTGAACGTTCACCAGAGCGACCTTGCAATTGAACTTCCCATCGACAACGCCGAGCTCGTTGGTGTTCGTGATGTCATCGACAGCGCCGGCGTTGAGGCCGTGTTCGCGGTTCTCCGCAGCGATGTCGAAGAAGAAGCGGCCAACTGGTCGCGTCGTTTCAAGGCCAACTCCGAGAAGATGGGTAGCGGCGACGTTTACCGCATCAGCGAGGTCGTTCGCGACCTGTGGCGTCGCGACCACGTCTCCGGTGTGTCCATGGGCGAGAAGAACATGCTCACCAAGGCCCGCCAGATTCTGGTCTCCGAGCTTGCGCTCGCTCAGAAGTCGACCGGCGAAGAAGCATCCGAAGTGCTCGACGGGGTTCTCGCAACCATCGTCGCCGCATAAC
>Ga0247735_1000527_pt1 | contig 14960 bp, 18 predicted proteins | sample UWRJL178409R2_FD_180934 | JGI IMG/M metagenome (GOLD analysis project Ga0247735, IMG submission 180934) | Plant litter microbial communities from Arlington Agricultural Research Station in Wisconsin, United States - UWRJ-L178-409R-2 | ecosystem: Environmental > Terrestrial > Plant litter >... | reverse complement strand
ACGCTCTCATTGCCGTACCCATCCTCTTCACCCGTACGAAACGAGCACTGGGCCTTAAGACCGATGGATCCGCGCCACACGATGCTAGGGATGAAGCTGTTGCTGGCCGCACTGAGAGTAGGTTCCATTCGTGGTGTTGTGCTGTTCAATCGCTGAACTTTTTTTTCAGCTTACATCTCCAACCGCCGTCTCTTACTTTCCTTGGCCGATGCTGGAGGGCGGTTGATGTACGCTTACAAGGACCTATTGGAGCTCGCAGGGCTTACCACGAGGCTGTACACCCTTCTCTCTACTTTGCTTAACCTCCAGAAAGGCTACGAGCCACTGAAGGTGGAACATGGGGACGTCGTTACCCTACGAGGTGTCGACGTCAGGATACCCAGGGTATCAAAAGTAAAGAAGGCTGAGGAGATTTCCAAAGGGGTTGAGAAGCTTGTCGATGACTTGGACGAAGAACAAGAAAAGGAAGCTCAGGATGGTGGTGAAGATCCCCCGCTTGTCAAGGACCTCAACCTCGTCATTAAGCGCGGAGACCATATGATGATTACTGGAAGTAACGGCGTGGGCAAAACCGCGGTTGCGCGTGTCCTGGCTGGGTTGTGGGACGCTACATCCGAAGGCGTTTCTCTCGACGCCGAGGGTGCTCGTGTCGAGATGCCAAAGGATGAGACGGAGGTAGACTCGTTCCTCAGCGTTGGCCGGCAGGCCCGGCATATGCGACCGCGGCCAACGCTCTACGTGCTACCCCAGCGGTCTTACATGCCAGTCGGAAGTCTACTAGAGCAAATCATCTACCCATGCTCGTATGCGTCGTTTGTGAAGATGACTTCAAACGCACCGAAGAAGAAGCCCGTCTATTCGCGTTCAATGTCGGCCCTTTTCCTCCCGGCACTCACGCGGACGTCATCAACGACTGCTGCCAACGTGCTGGCCACGGCGCTGACGCCTTCCGAGGCTGCCATTGCTGAGATCCATGAGATCTTGGAGAAGGTGCATCTAGGGTACTTGATCGAAAGAGAAGGTGGGCTGCATGCACGTAAGGAGTGGAGGGATGTGTTGAGTGGAGGGGAGAAGCAGAGGATGGGTATGGCCAGAGTGCTGTGGTGGAGACCGAAGTGGGCAGTTTTGGATGGTGTGTGATCTTTTTATCTTGATGTTTGTGATATTTCGCATGCTGACGCACGAGATCGGTAGAATGCACGAGCGCTGTGTCGAGCGATGTGGAAGGCCGTATGTACGAAGCTGCCAAAGCACTCGATATCACGTTGATCACCATCTCACTTCGGTACGTATAATTTAATCCTTGACCACTTCTATCGCGTTGGCTGAGCATCATACTACCGCAGACCATCGCTCACCAAGTACCATAATCAACTGCTCACACTCCACGGTCCATCAGGCTCATCACCTGGTAGATGGTTACTATCGCGTGTGGGTACGCCCGAGGAGCGAATGAGCGTGCAGAATGAAATTAAGGCCCTGGAGGATAAGCTACTCGAGGTCGACGGATGGGAACAGAGAGTGAAGGAGCTTGAGGGACTACTGGGTGTTCAGGAAGGTGTTGAGGAGGACGAAGAGGGCATCTTCGAGAGCGTCAGCGAGGATGGCGTGTTTGTAGGTGTCGACAAATCGGTGTCGCCAGGGAAGGAAGCTTGAACTTTGATCTGGTATGGGAATATGTATTTTGTATAGCTTGATGTCGGAATTTTCCTCGTAGCCCCCGATGTTGTTACATAGCTAATTTGAATAGGTAGATTGATGAGAAAGTGGGAAGTAAGTTGATGGGTTTGAGCAAAAAAAACATTATTAGAAGGCAGCTTTTGCAGACGATAAATCTCTCAACTCTGGGCTGAGACTCCACGGTGATGGGTCAACAAAGCATAGAGGGTGCAAAGGAAAAGAGGGCCATGTACTTGGATCAAGTTGGGATGCGAGTTCCACCCATTTCTCGAGGTTGCGAAACCTAATAAGTAAAAGAAAAAAACGAGGCTGCTCTGATTCGGGTAGTTACCAGTCACGTCCCATTCGCTTCTTTTACTCATACCTCACCTTTCTATTTTATTTGTTCAAACAATTACAAGACGAGTCTAGCCTTAAATTTGTAAACATAGGCGCCCGTATTATATAAGCCTTAGTTGCCGGCGCTTGATGAATCATAACACGTGATCAAAGGTACAGCGCATCAGATTTCTGATCCACAAATTATCTTTGTCTTGACTCTTCTTGACTCCGAGACCTTTCTACATCTCGCCATAGCTCTCATCAATCAGCTGTAGCCTGTGAAGTGACAGATTTGGTCTGAATTCATTCGCTTCCACCTATCCCCATCATCATGCAGCTTGGCATTCATTCAAGTTTCGGGTCACCAACGAGCGGTGTTCAATGTCCGAAGCGTATCCCCAGCTATTACTGAGACACTCAATCAAGTCGCCTTCTTACCTTCACAAGTGGTTCCGTGCGCAGCACCCGAAAACGACCACTCTCAAAATTGTTTCCGATGGACTGCTGATCATCGTGATCAGCGCCGACCCAGGTAGCCGACAGAAAGTTGCAACCAAGGTATACGCACGGTGGTGTGCGCCGGACCTTGTCGGCAAATGTAGCTCATATAAAAGAGGCGCACGAAATACCTATCAGCGCATTCTGTTTTATTTACCAAAATGCCTTTCCTTTTGGGGGGCCTCCTACTGTCTCTTCTGGCCGTTAGAGCCAACGCTGAGACTTGTACGACTGTCACTGTTGGCCAGCCTTACAGCACCTGGTGAGGACTAATTTTTCACATTCATGACATTGCATTAACAGGTTTTATAGCTACGATATCGCAGTTGCCGCACAAATCAATGTCGATCAACTTGTCCAATATAATCCTGGTTTGAATTGCGGTGCCCTTCAAAGCGCTCAAAAACTCTGTGTCACGCCTGGCGACCTCCCCAGTACCACCCTTCCACCCAATTCGGATGGTACCTGTCAGACATACAAAACTGTAGATGGCGACAACTGCGCTTCCATCGGTACGAAGTATGGCGCTACTGCTGGTCAAGTGAGTGCGCTCTCGCGTTCAATCCCCACCGATGATTTACATTGTTCCGCAGATTGAGCAATTCAACGTTAATGTGAGGGATTGCCCTCTGTTTCCATCTCTCAACTTACATATTTGACTATAGACATATAGATGGAAAGGTTGTGAAAAGCTTCAAGTTGGTCAGTTGGTTTACTCTGAAGTTGTCGATGACTTCACCATCTCACAACCTTACGCTTCAGGGTTCACCCTGTGCGTCTCTCCTGGCACGCCTCCCCCAATTCCCGTCAACCCTCTTCTTCAATGTGGACCCGAATCACCTGGTAGTGCTGAGTGTCCGTTGAAAGCTTGCTGCTCGGCGCACGGATTCTGTGGCATGACCGACGAATTCTGCAATGCTGCTCCTAACGGCGAACCTTGGTACGTGTAGATTATTTGTGCGTTGAGGTCTTTACTCAACAATCACATCAGTATTTCAAACTGCGAAAGGCCCGGTGTGCCTTCATGCGGTGGCGACCAACTTACTCGCAAGGTGGGCTACTACGCGGGTTGGGCTGCAGAACGGAAGTGCAATCCCGTTGGTGTCGACCAATTAGACCTCACTGAGTTAACACATGTCATGTAAGTTCTTCAAGAGCTTCTTGAGAAAACTGATTAAACACCTTTATTAGCTACTCTTTCGCTGAAATCGGAGAAGATAATAAGATCTCGTTCGCCAACTCCAAAGACGAAGATCACCTCCAGGAGCTCTCCAAAAAAGCTGCTGCCACTGATACTAAGGTCCTTGTTGCCGTTGGTGGCTGGACCTTCTCTGAGGGCGAAAAGAAAGATCGCTTCTCGATCATGATCGGTAGCTCTGAGAATCGCGCGACCTTCATCAACTCTGCCAGAGAATTTATTTCTTTCTATAAGATTGATGGTATTGACATCGACTTCGGTACGACTCTTATACAATCTGACTCGTTTTTGTGGAGCTCATCAGTCTGAAACCTTAGAATATCCTGCTGCAATGGAACGCAACGGACCCCCCAGCGATACTCCCAACCTGACTGTGTTTTTCAAAGACTTTCGTGCTGGTCTTGAAGACGCAATCCTCTCGCTCGCTACCCCTGCTGGGTATTGGTTCTTGAGAGGCTTTGAGCTGGATAAAATTTCCCCCAACCTGGACATGATCAACATGATGAGCTACGATTTCCGTGGGTCACTCAGTTCATAAATGCCTGTCCAAAGACTGACCCCGCTCTTTCAGATGGACCGTAGGTGGTCCATTGTCTGCTCGGGCGCTCGGTTCTGACCCGTTTTCAACAGTTGGGATGCCGTTCTCAAATCCTCGAACGCTACAGCCCAGCCTCAGAGCTCCATGAAGGATATCATCGATAGCACACTACTGTACGTCAAAGCTGGTGTTGACCTCAAGAAAGTCAATCTTGGCTTGGCATGGTATGGCCGTTCTTTCAAGCTGCACGATCCCACATGCTCTGGATACGGCTGTGATATGACCGGAGGAGGATCACCTGGCGAATGTACCGGAGAAAGTCAGCACGCCTTCAAGCTTCTTGGTTGTACATATATTGCTCACAAATATCGTTAGGTGGTGTGCTTGCTGGATTCGAAATCGATGACTGGAGGGAGCAGGCGCAAGCTCGTGCTGTCCACGATTCGGTAAGATTTTCAATCGATTTTCAATCGATTTTACCGCGACGTCATTCTTAACGTCATTTGCTCTAGGATTCGGAAACACGTTGGTTTGGTACACAACATCCCATTATCATTCATGTTTTCACTAGACTAATCAGGCCATTGTAGTTAAAGACGGCGATCTCATCACTTACGACGATGAGGGCACTTGGAAGGCCAAGACTGACTTCGCGGTAAAGGCTTTCGCAGCCCTTCATTGATCATTCGCTCACTAAAACTTTCCAGAAAAAATCTTGTTTTGGAGGGGTATGGAGACTTCAATCACCAAAAACCGCAGATTCTTACCTTATATTCAGACGATGATTTGGTCGATTGATCAACAGATCCCTAAATGTAAGGCCAACTCTTTCTAATCTTCAGGCAGAAGATTTATTATTATTTTCAGTTGGGTCGCTCCCAGGAGCGAGTCTTCCGGTTCAATCTGGGCCTGGTATGGATAACCCCCTTAAAACTGTTTGGGAGGTCCCAACGAAAGGTAAATGTAGGGCTTATGGTGAACGTAGGTTCGAACATCTCAAATTTTTGCACTGGTCATGATTACTTTGTTCAGGTGATCATTACGCTCGATTATGGAAGAGTGAATACCATTTTCTTGTGTCTCTGTGTTGTTTCCTAATGGCACCATATAGTCCCTAATGGTATGGACTGGAAAAAAGCCTGCATGGCGAGCCCGATGGTCATCAATGGCGTCAGGTACGGGAGTCCTGACGTTTGCGAAGATAAGGTTCGTATGATCTTCATATTCTCGGATCTGTGTTACCTGCTGAATCTTTGCCTTTCAGGGAGGGCTCGGTGGCATGGTAGGGCACTGGTTTGTCAGTAGTGATGATTCTCACTGCCTGGCGCATTGGGGAGATCTTACCGCTGACGCTTGCTCATCACACGGTGAGCCACGATCCACAATATCGTCTTCAACCGAAGCTCCAAAGCCCTCATACCATTCACATAGGAAAAAGGAAGGTATACAGTCGACTCTGGGATATTAAGAAGGGGGTGGACTGGATGACTATGTGCAAAACCACGCCTATCAAAATTAGTGGTCATACCTTCCTCCATCCTGATAAGTGTGATGACAAGGGTGTCTTGGGAGCCTATGGCGGTGAGATTGGCCACTGTACTAGGCGATTGATTTTGACTGTTTGCACTAGTGTGGTATGTCGATGACAAGGCGAAGTGTAGTGGAAATTGGGGCGACCTCAAGGTACACTTCAATCCTCACGGAAGTTTTTTGGCCACTAATCCACCACAACATAGGATAACGGATGCGACAACAAGAAGAAAAAAGGAACACGCAATTTGTCCAGCAAACTGTTCAATATCCAAGGCAATTGGAAAAATGCTTGTAATAACCGTGATAATACCGTAAGAGATGAATACTTCAAGAAGCCATCGTATGCCTACCTATGTCGTTTCTCGTTCAAATTTGCTGACTGTGACTTTTAGGAGATGCGAAGAACATATCAGTCAGTGGATCAATAGTAGCCAATACGCCAGCGCTTGCTAACTCTCGCTTAAATCTGGTAGCTGGCATCTGGGGTACGTCGCTTTTAACCCAGTGGGGTATTTTTATCTTGACGTAAAATCATAGGCATCTTCGATGTACAGGATGTTAAATGCGCTGTGCCGCCATGTCCAAAGGGCAAAGTCTGGGATTATAATGCGGAAAGGTGCATGGAATGCGGAGGTCTGTGCGCTTCTCGTGGCGTTTCTCATCGTGTTGACAGCCTTCACAGGTAAAAGTAGATTGCTCGCTGCTCGAGGGCTTCCGGGGTTCATCAACGGTACCGACGAAGTTCGCCGCACCACTTTAGAACGTGCCAGTTTCTCTCGCCGCTCGAAATCCCATCACGAATTTGCAGCCGATATTTCCCTTATTCGTAGGTCAACATTAGAGGCTCGTGCCGGATCTGGAGGATGTAAACCAATCCACATGCCACGCCCTGCCGCAATCGAGCTCAACATTGACCCCAATCGATTTTTGGGTCAAGACGGGGTAGCCGAAGGTCCAACGGCCCAAGAACTTGCTGACACCCCGGAAATTATGCGAGAATTCCAGGTATGATTCCTGTATCGGAATCTGTTAGTAACGTCTCAAATGGTGTGCACAGGCCGCCTGGAATGATAGTTTCGATACTCCGAATACCGCTCGGGAAATCGTACGTGTCTCGCTCACTATCTATGTGACACAAATTAATTTCATTCTAGGGAGGCTGGATTTACGCCAGTTCCGACAGTGCGTTTATTAGCAAATGCTCGAGCTAGCCTCCTTGCTGACCGTCTGTTATCTTAGACCCTCGTCTCATCTTCGTTCGTCGCGCCGCACGCAACCGTTCGAACGCCATGAGTCAAACCCGACCTCAACAAGGTGCTGCGGGTATTAACCTGTGGAACCCATCATCAAATCCCGGCAACCCACCTCCTGCTGGTTACGTTATCGTTGCGAATTATCACACCCATCCGGTGAGCAGTCCCCATTGACGTGATAATAACTCTAACATATATGTCCGTACAGATGGGTGACGAATACGGAGGAAACCCCTTCGTCCCATCGTTGGCCGATCAGGAGAATGCTTGGGAACGTGGTGTACCTGGCATAATCATCACTCGGCGTGGACTGAGAGGATATGTGAGTGTGATGTCCTCAATCTACTCTCGGTTCATGGAAAAACTCATTGATATTCTTGAAGGGTCCTCATCGTCGTGGCACCCTCGTTTCACCTCAAAATTATCCCATGACGTGAGTCACTTTGTCTTTGGACGCAATATGTTTCCAATTTTTGCATGTTTAGGGCTGAGCAGTACGGTGGGCAAAACGCAGAAGGAAACCGTCTCGGTACTTGGACCCCAGATCGCGCACCCAACCAACGAGATTAATCGCGTCGTCCTAATAAAAGCAGCCTAGTATCAGTACAACTAGTATTACTCATAAATAGCATCACAATCCTTTAAAAAATCACTCATTACCAACTTGCATCGTTCAGAATCGCGTATTTAATCCATATTCTCTCTGTCCACCTTCTACCGGGCCGGTCAATATTTGCTTGTATTTGAAAGCAGACCCACTGCGGCGCCGACCTTGTTACTGAACAACTTGAGGCTTGATTTCTGCGGTCCTTTGCATGGTGCATCCAGTACATTCTGTTCTATAAGGACCACAATCCACCGAAATTATGCAGAACGCCAAGTCCGTTCACTTTACGCTGTCAGCGCCGCCCTCGGAGGCATCGTCCCGCTCGTCATCACCAGCACCATTGTCGCCACTGTATCAGAACAACTTTATTCAAGAATATTATGACGAAAAGATCGACCACACATATGACGATAAGACGCCAGGACGACAGCCCAAGGATGTCTACGATACGACACTTCCGTGGTGGAGAGCTGCTATTCGTCGAAAGCTGGTGGCGAGCGTCCATCGGGAATCAAGAGTGATTGCCCAGATGCAGGTGAGTGTATACCCCATACTTTTACTGCTTGAAGCTGACAAGTTTAATTCAGAATAGAATACGGTTGCCCTGGCTTGATGCGTACTTTGTATACACATCATCACTCGGCACTCATACTTTCTTTATGATCCTCCTACCCGCGTCCTTCTTTTTTGGATACGATGAGATGGGCCGAGGGTAAGCTGCACTACCTGGTTTTGAAAAATGTCTAACTGGTGCTTTTTAGACTGCTCATGGTGCTTGCGCTGGGTGTGTACTGTGCATCAGTCATGAAAGACTTGTTATGTTCTCCTAGACCATTCGCACCTCCTGTCACACGCCTCAGTACGTACATCGTACTGAGGTCTACACTCCGTTTGACTGAATTTCTATAGCTATTGGGTCGCACCACCTCGAATACGGGTTTCCATCGACGCATTCAACCAACAGCGTCTCCATCGCGCTTTTCTTCTTTGGACATGTGCACCGTCTAGCGTCAACGTTGAAGGAACAATCCCCTTCTGAACCCATCATCTCAAACTCACTTTACACTATCCTATGTGCCATTCTATCCGTCTACACGTTCTCTATCGTCTTTGGACGTCTGTACACCGCCATGCATTCGTTTACCGACTGCATAGTGGGCGTTATTCTTGGCGCTGGGATCTGGTGGGGCCACAGCGACTGGTCAGGAATACCTCTTCAAATCCCGTCTTCCAATGTGTTTTACTATCCACTCTCTCTGCTCGGCTTTGGCGCGCTTTCCTCCAATTCGCTCGTCATTCACCTTGGCCGTGGCTTGGGTGCAGGCAAATGGATCGAAGGATGGGTCCAGCGGGGTGGATGGGAAGTTCCCCTTATCCTTATACCCATCTGTCTCCTCGCTGTGAACCAGCACCCGCAGCCTGTAGATGATTGTCCGTGCTTCGAGGATGCCATCGCATTTGCGAGCGTGGTGCTTGGCGCGCTGGTTTCGCGGTGGGCGGTCAGCTATAGCGGTGTCGGAACGAGCTTGAGAAGTGTGGTCGTCACCCCTGGCAGTGGCTGGGTGGTGGAAGCGGGTAAATGGGTGCAAGTTGAGAGAGGTTTCAATGATATGTTAGTTTGGTGGTGTTTCGCCGCTCTCAAGATGGTTGTTGGTATGTATCACTTCTCGAATTCTTGACACTAGCAGTCGTTAACGACATACATCCAGGGGTCCTCACAATCTTTGTATGGCGTATCCTCGCCAAATCTGCTCTCCATTTGATCTTACCCCCTACTTTCCGTCTTCTGGCTCGCGCCTTCAGCCTACCTCATCGCCGATTCTACACGCCAGCTACTGAGTATAAGTCTGTACCATCGGAGTTCCACCCAGACGCCTCAGGGGGATTTGGGCTGCATCCTATACCCTCAGTAATCGACCTGCCAAGCTCAGTGGGCGTTGGCGTGGAGGTGGGCGGTATCGGCAGTGGCGTGGATGGGGTGTCTAATCTGCATAGCAGCCTGCTTGGAGGGGATCTCAAAATGCGGAATGGTGGGAATGTGAATGGAAACGGAAATATGGCCATCAAAGGACATGCAGACACGTTCGTGAAGAGCAAGCACCTGAATGGAGCTGCTGGGTATGATAACGAGAGGAATGGCAAAGGCGACATTGTTAAGCACTACGATGCTGATGGTATGTCAACTTCCACTGCAGACACGACATACTGATAATTTATTTGTCCGTTCAGTGCTCACTAAAGTTATTGTTTATGCTGGAATCGCCGTACTCGCCACTGAGGTTCTGCCAATAATGTTTGACCTCCTAGGATGGGGTACCAGATCTTGGGTTGAGCTTTAGTTAGTTGAATCCTGTATTTGGGCGCCGTCCCACCCTGTGCAAAGTGTTCAAACCTTAAACCAGTACATCCTTCCTATGTCGAATGATCATAATATCTTTATTGGATTGTTGATAATAATAGTTTCTCTTTGATTCGTGTTTCTACTTATAGCCATCAACGCTGTTGATCTGCATTTACAAGTCAGAATGCATAGCGAAGATGAACCTTCAATCCTTAAATTGTTTATGGTCGAAGGATTTTGTCACAAATTGCACTTATGCGTCTTTATATTCGCTCAGACAGAATGTCCGTGGGAAGCGTTCGCTACATTCTTCTTGGTTCGTATCTCGCCGCTCTTGTCTAAACCGAACAAAAAAATGTCTACTACAACACCTCAAACCCTCAAACCGAAGGATATCGTCAAACCCGACGACGTCATGACATGGGAATTAGCATGGTAATATGAGACCCTCTCTGCAAGCTCGAGCACTCATCCACGCGTTGTGTTAACTAGGACCATGGGAGTAACCCCATGGGATGCTGGTGATATTCAACCATCCTTAAGGGAGGCTTTAGCACTCCTTGCGTTGCCAAAGAAGGCTGGGCGCGCTTTGGTGCCTGGGTGTGGTTCGGTGAGCTGTTCCGTACAATCTTCACAATCCACAACATCACCGAAACACCCCAGGGATACGATCTACCATACATCGCTGCACAAACAGGACTTTCCACTGTCGGATTGGACATTTCTGAGACTGCAAGGAGGCGCTGTGAGGAGTAAGCGCAACCTCATATTCATCTCGCCGCATGTTCACACCATTTGGAGGATGATCCAGAAAGTGAAATCGCAAGATCCGTCGATCCAAGCTTCATTTGAGATATCTGATTTCTTCAAATATGACCCTCCTAGGGACCAGCTTTTTGATCTCATATACGATCACACGTACGTTTACCTCTAACACCATCCTTTATTTCTTGCCAACGTTAGACTCCAGGTTCTTCGTTGCCATCCCCCCTGCACTACGCATGGACTGGGGAAAGCAGATGGCAAAGTTGATCAAACCTGGGGGGCATCTCATTACAGTTGTCTACCCAATAGATCCTTACGTCGAGACAGGGCCCCCCTACTACGTCCGTCAAGATCACTATGTAGAGCCCTTGGGTAACGACTTCTCAAAAATCCTCGACAAGGTCCCGGAGGAATCGTCCGAAAATCACAAAGACAGAGAGCATCTCATCATTTGGAAGAGGTTGTAAAATTTACCTGACGAATGACGACTGAGTATAAAATCACACAGACCCTACTTAAGTCGAACTTGAGCTAGCTCAAGCTCGTTTCCCGAAGTAGGTATTGGTCTCATACCCTTGATTTCGACAAGATTTCTCTTTGTGCGGTATGTAAAATTTTGGTAGTGTAACTGTAAGTGAAATATTAGTACTAAGGAACATTCAATGAGATTAGGGTGCTCCAGCGACTCTGGACGTAAATTTCTCTGCTTCTCCGAGTTTTGATTTTGGCGTTGGTAAATTATGAATGTTTGAAAGTTCGATTTTCCCCCCAATGGACAATCTACCAATTTTCGGAGACAGCACTGCAGTGGATAGTTGTCCTGGACTCGGAGTTCGCAAGTTTATTACTGCTGAACTCCCCGGTGGATCCTATAGATTATGTGAGTTCCGAAAGGCCAATTTGGCTGCAATTGCCAGTGGTTTGGTAGCTGCCAAAGCCTATGGAGTATGGAGTGCATAGCTGGCGAGAAGCACGAATTATGAGAGTTTTGATCATGACAAATAAACGAAGTCCAAACTCACTTGTACACTGAACGGCGTCGAATTTAACCTCGGACACTCAGTACTCAGTTCTCGTCGAGCAAGTCACTTTGCACGGAGTAAATCATGGAACATGAATATTTCACCAAGAATCCGCGCCTACCAGAGAAAATCACTTTCCCACTTACTACACGAGAACTCATTAAGATAAGCAGCTCGCCACTGAGGGAAAGAGTGCGGCATTGAGAGCATTTGTGCACAATTTGTGCAGCAGCACAAGCGCATGCAGATGGTTTTCAGAAACAAATGCATCACGTGTCCGTCTGTGGTTATTCAAGCTGAGATTCAAATATTCAATAGTGGTACTTAAGCTGAACGAACGCGCGTCTATCGCTTGCCAATGTCATGCTCCACTGGAAGAATGAGCGATATTTAAGGCTCATGCTCTTAGCCAATCTGTAACAAATTACGCGTCGTCCAACGGTGTTCGAACATCACCAGTTTCGAATTTTACTTGCTTTGGCCCTACGCAGGATTTGGATAGGTGGGTTTCATTGACATTCTTTTTTCACCTCTTTCTTTTTTCGATACACCTTCGTTCCGATGATTTTCGACCCTATCGGCGCCATTGCTCTCATACTTGATTGCTACGATAAGCATTGCGAGGAGAAGCATCGTTAGTCACCCTATGGTTAGACGCACATACTTTGAGTGTCTGGCCGCAGCCTGCAATACCCGCAGCTCTCTCTACATGTTCATCTTTCTATTTTCGGAATTCGGCGACGTCTCACCGCTGGGGCGCCGTGGTCTCTGCTGGTGGTCTCTAGTCGAGTAGGTGGCCGATAGTTACGACCAGAGATGGAGGCCTTGCCTTCCATTTCAACTGTGGCTATAGGCTATATCCAGTGGGGTCGGTGTATACTTCTCAATGATGTATACGCGATTTTTCGGTATGACGTACGAGGGGTCTTTGAGGATTTAACGCGCGTAGTTCTTCATCATCTTAACTTCCACATGTCTCAGTGGATATCTGACGGAACTATCTTCTTGAATTAGGTATCGGTCACACCGCCCAGGGGCTATGTCATTTTGCAAGAGAAGTCAACAAGAGTCAACACTTCGTGCTGAGTAGGTGAGACTCATTGACGCTCTTTCGCCTCTTTTCTTTTTCTTTTTCTTTCTCTCGACATGTCTTTGTTGCGATGCTCCTTGACCATATTGGTTCCTTTGCTCTCATACTTTGAGTGTTTAACCACAGTTCTGAACGGCCTTGTGACTTTACATATTTTCCTTGCTATTGGTCGGAAACTCGGCGACGTCTCATCTATTGGAGCGTCGTGGTCCAGTCGTGACTAGATCGCTTGTGGCTGAGAAGCTATCGACGGCTTGTGATAGGAGATTGAGACTCCTCGTGACTGTCGGTTGTTATTCACTGAGGGCCAGTGTCGTTACGGCCTGGCATACGAGGGGCCTTTTTAGCATTCAACGCACATAGTTCTTCTGCGTCATTGGAGTGTCTACACACCTCGTTGCATATCTGACGAATTGTTGATCTAGGCGTGGCACACTCTGCCTAGAAACTATCGAACTAATATCGGTTAACATTTACATGCTCAATGAAGTGAGTTTCGTCTTGCTCTTGATTTCTTGGTATCTTTTGTCCCCTATCGATGCCTACGCGTTTTATCGTTGGTCTTGGCCAAAGATACCCACACCAGCTTCCTTCTCGAAACATTTGGACGAGCGTGGCGGCTCAATTGTGCCACTGCCGATCAACATCTTCATCCACTCATAGCTCCAACGACTGGGTTGGGAGACAAGCCGAAAGATATCGGGAAACCGATGTCTTTCTCTCGATCTCTGGGACCTTAACGTCCTACCAGTTGGTGGAGAGGATGTAGGTGCTATGCAATTAATGCCAATTGGGCTACCCATGTGTGTCTGTCATTTATTTGCGGCACAAGGGATCCTGTGGGTGGGCAAGGCGTACGAGGGGGGTTCGAGATTCTAACATGACGCTCGCTACTTTCTTTCATCCTGCTTTTCTGCTTCATCACTAATCACCGATACCAATTAGGAATATATCATCTTTTGGGGGCATTGAAGGTGTGTGACGACGTCCTCTGTGCTGTACTTTTTCTTCCTACCGTGTCACTCCCCTATCGGTGCCGCGCCGTTCTCTTCGAACGTTGGATGTTCATATCAACATCTGGCCTAATGGTTCGAAACCTCTGATCGTCCTGCCTGGGCTATATTACAAAATTAACAAAAACTGTGGGTTCAGGCAGACGAATCATCTCTTCTTCCTTGGGACGAACCGGCTGACTTAGGTCGCTGGGTTCAAATTCTGATTGCAGGCGAAGAGGCAGCCATCGTCAAAGCGAGGAAAGCCTTGTATGTCAGTTGCCCTTGAGGAGACAATTTACTTCCTCGGAGTGAGGCTTGTGAGTTGGAGGTTTTCTACTCGGCATACGAGGGGGTTCTGTTATCATGAGACTCTTGTCGCTCTTCATATCTCTACTTGTTGGTTTTCCCATCGCATCTGCTAATGCATCGGTGCAGACAGCTTGTATTTGGATGTCGCAACTGCATCCACAGGCGTTTTCAAGCCGACGTCAGTGTGCGTTGTTACTGGAGCGCATATTGGTCAAGATACTGAAGTAAAGTGAGTCTTTTTCCTGCTTGTTGTATGCATGATGCATGGTTGCTGTACCCCTATCGATGCCTATGCGTTTCGACGTTGAGAGAGGCCACTGCCTCGACAAAGATACCCTCATTGGGCCTAGCTTCGCCTGATATTAAGCTCTTATGGATGACTAGTGCCATACTTTTATTGAGAGTACGCTGAGTGGCCCCACAAGTTCAATCGGCTGGATTGAATGTCAAGTCGATGGGCATTGGAGACCACTGGCTATCTTCTTTGTCGTTTTCGGATGTAAATGTCTTCTACCAGTTGGCTGAGAGGGTCTGGCAATATTCTTTATATTCTGTTGGCACTAAAACTCTGTTCGAGCCATCACTGCGGTTGTTGGGAGCCGTTGAGGGCAAGGCGCACGAGGGGGTTTCGAGATTTAGCCTGATTTTTCTAGTCTTTCCGTGTCATTTATAGTTGCTGACGTTCTTTGATTAGGAGCGATATGGATGTTCACATAATATCTAGGTGTGTTCGACGACCGTCCAATGCCTATTTCTTCGCCGCAGCCTCGCAGTTTTTGTGCGAGAAAAGGCACAACCCCTATCGGTGCC
>Ga0247735_1000526_pt1 | contig 14962 bp, 21 predicted proteins | sample UWRJL178409R2_FD_180934 | JGI IMG/M metagenome (GOLD analysis project Ga0247735, IMG submission 180934) | Plant litter microbial communities from Arlington Agricultural Research Station in Wisconsin, United States - UWRJ-L178-409R-2 | ecosystem: Environmental > Terrestrial > Plant litter >... | reverse complement strand
AGGCCATCCGGCCGGATGGACCCGGTGTACAAAGTCGGTGACTAGATCGCGCGCAAACGCGAAGAACCGGCGTCTACAGCAATCTCGCGCTCGGCCTTGGCGAAAGTAAGCACGTAGGTCATTCGCGAGAGCGGCATTTCGAGCTTCCGCGCTGCTTCGAGAAGCGCGTTTTTCTTATCGATACCAGTGGGGCTGCGGCGGACAATTTCAACGAGCGTGTCGGCAGCATGTCGAAGTTCGGTGGCTTGTTTGTCGATGTCGACGCGCTCAAGAACTATAGACATGGGAGCCTTTCATCTGCTGGCGGCCATCGAACGAACCTGGTTCGTCATTCGTGGGGGTATCACTAGTTTAGAGCTAAACCATCTCAAATGACGCCAACTCAGGTTGCATTGCGCAAATACAAAGGTGCCTGCCGCTTTGAAGTGGGCGGGGTGAGAGCGGGAGGCATTTAGCGCCATCTATTACGCAATAAGCGCACATAATCTTGGTTAGTGGCACTTATTCGACCATTAGTGGAGGATAAGTCGAGTGAGTGAACAGAACATGCAAGTCATGGTGCGGCTGGCGGCACTCAAAGATATCTTTCGACCCTCCGCGCCCACAGACAATCTAGAACTATTTCAAGGTCGCTTCAAGCAACTCGAAGGCGTCAACAGCGGGATTCAGGAGATTGGGCAGCACGTAGTCGTCTTCGGCGAGCGCGGAGTTGGTAAGACTTCAATTGCATACATCGCTCGCGGAATCTTTCTTTCGGTCCCCGGCGAACTAGCCATCACCGTTCGCGTCCAGTGCGCAGAGGGAGATTCGTTTGACGCCGTTTGGAAAAGATTTGGCAACCGGCTTCAAGAGGAAGCGGCAGAGAGTCTCTCCGAGCGAGACTTCGCGGAAGTGACGGAGACACTTCGACGGGCAGAATCAATTCTCCTCTTTAGTGAGAACGAGCTTTCGCCAGACGATGTCAGACGCGCACTAAAGATCGTTGCAGCGCGTATCAAACTATTGGTCATCGTCGACGAGTTTGATCGCACTGCGTCATCCACGGTTAGTACGTTCTTCGCAGATTTGATCAAGACCTTGTCTGATGATTTGGTCAAGATGACACTTCTCTTTGTTGGGGTAGCCGAGAACGTCACGGATCTTATCGACGGACATGAATCCACGATTAGAAACATCCGTCAGGTATCAATGCCGAGGATGAGCAACGAAGAGCTTGAGAGAATCGTCGTGAACGGTTACGAACAGTATCGCTTGCGCTCTGCTGACGGACTCACCTGCGATATCAGGGCAGCAAGGTCCATCGCTCGAATATCTCAAGGGTTCCCCTACTACACCCACCTTCTCGCAGGGGCGGCGGGAGCAGAAGCGATTCGGAGAGGGCTTGATCGTGTAACTACGCAAATTGTAGTTGAGGCGATGATCGCCGCCGTCGATGGCACATCTCATGCAATCAAGACGTCCTACCTCGATGCCGTAGAGGCTCGTGCTGACGCACAACTGGAAAATACGCTGCTCGCTTGCGCACTCGCGGAAATCGACTACATGGGATATTTCACGTCGAGTTCCCTCAATGCTCCGATAAGCCACATGAGCGGAGAGCAGAAGGGACCAGGACATTTCGCTCGTCATCTCAAGCGCTTCGCTCTAGTAAATGGAGCTAATTCGATTCTTGAAGAGAAACGCACTGGGGAACGAAAGGTCAAGTATCGGTTTCGAGATCCTCTGATGAAACCGTTCGTCCTTATCAAGGGCGTGCAAAGCGGCCTGTACAAGATTGGGCAAGACTGACAATCCAAGTAGTCGAAGCCTCTCACACCGAGCCGCCATCTCCGTGGCAGTCGAACTCTGCGTCGCTGAGCATCGAATGGGAACTCCGCGCCGGGGCGATGCGGTCATCCGATTAGAGGACACGGCTGCGGCCAATTGGACTAGTGGTGATGAACTGACCAGGTCCTGTGGCGCGCACCGCGTCTCGACACGTGAAGTCGCGTCCAGCACAATGACAATCAGTTAGCTCGCTAGATTGTGCGTATGGATGACGATGACGACATCGGTGATGCCAATTTTGAGGAGGAGGCTAAGAACGGCCTCAACTTCCTTTTCGACATTCCGAAGATGAACTTTCCGGAGATCAACTTACCTTCGCCTATTTTTCACGAAGCCCTCTTGGCCAATGCAATGCCAAAGTTCGATGTGACTGCTCTCGTCAGAACGGGGATAGTGCCGTCCTTTGATTTCGGCCTAGTCGCGTCGATGAAAGAAAATCTCAAGGGCTTCGTAGACCTCTCATCCTTAATTGAACCTATTGTCGCGCACTCCCGGATTCAGATCGGAGCGCTGCTCGCCGGTTTCAAGGAGTCGCTCGACGATCTCATCCTCCCAAACTGGCGAGAGGTGGACCACCCGGAGTGGGAGGACATTCTTGGCATGCTCCTCGACGAGGGCCTCGCCCTTGCGTGGACGCCCCCAGCTGCAGTGCTGTCGAAGCTTTTTGCTGCCAAGAGCCCCGCAGATCGCCGGCGGGTTATTGGACGGAACTGGCGAATCATTGTTACCGACTGCCGTGAACAGCTAGATGCCGTTTCCTCCGATGAGGGACAGAAGGCTGCGCGATTTGGGATCCTCGCGGCTGATGCGATCCTCGAAGGTCACACTGAGGCCGGTCAGGCGCTTGCGGCGAATCTTCTTGAAACCATTCTCCGCGGGTTTGATGACGCGGAGAGAATCAGAATTACCAGCCACCGGAGTCGTCCCGATGTCGGTTCGTATGGCTATAAAGAAGCGATCGTGTTTGCCGGCATTTGGGGCGCCTTTGGCGTGTATCGTCCTGAGCGTAACGACCCGATCCCCGCCTCTTTTAGTCGCCACGCGACCGCCCATGCTGTATCTCGACGGCAGTTCTCCAGGATAAACGCGGTCATTGCGTTGACCCACGTCACTGCGCTCCTGCGGCTGGTTGAGGGAATGAAGCAATGAATACGAGCTGCGTCACCCTGCAGTCGGACGAACTCGACGACATCTGCATCGGGTTTAAGCGAGGCACGGCGGCTGAAGCCCAAATTTGCGGCGGCAGGTATTGCGAACCGCCTACGCCGAATGTCCCGACTCAGCCATTGCGCGCAACGCTAAGTCGTACGTGGCTCCATCGATAAGGCGCAACCTCAGCGCCTCTTGAAGATCCGCAACCGGCCCCCGCACCATCACGTAGGCATCCCACACTGGGCCGCGAGGCGCTGAGACCTGTGCGACCACGGGAAGTGCGGCAACGATCGCAGCAAACATTGCGGCATCAATTTCGTCCCGGGAAAGTCTTTTCGCCGCTTCCGTGACCTCACTCATGGTCGCGAACCTCCCAGTCAGGCAATATCGCAGGTCCGCGCATCCGCGCTCGGATATCGTCCCATTCACCAGCGTCTGTGAACCGAATAAACCGATCGAATGCCTCCAGAGTCTGCACTCCTGCAGCGTCCAGTAGCGCAAGCGTCGATGTTCCAGCGTCGAGGTGATGCACGATCCAGGTCGCCCGCATCCGCCGTGCCTGCAGGGCGACTCTGCCTCGCGACCTGGAGACGAAGTCGGTGATGAGATTCGGGTTGTCCCCAGACTGCCCTTCTCGAAAGAGCGGACGGTCGGCTGGATCGCCCTGAACGATGCGCGCTAATGCGTCTTCCCAATCGCGGCTGACGGGAATGCGCCGGGCTCGGTCTCCCCGAGCGGTGACAACGACACCGTCGTCGTCAGCGACGACATCCGCTATACGACATTCGATTATTTCCTTGCCAGATAGGCCTGCGCCAATACCGAGCGCTAGCAGGGCGCTTGCGCTTGATCTTCTGGCGGCCGTGGGTTGGACGGACGCCCAGCTCCGGAGCGCCGCAAGCTCACGATCTGAGTAAGGCGCGGACGGGTCGGATGCGCCGAGCGGACGTAACGCTGTGACGATCGCCTCCGGTGTCAGCAAGGCTTCGCTGATGCGCAGAAGTCGAGACCTCATGGTGTTGCGGGAACCCTTGGTGCGATATTGCGGAACGACGGAGGTGAAGCGGTCGATGACATCGCGGTCGAAAATCACGGTTGGATCGAGCGGAAGGCCAGCCGTTCCCCAAGCCCACACGGCGAGCGGAGTTGCAGCGGCGAAGAGCTCTGGCTTGGAGTATCGGGTCTCGGTCGCGGCGGCTTCGACACAGCTCCTTACGAAAGGACCGATGGTCGCCCATAATTTGTCGGCCATCTCTGGTCGATAGTTGTAAGTCTCGTCAGTCACTAGGTCTACCTGTCCTCGATGCGACGTTCTTGTTCAATGTAATGAACAGCACGACCAAGCACAATGCCATGACCACAACGTCGGCAATCTAGGCAGGCCGGCTCGCCACCCGACCCATTCCACGATCGTGCCGTGGAAAGCGACCGCGTCAGGCGTTCAGATCCAGAGCAAGCCGAGGGATGAGCTCCACCAATCGAGGGAACTCGTCCCGGCTGTGGGAACGAAATGGGAGGGTGAATGAGTCCTCGCCGTAGGTCAGGGTAAGCACGACCCTCTTCGGCCAGTCGCCGTTCGTAAACCCGATCGCGTTAGTGACATCTCCGACGCTGAGCGAGCTGAGATTCTTGCGTCCGATGACGCGCGCACCCAAGTTCCGGCCGTCATCGTTCGAACCTGCGGTGAACGCCAGGTCGACGATGATGATGGCGTCTTCGGTAAACGCGAGAATCAACGCTTTCGTATTGTCATTGCCGACAGCGTTGATGTTGTGGTCGACATAAAGAACTTTCGAATCCCCTGCGATCAACGCGATCTGCGACGACGCCTGATCGAACCACGCACGGTCGTATTCGTATGCAAACGGACCCGCTTCGTGGATCCGATTACATATTTCGCTCGCCAGGGCTATGGACTTCTCAGACATGTTCGACCTCTCTCGATGATGGTTGACATCTCCGAACCACTACCTGCAAAGTTCTGAGGCGGCAGCGCGGTCAACTTGGGGTCAGGCTAACGCACCGACGAGTACGGCTAGCGGTATGTATCGAAGCGACCGGGCGGATCGATGGACTCGGCCGAGGCCGATCTGACGATTCCTGTACAGCCAGGTGGGAGAGTCATATTGTGAGTCATGGATCAATGCCTTCGACGTTTCTTCGCTCGGTTCAGGCGCGACCGTTCTTCGCTCCCGCCGGACCCGTGCGAAGAACCGCTCCTCGAATTCCGGGAGTCACAGCTGCGACCCGGCGATAGGGCGACGAAGTGAACGAGGGCCCGCTCTTACCAGACCAGCATCTGCTGAGCCGGGTGTTAATCAAACGATTCATGTCCGTTGATGGCAGGTTGCGGTTCTACGACCTGCGCACGCGTCGCTCGGTGGTCAAAAGCTACGGGCCGGCCGGGCGGGGAGGTGCATACACCCCGCATGCGCCTGCGGAGATGGAAGCGATCTGGGGAAAGTTGGAAAGCCGGGTTCCGGCTGCATTGGCCGCCATCGATGCCGGCACTGTCTTCGACGACGAATCCCACGTTCAGACGCTCAAGCACCTGATTGCTCTCCATTTCTTTCGCTCCAGCGAGAACCGGCGCCTCTTCGACCGCACTGTAGCGACACGTCTGGATGGGGCGGTGGATCTTAAACGGGCCAGGCTCTACCAACCGAAAGAATCCGCGGGGCCCACTAAGGTCCCGACGCATAACGAGTTGTTCTCCGCATTCATCGATCCGGAAACTCCGACGCAAATCTTCGAAGAGCTATTTCAAGGCCTGCAATCGGACTGGTTCTCGCGGTCGGCTGTCGATGTGCGCGGGACTGGTCTAGAGATCTGGGACACGGATTCCGATTTGGTCCTCCCCGATGTGGGAGCTCTCGCTTTCGACGAGTCCGGCAACTTGTCGGGCAAACCTTTTCGCGAAGTCTCCACCGTGGTTCTACCCATCGGGCGGAGGCTGCTAATTTCTCTGGGGCCCGAAAATGCCCGAGGTCCGGTTGGGCAAGCCGTGGTCGACACTCTGACACGAAGTTCCTTCTCCGCCGCCCTCAGGTGGGTCTACTCTCACCCCGACGCGGACGTCGGGGCTCTCGCGTTCGGGGAAGAATCAGAAACGTCGGACCTTCATCCGAGCTGAACGCCCTATTGACCGACTCATCCTCGCGCGCCTGTCTGCCGTTCACCGCGCCGCGCGTTGTCACGATCCGGTGCGTGGAAGCGCGAGGCGCGAGCGCGAGGTTCTTCGCTCGACGTGACGGTGAGTGAGGACTGGACAAGCTCTTCGCTGCCGTGCGCTTGTTTCTCCGAAAGTAGGTGATCACCTGTTGCCCAGTACTCCCGATCACCCGTCGTGTTCAATCCCTCCGCGTCAGGCCGGAGTAGGTCGGGTCCTTTTTGGCAGCGTAATGCTTGTCGAGGAGCATCCGTCGTCTGACGGTTGGAGGGGATGCCGTTTTGTCGTACCCAGGCGTGGAGCGACACGACACGCCGTAGCAGGCGTTGGCAGGAAGGAAATCTGACCTCGCGATGAGCGCGGCCAGCGTGGCATTCGGGGTGGACGTTTGCGCTCTCCCGTCTTTGCGCATTGCAGTGTGTCTCAATGTGCATCCGACCTCGTGTATCGAATGATGTATCTCATTGGGTGGTGCGGAACCGCAATCAGCGCTCCGGCCGTCCAACAACCAGACCAACCGCGAGTGGCCATACTTATGCCATGGAAATTGAAGTTAACGTAGCCGAGGCGGCAGCCGAGGAGATAACGCCCGCAGAGACGCGTGCCGAGATAACGCGACTTTCCGCGCGCGGTTACGTCGCTCTCCGTCATGTGCTTGTGCAGAAGCCGAGAGCGGAGAAAAGCAGCGACGACGAGCTCGGAAGTACCGTCGGCGTGGCGGTGCACGAACGGCGTCATCGCGCTCTGCTTTTGTACCTACTGATGTTGACCGCTTGGCCGTGGCTGGCCGAGAATCGCAGACCGTTGCCGGGAGCAGCCTGGATCCGAGCACTCACTGCGCCGGGAGCGTTGACCTGGTCACCCTCGACCCTGTCACGGGCGTGGGCAGATCTGAGTGACATGGGCCTTGTCGAAGTGGAACGCAAACGCGAAGGTCGTGCCCGTCGTGTTCTTCCGCGCCGTGAAGACGGGCAGGGGCTCTACGACGCTCCGGCCGGCCGACGCGATCGGAACAACATGTATTTTGTTCTCCCGGACAACTTCTGGCTCGAAGAAATCTTTGCGAAACTCACTTTGCCCGGTCTCGCCATGCTGCTGATCATTGCAAAGGAGACTAACCATAAAAGCGAAATGTACCTCCCGTACTCCTTTGGCCCGAAGTGGTACGGTCTCTCGCCGAAGAGCGTCCAGAACGGCATCAAAGATCTCGACAAACACGGTTTGGTCAACATTCGCCATCAGACATTCAAAGCACCCTTATCGGCCACAGGGTCCTCGACAAGGATCTGGTATTCGCTCACCGGTGCATTCGCGCACGATGCCCGGTCGGCACTGAGGACGACAGCTCGGGTCGAGCGGACACGTCGTCTCGTCGCTCAGCAGAGGAAAGCTTTACCCGTGGCTCCGACGGCAACGCCGGAAGAGCAGACACCAATCGCTTCAGAGGCGCCGAAGAGCCGAAGAAGATGGAAAGGAGTTCGCGGTGATGCCACAGAGAGTCAGCGCTGAGGGTTGGAAGACGATCCGTTTCGCCATCCGCGGCTGGGGGACCACTGTGCGGTTGATCGCGGTGATTCTCTCAATCGGTGGCAGCGCCTCGATTGCCGGACTGCTCGTAACGTCGTTATTTCGCTGACTGATCGTGCTTGCGCGCCCGTTGAAGTCTCCTCATCAGAGATGGCCCTGATGGTCAATAATCGTTTTCGCCGCTGCGTTCGCAGCTTCTGTGCAGTCCGCGGGCGGACACAGTGGCCTTCCCGCCCGACCGGCCGCGCCAATCGGAAACGGTTGGACGAGCATGCCTTTCAGATCCACCACCAGACACCATGTTTCGACAACGCCGTCATCCGGCCGTTCCAATGTATTCCCCAACCGCACGGCGGCGTACGCGGGAGTCCCTTGGCGTTCGGCTACCCGACCCGCCCGATCACGTCTAGCTCGGTTCATAGTCGGGCGTCGAAGATTGCCGGCCCGGGTGACGACGCCTGCTTTCGCCCCCAGAAATCGGGTCTTCACCTCGATTGCGACTAGCTCGCCGTCGACGAAGACGACGAGGTCCAGGTCTTGACGGCCCTCCGTTCGCTCCATTCGAGCGTCGCCCATGGTGACGATTTCCGCGCCCATCGCCGATTCGAGGAATTCACGGGCACACTCTTCACCGAGTCCTGCCAACTGGGAGTTCTTCGATGCCTTGATCACTTCCCGTAAGGCATCATTTTCCCCTTCCGGTGGAGGAAATGCCGACATTGCGGCCGGATCGAATCGGTTCCGGAACGTTTGAACCCGGACCGTTTTCCCTGAAGGCGATCCGGCTGTGTCCGAAACCGTGCCGAGTTCTATCATCGCCGGAAAATCCGTGTTGTCGCAGTAAAGCAGTGCGCAGAAGAAAAACGAGTCCGTTGCTGCGGCTTCGTTCTCGATGCGGCGGTACTGTTTTCCGTCTGCTGACCAGCCTCGGTTCAGGCGTTCATCCTGGGGAAAGATGTTCGCACTGATCTGTCCGCCGCCGCTGTGCGGGAGCATGTGCCCCCGGTCGAGATTCAGCCCGTACCTATCTCTCGCGTGCGGGTAGCCCGCCTGATAAGTGGTGTCTCGTGCGATGGACGGTTCATGAAGAAATGCGGCGACTCCGAGAGCTCGCGGACTTGTTGTGTCGCCTTCCCGCTCTGCGCGGTCGAACAGCAGTTCGCCGTCGCCATCGTTGACATCGATCACGGTCAGGTCGGAGTTCGAGCCCGCGGAATAGCGGCTAGTCCAAACGTTGAAGAGCTCCTCTATCGCTGGCCCAATGGTGCCTCCGCTGTGAACGAGATCGGCAAACTGCTCGTACTCGGCAGGCAGAATGTCGTCGAGCATGGTGATCTGCATCCTCTCCCGTCGCTGCACGTGCGACATAGAGCGCGGGTAGCGAGCGATTTCTATCGTTTCTTGCGTTTGTTTTTGTCCGGCTTGATCGTGTTCTTGTCGCGAATCCGACCGTCTTTACCGTAAATGTTTATCTCTCCACCGCCCGCATTTTTGATGATCTCACGTGCGCCGTCGATCGCGTCTTTCTGGGTGCGGTGGTGGCTTCGTTCGCCGCCTGAGGGGTTGACTACTGACCACCCGCCCTTCGCAGACGGTGTGACATGGGTGGTGTGATCGGAATCCCCGCGGTTGACCTTCTGAACCTCTTTGGTCCAGTCGTCGTCGTCACCTGTCACGGCCCGATGACCGTGGATGTGGGTGTCGGGCGGGGTGCGTTGTCGAGATCGACCGGTGCGGTACTTGGTACTAGAGCCCCGAGAATCGCGAGCGCGATGCTTATGGTCAGGGCAATGAAGCCTGCGCGGGCCCACTTGCCTCGTTTCGACAGCCAATCTTCGTCAGCTTCGAGGACGTCGAGCTTGGTGTCTATCAGCTTCTTTCGCCCCGCGCGGAGTGTCATCTTTGACAAGCCTTCGCGCATAGCCCTGACGTCGAGGGCTTCACCGCGGCGCGGGAAGACTACAACCACACCGCAAAAGGCGGCAATGAACGACAGGGAAAGATTAGCGATCAGCCACCCGGATGGTGCGCTGCCGACTTGGAGTGCCCCAACCACGCTCGCAGCGCCGATGAGGATTGTTGCGCGCTGTTCCATTGCGGTACTGCGGTCAACGAAAGAAGCCATCTCCGAGTTGAGTTCGTCTGCGATCAGATCGTACGTCTCGGACTCACGGGCCGCGCGCCAAGATCTCACTGGGCGCTCACTTCTTCCGTTCGGTCGGCGGCTTCGGCGTCGTCGGAGGTGTCGGTCGACCCTGTGGAGGCTTCGAGCTGAACGAACCACTACCGCTGTTCTCACTCTTCTGAACCGGTTTCTTCCATGAGTTCGCGTCGCTCGCGGGCTTATCGGCCATTTGTTCCTCGTTCGGTCATTGAAGTTGTCTTGATTTTAGGGGTCGGGGTGAAGCCGACCGCAGGCTTCCCCACTGCGGTCGGCCAGGGCTGTCTTCTAGCCCTTGGTGCCGCGAGGATCGTTCCCCTTCGGGATCGTGTCCTTTGCGCGGATGGCGCCGTTCCTGCCGTGGATGTTCAGTTCACCACCGCCTGCGTTGCTGATGATCTCCCGTCCCCGGTTGATCGCGTCCGCCTGCGTGTTTGTGTGTGCCGATGCCCGGGCCGATCCGGGCGCTTTGACGTCCCAACCGCCGTTAGCGTTTGGGACCACGTGTCGTGGATTGTCGTTGCTCATATCTGTCACCTCCTCTCGGTTCGTCTACGACGAAACGCCAGGTTCATGGCCGGATAGAAGAACGATCGTCCGGAGATGACCTAACGCGGGCCCGAGCAGGTGTACTCGATACTCGCCGTCAACGGCCAGTGAAGGCGTGTGACGGCCCGTCGGGAAGCAATCTAGCTGGGATTTTTTACAATGCGTAGCTTTTCTTGGCGTTTCCACAGATCGAGTCCCGCTTGTGACATGTGTGCCCGTTCCGGTGCCCAGCGAAACACGAAAACGGCGAATACAACCACGACTGCATTGAGGACCGGGAGCTCCAAGCCGGGAGCTGTAGTGGTGCGAGCGCTACGTGGAGCCGTCTGGTTCATCCTTCGAGAACCCGAGCTGAGTTTCCGTGGATAGCCATGACTCGGTGCCTTCTAGTTCCTCGGTCACTTCCTCGGGGCCTGGAAGGCGAGTGATTTTGCCTGCCTCCTTCGATTCGGCGTTGTTGGGTGCGTCCACGGCCTCGACGTTACGATGTGAAGTCGATTTCGTCCAGATGCAGACACGGACGCTCCGGGACTCACTCGTCGTTATCTCGCAGCCCAGCGCCATGCAGCGCGCTCAGAGTCGACCTAGGAGCGCAGAGGTATCGACTTAGCGGCAGCCGATATCGCTGAGTTCATCGCCGTCGACAGGCAGGGGAACTGATCTGAAAAGTCATGTCGATGACGCACTAAGTTTGCGTGAAAATCACTTCGGGTTGAGGTCAATTTCTGGCCTCTTTTTGATGGTGTTTTCGACCTACAAAAGACCCCTTTGAGCATGCCCTTCCCGGGCCGTCGGCGACGCGGAACCCCTTTTCGCGACGTCTACCGACTGCTTGGCCTGCGACGGTCGGCACCGGAAATGCCCCTCGCAAGCGTCCATGCGGCCGGGTCGACCACCGCTTCAGCACTTCGACGACGATCGGGAACAGCCGCGAGCGCCCAGACGGAGTCGTCGGAATAATCCCGGTTTGACCCCCAAAATTCGTGCACACTCTGCAAAAAGCCCTTGAAACGGCTTTTCATTGACAGCTGTGAACCGCTGTTTACAATCCGATGTTCACAGATTCTGCCAAGCAAACAAAGGGGAGTGGCCCTATCTATCTATCTTGTTTACCTGTTTACAAAAAAGAGATATATACCAGGAGGCTTTTCTATATCTATATCCCCCTAGAAACAGGTAGATATACATACAGATCTCTCTATATACATACCCTCCGAATCGGTAAACACGTTGCCACCCCTCTCGAAGGCCCCTGCATCCCAAAGATTCAGCGGGATTTTCTGTGAACATTCGGTTGTCAAACGGGCGTTCACACTGTTGCCACCCTCTTAACAGCCGTTTCTGGCGGAAACGCCGACTCAGCTCATCTTTGTGGCACAAGTCGAGGTGCGGTCAGGCGATCCGGAGGCCTCGCTGAGGGATGTCATCACCTGCCCATTTCGGGCGCCCCATTCGCCCCCAATTTGCGACCTCGAAACAGCGGATATCGGCCGTTGCCCGTAACGTCGTCCTTGCCACGAAAGCCGTGGTGTCTCGATCGGATTGGACAGGTGGCCAGATTGTCGGAAACAGCTCCCAACGTCCCGGTCGGATACTCCTCGACGTTTCTCCCGATCACCGTCGAACTGCCCGATGCAACTGCCGCCGACTTGACCGTCGAGCTCGACTACCCTCACTTCACGATCTTCTTCCGTCCCGACCGTCGGCTAGCCGCAGCCACCGCGGTGAACATCGATGGCGCTCAGCTCCTCGATCTGGCCCGAGGCGACGACTGGCACTTCGACGCCCGCATTGACGAATCTGATCAGGCCGGTCCGGATATCTACGCCCGCAATGATCTCGACCGCGGCCACCTCGTCCGTCGACGCGATCCGGTCTGGGGAACGCCCGATGTCGCATCGGTCGCAAACCAGGCGACGTTCGCATTTACCAACGCGGCACCACAAGCGGCACTCTTCAACCAGGGTCCGCAGCTATGGTCAGGACTCGAAGACCACATCCTCGAATACGCCGGCGCTCACGCGCAGAAGATCAGTGTCTTCACCGGGCCGATCCTGGCGCCGGACGATCCCACTTATCGTGGCCTCCAGATCCCGCGCCGGTTCTGGAAGATCGCCGCGTGGGCGTACATCGACTCGGAGGACGCAGCGGATACGCCCCGGCTCGCGGCAGCGGCATTTGTCCTCGACCAGACGGAGCAGCTGGAGGCGGTGTTGGCGGCTGAGCGATCTGTGGCGGTTCCTCAGCCGTTGGGGCCATTCCTGACGTACCAGGTGCCGGTGAGTGATGTGGCTGAGATGACGGGGTTGGAGTTCGATGATTTGGTGGCTGCGGATTCCTGCACCGCGCTTGATCCCACCATCACGAGCCCCAGACTTGAGAAGCCATGGAAGATCCTTGAAGACTTGTCTTCGATTGTGCTTTGACGCCATGCGGACGAATACCCGAGGAGGTCCTTTTGCTGGCGGCGTACTCAACAAACCCGACAATGTAGTCGCACTTGTGGCCTCTGCGCTGCGGATCGCGCACGGCGCGTGACCTTCGCAATCTCGCGATGCTTACTATTAGCGTGCGGCGATCTGTCCATCGCTCCGTAACCATTGAGATAATCCCGTTCGGTAGATCGTCGCACTTCCAAGACAGTTTGCTTCGTCGAGTAGCCGCCAAGGTTCGACGAAATTCCTTTGGACGAATCCGGCTATCACTGTCTCGGAATCCCGGGCATCAAGCACTGGAGTGAAAATGGACGCGCTGTCGAGCATCGCACCGATCGTCGCAGCCCTCGGGGCAGTAGGAGCTCTAGTCAGCTTTACCCTGAAATATTTGAGTTCGCGTGGGACACATTTTTTGGAGCGCACTCGTGGACTGCTCGAAATGAAAAAACTAGTTCAAGAGCTAGGTGAGGTTACCGGTCCGGCGGCGTCCGTGAGAGCCGCGGAAGCGCACCTTGAATTAGTTCAAAGCTACGAAGTCGAGGTCCGTGCTAATGCCATCCTCTATCTGCGCGCGACCGCCCGGCTAAAACGCCCCGGTTCGATAATCACGCCTTTTCTGTGGATCGGCTATTCAGTCTATGTGTTCTTCGTGTTGTCCAATGAGCTGTCGGCGGCGACTTTTCTCGCGACGAATCCGATTCTCAACACCATTGGTGGCATAGCGCTGGGGCTGGTTGCACTGGCGGTCCTTGTCGGTGCAATTGTTACAGTCATCCGCCGGTTCGTCACTCGCTCGATCCGAAAAGAGATGGGACATATCGACGATTTGACGCTTGAAGGTGCTGGCTGGTTGTGGCGGGCTTGGGAGAAGTGGCGAACACGAGCCAGGGCGAACTGACATGCAAAGCTGGGGTTTTGAAGGAGGGGACCGACTGCCTCGCCCAAGTTGACGCGAGGCGAATGCCCGGCGACCCGAGCGGTCCCATGTGAACTGCTGTATTGCGAACGACAAAGCCCCCGGGTGGTGCATGCTCAGGGCATGACTTTACTTGATCAGATTATTGAAGGCAGCACCGACGACGCTGTCTCCACTGCAAACCTGCTCAGGCTAGTCCAGACGGCGGCAACCCGTTTGGACGCCCAGGACGTTGTCGGATGGGCTCGGAGCGAACTAAATGGTTACCCCGCTGGCGACGCAACCGTCCTCCCTAAATATCGGGCTCGGCAGCCTTTCCCAGTCAAAGGGCTCTTCACCGGGTGGGGAGGATCCCGCGTTACGACACTGCTTAGCTCTCACGGAACTTCCGCGGCTATGGCCGACAATTGGTTCTCCGCAGAATTCAGACAGCCGCTCTCTGAGTTGGAAAAGCTTGCTGCAACCAGCGGCGGCAACACCCCAACCATCAACTGGCCGCCATATGTCACTGCGACGTACCAAACCTTGGCTTCGCAGCGAAAGGTCGTGGCGATCGAAGACATGGATTTGTTTGCTGCTGAAATCCAAATCCCCACCAACGCGCTCGCAAGCATCGTCGAGCTCGTCCGGAACAAAGCGTTGGAGTTTGCTCTCGACCTGCAACGAATAAGTCCCGATGCGGGGTCTGAGGGCGGCCCCACGGTCGCAGATCCAGTCGTGGCACATACGGTCTACACAATCATCAACAACATCACCGGCAACGGAACCAATATCGCGGCGGGATCTGCGATCAAGCAGCGCAGCAACGTCGTCGTGAACGATTTGGATGCTCTGCGAGGTGCTGCTGAGGAACTCGGCTTATCGAGCGACGATGCGAACGAATTCGTCTCTATTATTGCTGAGGAGCAAAGCATCTCGGGAAGCAGGCTCAAGCGATTCCTCGGTAAGGTGCGCTCAGGTTCGGTCTCTTTGGGCACGAACATCACGGCCAACATGGCCGCGACCGGACTGTTGGACCTTGCGGACGAATTCCTCAAGACCATCTTGTAAAAGCATCGCAGATGCTCGGCCCGATAGTGATCGCGCCCGCTGATCAGTCAGTCTCGTGGCCCGCCATATGGTGGAACCACTGTGAGCACCGCTGCATTGTCGCCCAAGCAGACTCGCCTGCTAACAACTCCACGTAGGCGTCGCGCGAGCCGGCAGGGCTGCGCGAGTCAGAGGGC